>Ga0307990_1000754_pt1 | contig 27834 bp, 23 predicted proteins | sample EllFjometagen129_FD_203168 | JGI IMG/M metagenome (GOLD analysis project Ga0307990, IMG submission 203168) | Marine microbial communities from Ellis Fjord, Antarctic Ocean - #129 | ecosystem: Environmental > Aquatic > Marine > Unclassified | place: Southern Ocean | collected 2014-10-08
AACTAACGCCAGAACAGACGGAAAATACGCCCATGAAAAAAAGCCGCTCTTCAGCGGAGACGCACCCGCCATGCCCAAAACAAAACTCAATAATCAGGGTTGACTAAAGCTGGTACTCTGACCCCTTCGACTTTTTCTCCCGTTTTCCCTGTTATCTCTTCTTACCTGGCTTCTTCGGAGTAAGGAGGCGAGCTTGCCTTCTCCAGTAGCCAATCGTTCGAGTCTTTTTCCTCTTATCGATTTTCATTTTCTCTAATTCTTCCGCAAGTTGATGGATGTCCTCGTCCTTTTTCCCCATTACAGACCCAAGCCTGATAAACATGGACTCAACTAATTCGGGACGATCCAAGGGATCTACATCCTTTAATTCCTGCTTTGACAAACAGTCATCAAGATAAACCCGAAACTCCTCTAGATGCTCCATATACTCGCGTTCTGCGGTCTCAATAATTGGAGAAAAATATTTTCGAGCCGCCTTATCACTAACTAATGTAGAGGCCGCAGCGCTTGGAAAATAGCTTTGGTCTAACCACTCCGAAAAATCCATCTTTATGCCCGATGGATTTATCATATGTATAACCTCGACCAACCCCTCCATTGAGACAACTGGTAAAAAATCAAGCCCCAGAAGCCCTTCCCTATCAGCTAATCTATCAAGAGCTACTCCCAAAGAAACAAACCGGCATTCTTTTTGGGGAATAGCATCTAATTTCTTTTTACCCCAAAGGGCTACCACCGTGTAAATAATCGCCTCATGGTCGATTCTTGCGTCAGATTTTCCGTGTGGAGACAGTATAGATAATCTTCTTAATTCGCTCCGAGCTTTCTCCCTAAATTCTAAAACCTCATCATCAAAAGTAATTAATGAACTCGCCTCCTTTGTTATAACGCCTAAATGTTTCTCTAAAAAACTACTGATCGACGCATTGTCCATGCCGCCATCAAAACAAGATTCAATATAACTGCGAATGTTTGACCGAGGTGTTTTGAGCTTAAACTGCACGTACCCCTGTAGAAACTGATTTGGACGATGTTCTGCACTGCCTTTGACGGCTTCCAACACCTCCCTTGATCCTTCCCCAAATTCTTTAACTATATCAATGGCCCACTTAGCAGACCTTCGAATTTCATCAACGGTTTCTGGCAAGGCAAAAAACCGAACGCCCAAATTTTTCATGTTTTCAAATACATCCTTGTAAAGCTCCAGTCCTGCTAGATTTGAACAAAAACAAGGAATAAGAACATTTGAGTCCGCAAAAAGATATCTGTTAGCCAAAAACCGCACTCTAGAATCCAAGCCATCTTTGTCTAAATGTAAGCTCTGGAAGCAAAAGAACGCTCTTGAAAGATAGTTCATCAGCTCTTTCTCGTGCGGACGGGGATTCTGAAAAACGTTACTACAGTATTTTATCAAAAATGAACGATACTCGAAGGATGATGCTTCACTTGCCCGACGCCCAAGCATCCGCAACATTCCAACCGTTGCCGGCAACCCTCTAAATTCCCCGCAAAAAGTCTCTCTAAATATCTCAACGGCTCGCTCTTTGAATATACTTAAAAGTGCCGCAGGGCAATATTCGCTAATTGTTTTCCATCTTTGGAAGAAAGCTTTATGTCCTTCTTCGCCTCTAGGATTAACTGATCTTTAAACACATCACATAGACGCTCATATTTACCGCGACTACTCTCGTAAGCCTTTCGACCAGCAGGACTCAACTCCACCACACCTCCTGACGCTTGGCAGACAAATCCGTGTGTATTATCAAGCCTCTGCAAAGAGCCTTCCAGTATGCCCTTCAATTTTTCTGAATGAGGAAGATATGTGGAAAGCATGGAAAGCAATTCATCGGATGTTCGCCTTCCACCGGCATCGCCGACCAAACCTACAATGATCGAATCCACTGCTCCCTGAGTTGACTCCTCCTCTGTATTATCGGTGCTAAATGAAAATTTATGCCACATGTATAAATGTTGAACATGCTCCATATCTTCGGGCGTATCCAATATCTCCTCTGGATCAACAGAATTATACTGTTGGAGTATTTCTAGAAGACGAAGTAGCCCCGCATGCTTCCCATCCATATCAGGATAAGAAATAATTTTAATATTATATTTTAGAGTCCATTCTTTAATTTGTTTAGCATCAGCATTTGGAACCAAAGCAAACATCGGAGTAGAACGCCTGATTTTCTTCTGCGCTTCTTCCAAAATCAGCCTCATATCTGGGTCGGCCAGAGAATAACCAATTATTACGAGTCGGCGGGCAATCACCTGACTCTGAATAAAAGTTCGAAGGTATTCATAATGCCGATCCTTTAAAACGTTATTATATGTCTTCTCCCCTAAAATTAGAGTTTCGTGATCAGAAAAATCACCATGAATTTTTACAACACTTGTTAGAGCATCAAAATCAACCTCTTGGATATCCTTTTGAGTGTTCAGATGTACACTAATCGCTTTTTTTGCCCGCAACTCATCAATGAGAATGTCATCATAATTCGTCGTCAAATAGCCCTTGAAGGGTAACGTCGATAACGCTTTATACATCTTTCCCGGGGCCTTTTTTTCTAAGTTTTTCTCAACCTCAGCAACTACCCACTCCGCGGTCTTGATTTGAGAAATATAATCAAAAGCTCTGGGGTATAACCCCTCTGTTATTGCCGCACGAACGGCTCGCCCTTGTGCTGATTTTTTTTCTGCATCATCGAGTGATTCGTAACCTTTTTTTAGTAGGCTTCCCCATGCAGGCAATCCCGCATCAGCAGAAAGGCCAGCTCCATACAGAACTAATGCATCTCCAGAAATTATATACTCAAAGAGCTCAACTAATTTTTGCATATCAAACGCCTCTAAACTTAGAAATAACTTAAGACTTATATAAACCACACTTACTATGCACTATAGAAGCCTTCCCGCTCATACCGCGCATAAAACACTCACACTTTAGACTGATTTTCCAAAAAAAGGAAAAAAGGGGTCAGCCAAAAAAGGGAAAAAGGGGTCAGCCAATGAATCCTGAATCCACTCTTTTCCCTTGATCCATTTTGTTGCGCACAGCTACTTGTCGGCCATAGCTTTCAGCGACAGCTGAACCCTCTTTCAAATTACCACTCCCGCCGTCGGGAACTCCTGCCTACGCACCCCGACCGATTCGGGGCCGAAAATATGGAGTCATCATAATGGATTTCAAAAAGAGACTGAAGAAAGAAAAGGAGGCGAGATTGTGAATTGTAGGATGTGAAATGTGGGATGTGGAGAAAGGCTTTGGGCTGTAGGCTTTAGACCATAGGGAAAGAAGTTGTGGAGATGTTCCAAGGTTCTGAAAAGACCACCCACCCCGGCCTCCGGCCACCCCTCCAGCGGAGGGGATTAACGCCTTCGGCTTCATCACTTTCCAATGTTTGCCACTGCAGTTGCCATTCCGCTTCGCTTCATTGCTTTGCAACAGTAAAGCCTCTCTCCCGATGGTCGAGTGGAACTTTTTGTGAGCTCTCGTGTTTTCCGTGGCTAAAACCTGCACCGCACAGCCTCCGACTTTCTCGACTGTTTTCTCTAGCGAAGTGGGACAGGCTTCCAGCCTGTCTATACACGCAAAGAGCCGAACCGCCGCAGACAGGCTGGAAGCCTGTCCCACTTTCTTTACATCCGCTGAAATGGGCTTAACTTAGCGCCATCCGGATCAGTTCTATAAATTAATGTTTTTGTGAAAGGGCGGTCACTTAATACTCTTGGTATACAGCGTGGCCGGCGGCGACGAGCGTGTCGTTCACATTCACCCAAACGCCTTCCTGTTCAATCCAGATCTCTGCCAGATAGCGGCCATATTTTCCGCGCCGGTCTTTGACCGTTTCAATAATCACTTCCCGCCCGTCGATCAGCTCACGCAAAAAGTCGCGCGAGACCTCGCCTTTTGCTTTTTCCGGGCCGGTCATCTCGGGGGCGTTGATGCGCAGGAGCCGCAGCTTTTCGTTGCGGATCCAGATGCCGAGTCCGAGATCGATGTCCACGCGGCAGGTGTCGCCGTCATAGACGGATTGAACCTGCGCGGTGTAGTGGAAGAGTTCTGCGTCTTTGGAAATGAGGTTGATCTTTTTGCCCAGCGCCGAGACATAGCTTTCCAGCGTGGCGATATAGAAGTTGGAGTCGCCGTTTTCCAGGCGGCTGATCGTCGCCTGCGTGAGACCTGATTGTTGCGAAATTTTGGCCTGAGAAATGCCAGATTTTCTACGCTCCATTTGCAACAGCGGTCCGATTTTTTGACCCTTTTTCTCACTCATAATCAACTCCATTCTATATCATCGATGATATAATTCAGCCCCGTTAATGCTTAAAACATCCTTTTTATATATCATCGATAATATGGATAGTAAACACCAAACAGCCAGAGGACGTCCTAAAAAAATGTCATTCCGGGCACAGGATTGGTAATCGTTTTGGCTATAGACCGTAGGGAACGGATATCTTCCAAGCATTGGAAACCCGTGCGGGGCGCGGCGGGCTCTCCGAACAATCGGAGTCTTCAACGGAGAGCCAGCCCTACCTTTCCCATCCGCGATCATCCGCGTCATCCGCGGTTAAAATATTGCCGGTTCCGTTCAGTCACTTCTTTTTAGGAATGCAAAAAATCCTCTCGCCTACGGTCCAGACATTGGAAAATGCAAGCGAGACGCTTGCACTACTTTCTTCATCCGCAGTTGAACGTCTCCGGTTCCTTTTTGCGATCTCTATGATTTCCACCCCTTGTAAAAACGGGGTATTTGTGTTCTTTGTATTCCTACGTAGCTGGCCCAATATTTAATCATCTGTAAGAAAAAAACCTTATGCCGAACCAAAACCGAACCCTACAGCCCGCCCCACATCCAAAGCTGAAATACCTAATCGGCGAACAGGGCGAAATGATCCATGTTCCGGAAGGCTGGGCCTGCCTGAAACCGGGCGATGCCGCCGTGACCCGCGCGCTCAAGGCTTTGGGACCTTGCTGGACGGTGGTTGAGAAAAAAGGCCGCCGAACCTTTTCTAAAGGGGTCTGGGCTCCAGCCGAACGCATTGCGCAAGCCAACGCGTCCGTCGAAGAAAAACGCTCCGATCCCACCTATGCCAAGCGACGCGCAGGCGATCTGAAGCGGCGAGAAAAGAAACAGGCCGACTACGAAATCACCTTTCACCAAGCCGTGGTGAGCTGGCTGAACTTTCATCCGACCCATCAGGAACTGGCCGAACAAATGGCAACAGCCATCACGCAACATGCCACTCCCGTCGGAAGCGGCACCGTGGCACGCACCGAGCGGATTCCAGTTGAAAAACGCGCGTCCGCCGCAGTGATCGCGTGGATGCGCCACCAAACAACGGCCTACGACTCTCTGCGGATCGAGCGAGTCAAAGGCCGCCGACGCGAAATGCGACGCGAACTGGCGCAACAATCGGCCCAATTACTCAGCGACTACCGAAAAGGCCTGCCCATTCACGCCGCCTGCAAGCTCGCACGTGCATTAGAAGCAGACTGAACCTGCACCCTACCGTTTTCCAATGCTTGGAAATAAACGCGCGCCATTTTCCAATGCTTGGAAAGTGGGGCGCTACTTTTTCCAGACATTGGAAAACAAACTTCAAATTTTGACCGCGTTTGTTAGATTTTCCCAACTGCAGGAGAATTTTTAACCACTAATTTTGCACTAATCTGCTGCCTGGCAATGTGCCGGCAGTATGGTATTGATTCTTTAAGTAGTAGCAGTCCGGCTAATCGCCGACTGATCCGGGAAAAATGGTGCTCTGTTGCACAAAGCAGCCCTGCGCGCAGGGCTTGGGTTAAAGCATAAAGCTCAGTTGGAAACGTGTTTCCACATGTGCTTTCTGCATCTACCCAACCCCATTGTTTCCTCTTATAACGGCGGAAAGAGTTTTCGATTAGACAAACTCCCGCCGAAGGCTAACCGAGAAAATACCGCTCCGCAGCCCGCGCAGCGAGATTGGCGTCGCGGATTATTAGCGTGGATTAGTGGTTAGAAAACAGCCGTCGCATAGTTGTTATTAGCCTGTCTCGCCATCTTGTCGGCCGTAGCTTTAGCGAAGGAGGGCGTGGCATGATAAACAAGTCGGGTCCACGGGTATTTTTCTCTGAGTCCAGGCTTTACTCAAAGCTGTTCTATGGCAGTGCCATTGGCACATAAGAACGCTTAACCTCCCATCCATTACCCCCCTCCCTCTCCGTCACTTTTCACACCGCTCTATTTCAAGTCGGCGTGCCATTCCTGTAGAGAACGGATCGGGGCCTGGCCCTTGAGGCGAGCGGCGATTCCTTCGGCGGCCGCAACGGCGGCGGCGACGGTGGTGATGTAGGGCACGTTGTGCTTGATGGCGTTCTTGCGGATATAGGAATCATCGTTGACGCTGAGCTTGCCGGACGGCGTGTTGACAATGAGCTGAACATCGCCATTCTTCACCGCATCGACCAGATTCGGCCGGCCTTCATGTGCCTTGAGAATCGTTTCGGCTTCGATGCCGTTTTCTTTCAGGAAGGCGGCGGTGCCCGCGGTGGCGAGTAGCTTAAAGCCATCTGCCTTAAGCTGTTTGGCGGCGACAGTCAATTTTTGAGAGCGATCGCGTTCCGAAACAGTGAGCAGTACCGTGCCTTCCATCGGCAGGACGCCTTTGGTGGCTTCCTGCGCTTTGTAGAAGGCGAGCCCGAAGGAGGAGTCGATGCCAAGCACTTCGCCAGTCGAGCGCATTTCCGGCCCGAGGACGGGGTCGACTTCCGGGAACATGTTGAATGGAAAGACGGATTCTTTGACACCGAAATGCGGGATGTCCTGATGCTTGAAGTTAAAGTCGCTCAGTTTTTTACCGAGCATGATTTCGGTGGCGATGCGCGCCATGGAGAGGCCGCAGACTTTGGAGACAAGCGGCACAGTGCGCGAAGCACGCGGGTTGGCTTCGAGCACATAGACGACATCTTCGCAGATGGCATACTGAATATTCATCAGACCAACGACGCCCATTTCGCGGGCGATGGTGCGGGTATATTCGTAGATGGTCTTGATGTGTTTTTCAGGAATGCTAACAGGCGGGATGACACAGGCGGAGTCACCGGAGTGAATCCCGGCCTGCTCAATGTGCTGCATCACGGCGGGAACGAACGCGTCTTCGCCGTCGGCGATGGCATCGGCTTCGGCCTCGATAGCGTTCTGCAAATATTTGTCGATCAGGATCGGGCGGTCGGGAGTAACGCCAACCGCAGCGGCCATATAGTCGCGTAGCATCGGTTCGTCGTAGACGATTTCCATGCCGCGTCCACCAAGGACGTAAGATGGACGCACCATCACCGGATAGCCAAGGCGGTTGGCGATTTCAATGGCGCCGGCAACATCGACAGTCATCGCGCCTTCAGCCATGGGGATGCCGAGCTTTTTCATGATGACATCGAACTGGTCGCGGTCTTCGGCGAGGTCGATCACTTCCGGGGAGGTGCCGAGAATGTTAACGCCAGCTTCCTGAAGTTCGCGAGCAATGTTAAGCGGTGTCTGCCCGCCGAACTGACAGATGACACCTTTGGGTTTTTCTTTTTCGTAGATCTGCAGGACGTCTTCGACGGTGAGCGGCTCGAAGTAGAGCTTGTCGGAGGTGTCGTAGTCGGTGGAGACGGTTTCAGGGTTGCAGTTGACCATGACGGTTTCGTAGTCCATGTCGCGCAAGGTAAAGGCGGCGTGAACACAGCAGTAGTCGAACTCGATCCCCTGCCCGATGCGGTTGGGGCCGCCGCCAAGGATCATCACTTTGTTGGGGTTGTCCGTGGCGGAAACCGTGTCGGGGGCGTTGTAGCTGGAATAATAGTAGGCGGCGTCTTCAACGCCGCTAACCGGTACAGCATGCCAGCCTTCAACAATGCCCGCCGCTTTGCGCTGTTCGCGAATATCTTTCTCGGGAACGTCGAGAATTTTGGCGAGGTAGGCATCGGCAAACCCATCCTTTTTGGCGGCTTCGAGCAGTTCGTCGGGCAGTTTTCCGCCTTTGGTTTTGAGCACTTCTTCTTCGCGCTCGACGAGCTCCTTCATCTGTTCGAGGAACCAGGCTTTGATGCTGGTCTTCGCGAATAGTTCCTCAATGGTCGCGCCCTTGCGAAGCGCTTCGTAGAGGATGAACTGACGATCGCTGGTCGGATAGGAAAGCTTCGCCATGAGCTCTTCAAGCGGCATGGAGTTGAAGTCCTTCACAAAACCAAGGCCGTAGCGTCCGTTTTCGAGTCCGCGAATGGATTTCTGGACGGATTCTTTGTAGTTTTTGCCGATGCTCATGACTTCGCCGACGGCGCGCATCTGCGTGCCGAGCTTGTCTTCGACGCCTTTGAATTTCTCGAAGGCCCAGCGGGCGAACTTGATGACGACATAGTCGCCGGAGGGCGTATATTTTTCGAGCGTGCCGTCGCGCCAATACGGGATTTCCTTCATGGTCATGCCGCCCGCGAGCTTGGCGGAAACCAGCGCGATGGGGAAGCCGGTGGCTTTGGAAGCCAGCGCGGAGGAGCGCGAGGTGCGCGGGTTGATTTCAATCACAACGATGCGTCCGCTGACCGGATCGTGCGCCCACTGCACGTTGGTTCCGCCGATCACCTGAATGGCCTCGACGATGGCGTAGGAGTCTTTTTGCAGACGATCCTGTAATTCCTGACTGATGGTGAGCATCGGCGCGGAGCAGAAGGAGTCGCCGGTATGCACGCCCATGGGGTCGATGTTTTCGATAAAACAGACGGTGATGAGCTTGTTGTCGGCATCGCGCACAACTTCGAGTTCGAGCTCTTCCCAACCGAGCACGCATTCTTCGATCAGAATCTGTCCAACGAGACTGGCATTGATACCCCGTTCACCGATCGTGCGCAGTTCCTCGACATTGTAGACAATGCCGCCGCCGGTGCCGCCCATCGTATAGGCCGGACGGATGACAACCGGATAGCCGAGCTCGGCCGCGGCTTTTTCGGCATCCTCGACGTTGTAAACCGCAGTGCTCTTCGCCATTTCAATGCCGAGCGTATCCATTGTCTTCTTAAATTCGATGCGGTCTTCGCCACGCTCGATGGCATCGAGTTTCACGCCGATTACTTCGACGCCGTATTTTTCAAGAATCCCGTGTTTGGAAAGATCGAGGGAAAGGTTGAGAGCGGTCTGGCCTCCGAGGTTCGGAAGCAGCGCGTCGGGGCGCTCCTTGGCAATAATTCGTTCGAGGGTTTCGAGGTTGAGCGGCTCGATGTACGTCACATCCGCCATGCCGGGGTCGGTCATGATGGTGGCCGGGTTGGAGTTGACCAGAACAATTTTATAACCCAGTTCGCGGAGTGCTTTGCACGCCTGCGTTCCAGAATAGTCAAATTCACAGGCCTGACCGATAATGATGGGGCCGGAACCGATGATTAAGACGGTGTTGATATCACTTAGCTTTGGCATGGTGGTTCTCCTATTGGTAATTACGTTAAAAACAAATTATGGCCTGCAAAATCGGCATCACTGGTTGTATTCACTCCGAGACGGCGCAGCCCCGTTTCATCTCCCGGTGACGGGATATGTGAAAGATGCACTTCACACCCGCGCAACTCCGGCAATTTATCCATCGCCATTTTCGCCGAGGGATTCACCGCCGCACTGACACTCAGTGCAATCAGTGTTTCTTCAAGGTCGAGACTCGGCGATTTTCCTTTGAGCAAATCCTGTTTGAGATGACACACGGACTCGACGATTCCGGGACTCAGCAAATGCATTTCGTCGGGCAGATCAGCCAGCACCTTAATTACATTAAGCAGCATCGAAGAGGCCGCATGCAAAAGGGGCGAGTTGCAACCCGTGACCATCCGCCCGTCGGCCAACTGAAGGGCCGCTCCGCAGAAAACGCCATCGCGCCCTTTTTCGGTCTGTTGCGCTTTTTCGGCGGCTGCACGGGCCGGAAGAACAACCTCTCGTCCGCTCGGTTCTGCACCGACCTCTTTGAGCAACAGCTCGGCGCGCTCGACGGTTTTTTGATCGACACTACCGAGAGCATATTCGCAACGGTAACGAAAATAGCGACGGATAATCTCCTGGATGGAGGCCGCGCGCACCGCCTCGTCGTCGACAATGGCATAGCCCGCACGATTGACGCCCATATCGGTCGGCGACTGGTAGATCGATTCCTGTCCAGTGATCCGTTCCAGAATTCGTTTGAGCACCGGGAAAATTTCGACGTCGCGGTTGTAGTTCACAGACGCTTCCCCGTGCGCTTCGAGGTGGAACGAATCGACCATGTTAAAATCGCCGAGATCCGCCGTTGCGGCTTCGTAGGCGATATTGACCGGATGCTTCAGCGGCAGGTTCCAGATGGGAAAGGTTTCGAACTTGGAATAGCCCGAAGTGAGGCCGCGCTTGTGGTCGTGATAAAGCTGGCTCAGACAGGTACCCATCTTGCCGCTACCCGGCCCGGGAGCAGAGACAACCACGATCGGCTTAGTGGTTTCAATGTATGGATTTGCGCCGTAGCCTTCGTCACTGGCGATGACATCCACGTCAGTTGGATAACCCTTCGTCGCGCGGTGGATATAGGTTTTCACACCGCGACGATCCAAACGGTTCTTAAATTGGATAGCGGCGGGCTGCTCGTTGAAGCGTGTGATGACCACACCCGCAACGGAAAGCCCCCACTCGCGTAGATCATCGATCAGGCGAAGCATATCGGTATCGTAGGTGATCCCGAAATCGGCGCGAACTTTTTTGCGTTCGATATCGCCCGCATAGATACAGAGAATAATTTCGGCGCGATCGCGCAGGCGTTGAAGCAGGCGAATTTTTACATTCGGATCAAAGCCCGGCAGGATCCGCGAGGCGTGATAGTCGAAAACCAGCTTCCCACCAAACTCCAGATAGAGTTTGTTCTGAAACTTTTCAGCACGCTGGATGATATATTCACTTTGCTCATCCAAATAACGATCATTGTCAAAACCAACTTGTTGCATCCTTCAAAATCCTCCGTGTTCGTTCGCCATACGTCGCATGCGTGGGACCGGATTTTAGTGCCGCAAATAAAAATCTCAATCAAAACCCAGAACCGACTTTGCTTTTTCAACGATATTGGAACCGCAATGACAGAATTCAGCGTGAAACCGGCAACGCTACAGCCGTGTGGATCGATTTCATCCGCATTGTGGATGTCGACCCGTTCTGGCGCCGAAACCACCGCCCGCACCATCCGAACCATCAGCTAAAACGACTAAGACGGGAAACTTATCACGCCGAGGCAACTGCGTTGCGGCACAAAAAAAGGAAAGTTTCCAATGGGTGGAAACTTCCCTTCATATTTTTCCAACCCTTGGAAAAAGCCTTTCTCTCAAGGAGTTTCATCCGCAGCTCCAATGGGTTCTAATGCCCGCTTTATTCTCCATAACTCACCAGAAAGGAACAAACTATGCGAGCAACCAAATGTTTCCTAATCGCTGTCGTTGCCCTGCTGGCAACTGCCGGTGTTTCCATTGCCTCAGAAATCACTGCCTGTAGCGAAATATCTTCCATCATCGAAGTTCAGAAATACGCCCGAGCCATCCACATCATGGCCATGCTCCTGATGGGTTTTGGTTTTCTGATGGTCTTCGTGAAAAAGTATGGCCGCTCGGCCATCACCGCCACCTATCTGCTGGTCAGCGTCGCGATCCCGCTCTGCTTTCTGAAAGACAGCCTCGGAATTATGGGCGGAGCCGACTCCGACATCGACCGGCTGATCCTCGCCGAATTTGGCGCGGCCAGCCTCCTCATCTGCGCGGGTGCGGTTCTCGGGCGACTCAAAATGGCTCAATATATGCTCCTCGGCCTGCTCTTTGTCCCCTTCTACGCATTGAACGAATGGATCCTCCTCGAAGGCGGGTTCGGCCTAGTCGAACACGGACGCTTTGTCGACACCGGCGGCTCCATCGTCATCCACGCCTTCGGGGCCCTGTTCGGACTCGGCGTTGCCGCGTCCATGACCACGAAGAAAGAATTTGAAACCCCGATTGAAGCCGACGCCACCAGCGACCGCTTCTCCCTCCTCGGCAGCATGGTTCTATGGGTTTTCTGGCCCTCTTTTTGTGGCGCACTCGTTGCCCCCACCGATATCCCCAGGACCGTCGTCAACGTCATCATCGCCCTGTGCGGATCAACCATCGCCACATACGCAGCCTCCCTCAAACTGCGCGGTAAAGTCGGCGTCGCCGATATCGCCAACGCCGCGTTGGCCGGCGGGGTTGCCATCGGATCGACCTGCGACAGAGTTTCGCCGCTCATCGCCTTTACCATCGGCGTCCTCGCGGGCGGACTCTCCACCTTCGGCTTTGCCGTCATTCAGGCTCGCTTCCAGAACGCGATTAAGAAAATTGACACCTGCGGCGTCCTGCACCTTCATGGATTGTCAGGACTCTTCGGTGGGCTTGTTGCCATGCTGGCCGTAACCGGAATCAGTCAGATCGACCAAATCAAAGGAATCGGCATCACCATCGTCATCGCGATTGTCTCTGGACTCATCGCCAGAAAAATCCTGTCGCTCACCGGACGGCGGACCGAGCCGTACACCGATGCTGAAGAGCTCATCATCGACTGATTTTCCAACCATTGGAAGCAGACTCAGCCTACACCCACCAATTTTCCCAGTGGCTCGGGTTTAAAACCCTAGTCGGTGGTTGGTGGAGCTGGCGGTTCTTCAGCAGACTCTTCTGGCATCGGCTCTTCTTCCGCAGGGGCCAGTTCAGCGGACGGCTCTTCAATAACCTCTACGGTTTCCGCCGTGACATCAATCACCGGATCGACAGAACAGCCGCGATAGGCGGCGGCCAACATGAGATAGAGCATAGGCATGGTGAAGATGGCCCCAATTCCGCAGGCAATGGCGCCGATACCGGAAACCAGTGAGGCCACGATGGAAAATCCAATTAATGGCCAGAAGTTTTGTTTCAACATCTCAAATGCGCTACGGGAAGCATCCCCGAACCCCATGTTCTTTTCAGCCACTTGTAAAATGGCAAAAAACAGAAAGACGCTGAAAGCAACGCTGAGCAGGACCGAAGCCATCCAGCCAAGAACCGGAACAACGATGAGGATCATTGAGACCATATAGACCGCCACGCCCCAAACAAGGCAGAGAAGGAAGGTGGTCAAAAAAATATCGAAGCGGCTAAAAATATCCTCAAATGTTGCGCCCGGCTTTTTGTCAATCAGCTTGAGCATGAGGGTCAAGAGTCCGGCCAGTATCGGCCCGGTGAGGATGCCGCATGTGATTGAGATTAAAATGGAGGCGACCAGTGAAGCCCCTACAACCAGCAGAAGGTTGTTTTTGTATGCATCCCACGCTTTGTTAAAACCAGTACTGAAATCAAATGAACCGTTCATAGATGGCACCTTTCGTTGATAGGATTTTTATTCAACAAATCAATACAGAGCGAGAAAAAAAAGCTAGAGTGCTCCGATTAAACGATGAGACTTATTCGATCCAGCGCAAAAGAGGTGGCATCTCTTCGGGGAATTCTTGCGGTATTTGCCGTTGTGGCGGGGATCCAGATGCTACTGCCTGATCCGTTGAAGGTTCGCTGTCTGTTCAGCATATGGAGCGGCCACCACTGCCCGACCTGCGGGGCGACGCGTTGCATGCAGTTGATTTTAAAGGGTGCGTGGAGATCCGCGTTTATGATGCAACCGCTGATCTTTTGCGTGGCTTTGTTTCTCGGGGCGGTCCTTCTCTATTCGGCCATCGCCGTGCCGCTAAAGCTTCCGCTTGTCCGCATTAAGCTCGAAGGTCGGCGTGAGCACATTTTTGCAGGGTTACTTATGGCGGTGCTGATCATCGCGAATTGGATCTATCTGCTCGGCTAGAGCATGTAACGGTTGATATGCCGTTCAACTTGCTTGTAGGACACGCTTCCCGTGTTCGGGAGTGTTTGTGAACACAGGCTCTTTGGAATACCAAAGAAGCCTGTCCTACAAATCAGGATGCGGTATCTCAATTGTGAAATGCTCTAAAGCGAATTAAACAGAACTGCCATCGATGACTTTCTGCTGCGGAGGACCCGGTTCCACCCGGGCCGAGGGAAGGCGAGGTGGAACTCGCCCCCCCATTACTGAGCCGCTTTAAACACCCATGTAGACGAGATAGGCTTCCCATAAACGATAGCCGCCGAGTATCCAGGCGAAGGCGGCGAGCGCGAGATACGGGCCGTAGGGAATCTGGCTGGAAAGGTCTTTTTTGTTCATGGCGATCAGGGCGACGCCAATCACGGTTCCCGCCAGTGCCGAAAAGAAGGTGATGAATAATACAGCCTGCCAACCAAGCAGCGCGCCGAGCCCGCCCATCAGTTTGACATCACCAAAGCCCATGGCATCTTTTTTGAACGCCATCTTGCCGAGCACACCAATCAGCCAGAAAGAACCAAAGCCTACGCCCAGTCCGATGGCGGACGCTTTGAGCCCGGCGAGCCATCCTTCAACCCCATGCAACTCGGGCACCAGCAGGCTGAGGATCGGAAAGACGATCATGCCGCCAATGCTGACGCGATCAGGAATCCACATTTCTGCCAGATCGACGAAGGTGGCGAGCAGCAGACCGAAGACTGCCAGCATGTAAACAGGAGCGCGCCAATCAAGCCCGCTATAGGAATAAACGGGATAGAGGAGGTACAGGATCAGGAAGAAAAGTCCGGTCATGAGCTCGACCACCGGATAGCCGGCCGAAATCGGCTGTTTGCAGGCGCGGCATTTTCCGCCGAGGGCCAGCCACCCGAACACAGGGACGTTGTCGTACCACTTGATGCGGGTGTTGCACTTTGGGCAAGTAGACGGCGGATGAGACAGCGAGATTTCCGCTGGAATGCGGTAGATGCAGACATTAAGGAAGCTACCGAAGCAGAGGCCTATAATCAACGTAACAAATGCAAAATAAATTTCTATAAATGTCATGTTTATGAAGATACAGGATGCGGGATGCAGGATGCAAGATGCGGGATAAATATTCACAACGAAAAACCTAGCACAACGCGGGCGCAACCAATCTTTTTGACCGGATAACAGGATGATCAGGATGATCAGGATACGAAATCAAAACAACACCCTGCCGATCAACTCCCATCGATCAAAAACCCGCAGATTAATTATTGATGGGTTTTCCCATACACTGCGGCTTCGAGGGCGGCGCGCATAGCCGAAACATCCGGCTGAATTCCCGTCCAGATTTCAAATGCTTTGGCTCCCTGATGCAACAGCATGCCGAGACCGTTGGCAACTTGTGCGCCCTGCAATTTGGCAACACTCAGCAAAGCGGTTTCTGGATACATGTAGATGAGATCGAACACGCGCTGCCCTTCGCGGAACGCCTCCGGCGGCATCAATGACGGATCGTCCTTTTTCATGCCAACGGGAGAGGCCTGAATCACCAGATCCGCCTTACTGCATTTGATAATTTTTTCTAATTGTTCCAAACATTGAAAGATTTCTACATCAGGGGCTTTTTCGCCGATTTCAGCAGCCAGATTGGCAACGCGGTCAGCGTCGACATCGGCCAATGTAATCGATTTTGCGCCATCGAGCGCAACCATCAGCGCAACGGCCCGCCCCGCCCCGCCGCAACCGAGCACAAAAACCGAGTCGCCGGATGCGGTTTCCCCGAAGGCCTCTTCCAGTGCTTTCAAACAGCCGTAGCCGTCCGTATTGTGACCGACCAGCCCATCATCTGCAAACTCAACGGTATTCACTGCGCCAAGAATCCGAGCACTTTTATCAAGAACATCTAGACCCTGAAACGCAACCTCTTTAAGCGGGATGGTGAGGTTGACCCCGGCATAGCCGTCGGCGGGGAACAGTGCAAGGCGCTCCATTAAATCGTCCGGCGCGACATCGAGCTTGCCGTATTCATACTTTCCATCGAGCCCCAGCGCCTTGATGGAGGCGTTGTGCATGACGGGCGAAAGGGTGTGACCAATCGGGTGGCCGAGCACTGCTAGTTTTTTCATGCCGCTCCAGAACTATGCTTCAGCCAATTGATAAATAACAGGACGATACCGAGGGAACGGAATGACCCGAGATGCATCGCGGGCAGTGGCCAGCCAGGCTTCCTTTGCCAGCTCCACTTCATGCAGTGCCTGTTCGGGAGTTGCACCAAAAGCCGAGCAGGCTTCCAGATCCGGAATGTCAGCGATGTATCCGCCATCCTCTTCGCTGTAAAACACATTTACATGGTAATCTTTCATATCAGTCCTCCAGAGCTAAATTGTATTTTTCAACCAGCTTTAAAAACTGCCTGATCGGGTATGGCTTAGCCTGCCCCCCGACATTTTGTAAGTTTACCAGTTCCTGAACATCAGGGTGTATAAAAATATGATGGCTTCCGCTGACCCGATTTAGCGAAAAGCCAAATCCTTCTACCAAATGAGTCAGATCCGAAAACTGAATATTTTTAGATCCGTCCAGAATTTTTTTCAGGAGTTTCCGACGATTCACTTTTTATGCTCCTTGCCGGCGATGCGGTTGAGGCCGGCGATTATGGCGCGCACGGCTGCCTGGTCGATATTGGAATCCGAGCCGACACCAAAAACCACGCCGTTGTCTTTCAACTTCAGCGGAACATAGGCCAATGCCTGCGCATCGGCGCCTTTGCCGATGGCCTGCTCGTGGTAGTCGTCCACACTGAAATCGATGTCGACCAGCGTATTCATCGCGTTGACGAATGCAGAAATGGGGCCGTTACCATCTGCGGCGGCGGTTTTTTCCTCGCCGCTGACAACCACTTTCACTTCGCCATGGATGAAGGTCGGTTCTTGATCGTCCGGCCGCGGCCAGTAACCAACCAGCTGATACGGGCCCTCGGGTTCGACAAACTTTTTCTGGAAGATGATGTGAACCTCTTCGGCGCTCAGTTCGCGAGAAACCTCTTCGCTATAGGCTTGAACCTCTTCGCGCAACTGGGGTTGCATGGCTTTGGGCACCTGGATGCCGTAGTCCTGCTCCAGTACCCAGGCGATACCGCCTTTGCCGGATTGCGAGTTGATGCGGATCAGGCGTTCGAAGCTGCGCCCCAAATCGGAAGGATCCACATGCAGATACGGCACTTTCCACTGCATACCGAAAATTTCGGCAGCCTTGTCCAACCGGTGCATGCCTTTGTTGATGGCGTCCTGATGCGATCCGGAAAAGGCAGTGAAGGCGTACTCGCCGGCATAGGGCTGACGGTAGTAGACCGGCATGCCGGTCAGACGTTCAACGGTCTCAACGACTTTTTCCATATCGGAAAAGTCCAGCCCGGTTTCGATGCCTCGGGAGAACAGGTTGCTGGCAACGGTGACCAGGTCGACGTTCCCTGTGCGTTCGCCATGGCCGAACAACGTGCCTTCTACCCGATCCGCGCCGGCCATCAGCGCCAGTTCGGTGGCAGCAACCGCCATGCCTTGGTCATTATGCGAATGCAGAGAGATCTGCACCGAGTCGCGGTGCGGGAACTTCGCGCAGAACCACTCGATCATGTCGGCATAGTGGTTGGGCGGGCGACGCTCCACGGTTGCCGGCAGGTTCAGAACCAGCGGCTTTTCCGGCGTCGCTTTGCCCCAGGCATCATAGACCGCCTGACACAGCTCCAGACAGAACTCCAGATCGGTATCGGTAAACTCTTCGGGCGAGAATTCGTAGCGAATATCGCTTTCCGGCATGGCATCGGCCAGCTCACGAATCTGACGGGTCGCCGCCACTGCGGTTTCAATCGTGTCCTCCCGGCTCATCCCGAACACCTGCTTCATGTGCAGATCGGAGGATGCGATGTATGCATGTACAATCCCCTTCTTGACGTCTTTAAACGCTTCGAAAGTGCGTTCGATCAGATGAGGGCGGCACTGCGTCAGTCCCATAATGAACACATCTTCAGGGACATGCTTCTCCTCGATCAGACGCCTAAAAAAGTCAAAGTCATCCTGACTGGCGGACGGGAAACCCGCTTCTATTTGCTTAAAGCCGATGTTGCACAGCAGTTGAAAGTATTCGAATTTCTGAGCCGGGGTCATGGGGTTGGGCAACGCCTGATTGCCGTCGCGCAGATCGACCGAGCACCAGACAGGACTATCGGTCAGCGTGCGCGAGGGCCACTGACGAGTCGGCATGTCGAATGACTCGGGTACTTTATATTTTGGTGTTTTCATAAGGGAACCTTTCATAATCGATTTTCACACAGAGGAAACGAAGAAAACAAAAAAAACCTCCCTGCGGTGTCTGCAGGAAGGTTCAGCGAAATTGGATGATTAATCAGATCAACACACGCAGAACTCCCGCAGGGTATCCCCGGCGAGATTCAGAAGTTCCAAGTTGTTAAATGCGTTTTTCATAATCAACGTCTGTATGGTAAGCAGCGGACTCGGGCTTGTCAACCCTCCCCGTTTTTTGAGGAATCGGCTAAAAGATAAGGATAAAGCTTTTGGAGGAACTCGGTAAGCTGCTGTTTATACTCTTCTAAGTCCACACCGCCACGATCACCCGATACCGCGATATAGGCCCACCGATGTGCCACGCTGTGTACTACCCGGTCCCAAGCCAGCCAAAACATGCGCTCATAATGGCTAGGGGTTTCACGGTTCTGTCCAACAAACCAATAGGCGTAGTAGCCGTAATAGGTCGCGACCTCCCCGTCTTTTCCCTGATAACGCCGTTCGGTTATCAGGATGTCGACTTGAAGGGGCTCCCGCCCCTCCAGCGGGATTTTAAATCTCTCGGTATCCATGATGGCGCTTCCCTGCCCAACCAGACAGCGTTGCGGACGGTGAATACTGTTTCGCTCATTTCCCGACAGAACGATGGATACAAAGACATCGTCTCCTACACTGTTGGTGTAAATAGACTTACGAAACTCGGTATCGTGCGGTAGCGCCTCATATTCCGCATAACTCATCCTATAAAGTTTTTCACCGGTCTCCGGATCAATGTCCGGAAGCCTCAGTTCGCTCACTTTATACTGTTTCGAATTATCCCGATCATGGTTATAGCGCAACTCATCCCCGACCCATTCGTCAATCTGAGCAGGCAGATCCATGCCAACGCCGGCCTCATCATTCAGAGTAACATCGACCGTGAAGGCCAAAGCCAGAGCGGTTAACACCATTAACCCGATCAAAATCAGGTAGGGTTTGAAAAAGCGGATTTCCATTTTGCGGCAACCTCCTTAAAGTCCATATTCAACACCCTGCCGATGACCACCATCGCTATGATCGCCGCAGTAAAAAGAATGTATCCTGAATAATCATGATAGAGCCCCAGCGCGGGTTTGGACCCAAACGCTTCCGACACAACCGCAATGGTTCCGATGCGCGAAATGTTTCCGATCACCGCCAGCGGGATCGAGGCAAGAAACAGAATCCATTGCTTGATCAATGTCCGCTGAGTAAAATAGGCGTAAACTGCGGTCAACGCCGTCATGGCCAGCAAAGACCTCAGGCCAGAACACGGATCCGCGACATCCATTCCGGTCGGCATCGACGGGATCAGAATAGCCGTTCCGGAGCGAGCCGCCTCAATACCGAAACCGTTCAACATTCCCACCGAAAGTTTGGTGGAAAACATACGAAGCGGAAAGGCGATCACATCCAAAAAGTTCAACGGGATACAGAAGGCCAGATAGGAACAGGGAAAAATCAGTTTTTTTGCCAACTGCCATCCGAACAGATAAAACGGAACGCCCCAGATCAACAACACCAGACTGGTCAGCGAAATACGGGTTTGCTGCATTTTGGCACCGAGCCAGTGCATGATCAGCGCAAGAACCACTACCACTAGACCGCGCCAGTCGACGCCGGTTTCGACCGAAAAGATCTCTTTGCGCTTATACCAGAGCACCCCGAGGCTGACGAAGGGAATAAAATACCCGTGCGAGTAGTCGGCCCCGAATGAAATAGTGTCGTGCCAGCGGGCAAACATCCACTGAAAAGCCGAGCGGCTGTTAACGCTTTCAACGGTATTTCCCAGCATGTGGAACATCATAAACATCAAGCCGATGACTACAGACACCAGCCCGATTCGGACCAACTCAGAATGCTCCAACGCACCCAGCCGCCACCGCTCGCTCCACACTTTAATACTTGTATTGTTTTCCATAAATCACGTCCGATGATTGGAGGATGAATATATCAAACCACCATTCGAAACAACAGCTTTTAATCTCTATGCGCACACATCCGGAACAACGTTTCTCAATCGGTAGAGCGGTCATGATTTCCGAATGCACCCATAAATGGAGAGGCGATTATATCCATTTAGAATAAATATCATCGGATAGATCCGAATAAAAGTGCCTAACCAATTCATCAGAAAAGATCTTCTGCAACCTGGATTTCTCCATTTTGAATTCCGATCGAACCTGCTGATAGGCAACCCTGTGCTCCTTATCATGGGACGAATTTCTGCACAGCAAATCAATCCGCCCGTTATATCCCAGGAACTCGCAGCACGCCTCCGAAAACACCTCTTCCAGATTTTCCATCCGTATAACCAAGAGGTCGGCATGCGAGCCATGGTAGATTTGATATCCTTTTGAGACATCAAAAGGCGAGGCATACACATTGACCCCAGCCGCCGGATTCAATTCCCGCTGGATCCATTCATAGGAAATCCGATGCGGGGGCGGCGTTGAAGACATCCATTCCCCGAGAAAGCGTACCGTTTTGCCAACATCGACAGCTCCATTCGTCATTAAATGCGGAGACTGTCTTTTGACATCCTGAAATGCAACAGAAACCAACTGCCCAACTGGCTCTCGAACCAATGAGATGATCTTAGGTCGCACCGCCGGATTCACCGCCCATTTTTTCGCCAAATAACGCCCTAATGTTGTATTCCTCGCTATATACGGGATTGAGCACCGAAGCTGTTTGCGCATTTCATCACGAATGCCGTTCGGCGTCAGGAAGTGAACCTGATGAACATACTTTGAAACACGAGCGCTTTTTAGAGAGGCCGCGACAGCGGTTGAGGCAACTTTACCAGAAGTCAGCACAAAGACCGGGGCGCGCCGCCGCCAGTTTTCCTGCTTCACACGGATTCGGTCATACAATCTGACCAGCATTCCGAAACGGAGCATTATGAAATATTTGACATCTTCTTTCATCACAGATCACCCAGCTAGAAACTTATTGAAGCAGAAAAAGGCTCCCGGTTTTATTTTCATAAATCGGTTCCAATTCCGGCCGCAGCAGCTCCGCCGTCTGTCGAATCTGCCTGACCGATTCCGGAGAGCGGCGGGCCACAGGCGGGAGCAGTTCCAGCACGTCACCGAAAACAAAAACGCGGCCCTTCGTTCGTCTTCTTACATCCCGCCACGCATCCGACGTGATAAATTTGGCATCCACCACCCGGGCCGACGTGTGAGCCTGAAGGAATGTTACAAACGCATGCGACTCTGCCGTCAGAATCACATCGTTCGCCTGCGCCTGCCCGGCCACCCACGCAGCTTTCTGCCGGCAGTAATCTCCGCAGGAAGATTCCACCAGACTCATGCCGCCCGCCATATTATGAGCAACCAAAGCAAGAACCATCACACCGACCCATCCCGCAGAACGAGGATTCATCTGCCACAACAAGCTTGCCAGTAGCCAAAACGGAGCCAGCGAGCAGATCCACATCTCAGGGTTGGCCGGCTCAAAAAAAAGCGCCGTGGCTGCGGTACCGCCCAGCCAAAGCAAGACCGCAACCGGCCACGCCCAATCTTCTGTTGAAACAACACGCCGGATATTCTTCACGCTCAATATCAGCACGGACAAAACCGCGCCCGCCGCGACCAAGAACGTTCCTGGCGCAACAAACCGGATCCAGCCCGAAGCCGCTCTTCCCATGAACATCTCCTCCTGGAGCATATGATACGGGAAAAATGCCTGAAGTTTTTCAGCGACCGGCTCCATTGCAAACAGGAAATTCGCCGACGCAATATTCTGGCTCCACGCGGCGGCTCCTTTCAGCCAGGCCCGGGGAGACATCCAGGTCTCCCGCAGCGAATAAGCATCCGAGAAAACCGTTAACCCCGGCCCGACAACCGCGATGATGTAAACAACAGCGGCAATCGACAACACCGCCGTGAGATAGAGAAAAGCCCGTTGCGGACGGTGGGTCGCAACAAAATAAAACGGGATCGCCACCAGCACCAACGGCCAGGAAATGACATGCGTCAACAACGCCAACGATGCACTGAGAATGCTCCCCCAGAAAAAGACAGGACGTTCATCCGCGCGGCGGGCACAGTAAAGTGCGAGCAGGGAAAGCGCGGTGACCGGAATGTAAATTTCGGCAGCCGTGCTATAGCGCCAAAACCCATACGAAAACAACAGTGCCGCCGCAAACAAGGTGCCGCTTTTTTTTCGGCCGGCCAGCGCGACGAACAGACAGATGGCCAACGCCCCGGACAGCATGCTAAAACCGATCAGAAGCGGCAGTGCCGACCCGGTATATCCACTGCCAGCCGCGGTCGCAAACAACGTTCTCATCAACGGCAGATACAGCAGGTGGTGCGCATGGAACAACTCAGATGCCATCCCCTGCTCCGCCATCCGGGTATAGAAGTATGTGTCCTCTGCCTCGCTGTGGTTGGAAGGAACCGTCAGCGCACAAAAGACCAAGACCCCAAGAAACAATAAAATAGTTTTCAGTCGGCTCATACGCTACTCGTCTTTCTCAACATCAACCCGGTAAAAGCCGCGCGCGCCCTCAGAGTGGAGCGAGGAAACCAATCCCGCCCCCGGAAAATTTGTAACATTGCGCCACGCCCCGCCCACCAAGTTCGTGGCAAACCAGACATGATAGGTCCGGTTGGAACGTGCAAAAAAATCAAACTGGCCGTCTTGCCCGCGCAGTTTAAACACAGACGCCGCATCTACGGGAGAAGTTCCAGCAATATACTCTCCCCATGCATTCATTCCGTCGGCATCCTCATCGCCGTCCGGGACCGCAGTGCTCACGCTATTAAAATAAGCGACCTCCCACGAATCCGGCAACCCATCCCTATCAACATCCGTTGGATGATCCAATGGCGCCAGACAATAGACCTCGTATCGATATTCATTCCACTCATCCGCGCCGTCGGCATCCCGCTCGATCCGGATCAGCAGGTTTGTTTTGCCGGCCGTCAACCCACGCGGCAGGAGAAACTCGGATTGATTCCAGCGCTGATTAACATCCTCATAGATATCCTGATTCCACTTCCGCGCCTTGAGAAAATTGCAATCCGCATCGTACCACGTGCCCGCAAAGGCCCCGTCCACACAAACCGAGGCCTTCTGTCGCCCAGGCCCCCGATCCACCAATCGGCGCAGGACCACGCCAGCATTTGTGCTGACCGGCACCCGGAACTCCGATGCACCGGTAAAGGACATTCCCTCCGCCGAAACAAATATCTGATCGTCATCGCCCTCAAAGCACCAGGAATTTGAAACCACCGATCCTCCTTCTGTCTGATACGAAACCGCTGCGCCATCCAGCACATCGAAATCTCCGGTCTGCAGCCAGCCATCATTCGGTTGTTTATAAAAATAAGCGACACTCGCATAAGTCCCGCTTATTTCATTTTCGCGCCCGTGCTCCATGCCGAACTTAAATTCAGAATAAAACGGCAGCACATCACTTAGATGAAACCGATATGTCTGCGTAGCATTCGGTGAATACGTACCATCTTCCTTTTTCGCAACGTCTCTCTCCTGAAGCACACACCCGTGATACGGCAAAAGACAGGGTGCATTCCCAAAATACCACGCACAATTAAAATAATCCTCCGTACCCGTCCCGTAGATTGCAGGAGACGGACTCCCTTCAAAATAAATCCGTTCGTCACCTTCCAGATAATCCAACGCGTTTTTGCGGCCAGTCCCCACGATGTACAGAGACAGCCCCGCAAAGTGCCCCCGCCCCTGTGTTGTAAGAAACGGAACATCTCGCCCGTCATCTCCAACTGTCTGATTCGTGTACACGGCATGAAAATATCCACAACGCAGCGGATCGTATTGATTCGTCGAATATTGAATCTCATACGGAATCTCGACCGACGCCCCGGCACTATTGGAGATGCAAATTTCTGCAGACTCCCAGAACGGCATGGGGAAGAAACAGTAATAGTCCCCGTTGGTAGACATACCCAACGGCAGAGAGCTCACCTCCATCTCATTGGTTCCTGAGCCGAAAAAACTGCCTAAAGGGACGTCAACCTCACAAGTGCCGCCGTCCCAGTTCATCAACAACCGGCAGTTCTGCAAAACAGAAACGGTTGCTGGAAACGGATCCAGCCGGATGCTTTGAACAGACCCAACGCTCGTCAAATCTAGCAAATCCACGACCGTCCCGGCCGCCACATTTGCAACTGCGGACACCCTGACATTCCCGTTGGTCGGTTTTGGGTCACAGCCCAGCTGGCTCAGCATATCAACCGCTAGCGCAACAGCTTCTGAGCCGTCCCACGTCTGAACCCCGGCTGCCGAGTCAAACCGATGGAAGGTCATGTTGTAATAAAACGGCGAGGAATTGTATCCCGTCCCAGTTGGAACCCAATCCATCGTGACCTTCAGGCCCGTCTCATACTCAAACGGCAAGTAACAATAATACCCCATGCAAGACGCGGCGGCATCCCCGACCAGCGGAGTCAAAAAAGGAGCGTTAGTTCCGCAAAAGAGCTCCTCGATCGTGAGGTCAACGCGAGGGATCGTCTCTCCGTCAAAATAGAACTTCACTCGATTGGTCAACATGAACGTATCTTGAAATGTCATCCAGAACCGGTAGAGACAACCCGGTGCCAGCTCATCAAACAACACCTTTTCGCCGGACTCGCCGGTGTCCAGACAAGGGTGTGTGGCATAATACCCATCCCCACGATTGCCCCCCAGACGGTCATGCGACGACACCTGCATCGCTTGAGCCCCCTCCAAAAGCTCCGGCAGCCGATCCAGCCGCAACATCCGCTCCAACCCGCAGAGCCGTTCAGAACAAACCGCCCCGGCAGCAAGCACGGCAATCAGAACGAGAATCAACTTGTTCATCAGTTGACCTCTTTTTTCATCAACCGCTGCTTCAGGACGCGCAGAAAGAAAAGCGGCAGACCGACTACATAGCGCTTGAAATGCTTGCGGGGTGACATCACCAGCCGAGCCAGCCATTCAAACCCGCTTTGGGTCACCCATTGCGGGGCGCGTTTTTCAACTCCTGTGTACCAGCGGAACAGCGCACCCGTTGCAATCATAACGCCTTTACCAAACCGTTTCTTCTCCTGCCATGCCCACTTCTCCTGACGAGGCATTCCCATACCGGTCAATATAATATCGGGATTCAGCCGAGCGATCTCATTTGCAATCTGCGGGGCCGCATCTCCGTCCAAATCGAAAAACCCGTCATGACATCCGAGAATTCGAAGATGAGGATGCCGCTTCTGAACCGTTCTGGCAAACCGGCTAACCACCTCCGCAGTATCTCCGATAAAATAGACGCAATAACGCCGACGGGCGCAAAGCACAAAAAGCTCGTCAATCCAATCCGGCGGGGTCATGCGCTCCCCAAGCTTTTTGCCGAGTAGCTTCGCTGCGAGCTTCACCCCGAAGCCGTCGCAGAAAACCACATCCGACTCCCGGAGAATCTGATGAAATTTAGGGTCGGATGCCGCCAGAGTGCATGCGTGCGCATTCACATTGTTCACTAGCGAAACACCGGGGGTGCCCGCCAGCTCATCAATCCGCTGCAGCAGCTTCGGACGATCAATTACATCCACTGGAATGCCGAGTATGTTTACTTTATCCATTTTTAAATTGTTCCAGCAAAGCCGCCAACGCCTGCGCCGAACGTCCGGTGCAATAGGTCTTGAAATCGTACTGCCCGGCCCGCACTTTTTCAACCGCCGTTCGGATGGCGTCAGGCATTTTTTCCAATCCTTGGAAGCAAGCTGAGCCTGCACCCTGTTTTTTTTCCAAGGCTTGGAAAACTTCACCGATTCCGGCGACCTGTTTTCCAATGATTGGAAAATTCGGTGCCACCACAGCAGTGCCGCAGGCGGCGGCATCGGCGACTGGACCGGAGGCGCGATAGAAATAACTGTCCGCTGCACCGTTAAACACCAGCACATCGCAACGGCTGATCATTGCAAAATATTCTTCATCGGAACCCGTCGGAACAATCTCCACATCCAGATGAGCCGCTGCCTCGGGATTGGGAATGCCGAGCAAAATTACAAACTTCGGAAGTTTTTCCTTCAGCAAACGGATCAGCTCGTCCATTCCCTTTTCTGGACGGTAATAGCCCGCGACTCCGATTACCGGGCGCTCCCCGCTTCTCCACGGCTCAAAAACTCTCTCCGAAACCGGATGTGGCAAAACCAGATTGCGTTCCGATGGAATATTGAATCGTTCAACGCTCTGTGGGTGCAGGCTCAGCCTGCTTTCGAACAGAGCCCAGCGCGTTCCGAGGCGGGCGAGCATCGCCAGCCCGAACCGCTCCAGCGGATCACGCGCGGCCCACTGCAGGTTGTGATTGATGAGAAAATGGATTTGCTTGCGCAACGGCCACAAAAGCGGAAAAACCAACAGCAGCGGCAGCGTCGAAAACTCGCGCACCAGAATCTGCCGCTTCCGATTTCTCCAGACATTACAAATCAATGCGAAGTGGCGCAGCAGAATCATCGGCTTGCCGCCGGTCAACGGAACCGGCAGGCAGATCCATCCGGCCAACGGGCAGGCCTCCTGCAGCGGGGCCAGCGATTTGTGATACTCTTCAGCTTTCATGACAAATCGCATCCAAAATCGGTTTCGCAAAATTTTCGATTGTATTCTGAGCGACAAACTTTTGGCGCAACTCTTCGTTCAACCCCACAGACAGTTCCAGCACTTCGGGGGTGAGCTTCGCGGCGAGGCCCAGTCCGTTTTCGACAATCAGCCGCCCGAGCAGGCCCTCTTTTGGTCCGAGCACCGGCGTGCCGGCTTTGGCGGCCAGCGCAAGAATTCCACTGGAATATTCAGAACGAGTGTAAGGCATTAGAATCAAATCGGCCTGTTCAAACATGGCCATCATTTGCTCGTTGGAAACAAACCGGGTTTCGACGACCAGATCGATGTCCGGGCGGGAAGAACGCAGCCACTCGCAGGCCCGGCTAAATGCCGCGCGATACTCCGGCTCCGGCTCGCCGCAAAAGAGATATGCATTCTGTTCCGCCGTCTCCGGACTAATCCGCGCCAACACATCCAGAAGGATGTCCGCACCCTTGCGGCGGGAGGCGGCCCCGAAAAACAGGCACGCCCGTTGCCCTTCTGGGACATTCAAGGAAAAGCCGGGTGCAGCGGGCACGTCCGGGGCCGGGTCGGCAAGCGGAATAAAACAAGTTCGGGATCCAAAGTGCTCTTTCAGAAAACGGCAGCTTTTTTCGCCATTAAGAAGAAATAGATCTCTAACCGGGGCTCGCCACAACAGCAGACGGGTTTTCCAATGTTTGGAAAAAAACTTCAGACCACGCGGCAGTTCGGGGTACTGCACAAAGAGAATAGCGGAGAGCGGCACCGGCGAACCGAAAAGCGCCAGCGGAAGCTCCAGATGTGTCAATTCAAGAACCAGAGCCTGGTCGGGCTTATGTTTTTTACAAGCGTGTCGGAACAAGCGGTACAAAAGCATCTGCTTCTTCCAGTGGCCGGCGGAAGCCAGCTGCTGTGAAAGCGGCACCCCCACATCGACGGCGGTGAAAAACACAAAGCGACATCCGGGATATTCCGACGCCGCCTCCTTGAGCCATCCGATAAAGTTGGCGCGATGCCCACCGGACAGCGGCTCAAAAATTAATACAGTTCTAAGTTCAGGGTTCACAGTTCTAAGTTTTCACCTCAGTAAAATCATTTTCATC
>Ga0307990_1000756_pt1 | contig 27830 bp, 21 predicted proteins | sample EllFjometagen129_FD_203168 | JGI IMG/M metagenome (GOLD analysis project Ga0307990, IMG submission 203168) | Marine microbial communities from Ellis Fjord, Antarctic Ocean - #129 | ecosystem: Environmental > Aquatic > Marine > Unclassified | place: Southern Ocean | collected 2014-10-08
AAAATCAAACAGAAATAATCTTTGAGAAAGACTTATTTTCTGGATAATTTCAATTTTATAACGTAAATACTGGGATAGAACTATGTTTTCTTTAATTTAGCAAAAACTTTCGGATGCTAGTGAAAAATTGTTATAAATCAACATAAATTAATATTAGTTGAATTAATAAAATTCATTTAAAAATATTTAATATTGCAAATTCAAGAGGTGCTTATATTATGAATTACAAATTTCAGGAAAACATCTAAAAATATTTTCAATGCCAATCAAATTAAATTTCATAGAAAAACTCGGACTATTAAAATTAAACAAAGGACCGGGACCTTTGATTGATGTTCTTGGAGCATTATCATTCAAAGCAATTATTACCAGCTTTAAACTCAATATATTTGAAATTCTTAGCAAAGCTCCAATAACAGCAAAGGAACTTGCACAAAAAACCAATTCAGATGAAAATGCAATTACTCTACTTTTAGAAACTCTTGAAAGTATTGATTATGTAAACAAGAAAAACAACTTGTACAGCAATTCGTTAATAACTTCCAAATGGTTAGTAAAAAGTTCACCGAATTATATTGCTGGTCTTTTCAACTATTTTGATGATGCTCTTCAAAGATGGGAATACCTTGATAAAACTATTATTCAAGGTAAAACTCCAATGCAAGCAAACGAATGGCTTGATAAACATCCGGGAAAATGGGACAGATATCATGAAGGTATGCTCAGCATCGCAAATATTTTTTGTGACGAAATTGTTTCAAAAATCAAATTGCCTGAAAATGCAAAAAGATTACTTGACTTAGGTGGCAGTCATGGGCTTCACAGCATTAAATTCTGTCAAAAACATCCTTCACTTTCAGCAACAATCTTCGACCTTGAATGTGCAAGAAAAACTGCAGAAGATGCAATTTCTAAGAATAATATGACAAAGCAAATCACTTTTAAAGATGGTGATTTTCTTACTGATGATATTGGCAGTAATTATGATGCAATACTTTTGTTTAATACAATTCGAATTTTTACTCCTGATATTTTTGCTAAATTTTCCCAAAGAATATTCGAAGCACTTAACAAGAATGGTAAACTAATTATTTTAGACCAGCTTGATAACAAAAAACACAAAAGTAAATTCACAAAAGCAAACACAAATCTGATTCTTCTCGAATTGTTTAATTCTACCAATGGACACATCTACACTCCAGAGGATATTTCCGGCATTTTATCTAATTCAGGTTTCCATAAAATTAAAACAATTAATCTTAGAAGGTCTCCTGGGATAGGACTAATAACTGCAGAAAAGAAATAATATTTTATATAAAAAAATTAAATAATTATAAGTTTCTTAGTAACTGATATTCCTTTTTTATCTGTCAACATAATTATAAAAAAGCCCTTTAAGTTATTAAAATCAAATTCTTTTGAAATGTTTGTTTTATCAAAATATAATTGTTCAGAGTAGATAATTCCTCCATCAATTTTTATTATTTTCAAATTATATATTCCTTTATTTTTAGTCCAAACTCTTAAAGTAAATTTTCCTTTTGACGGATTAGGAAAAACAGAAAATAACAAATTATCCTGTTTTTTGAAAGAAGCAATACTTGCAGTACTCATTATTGTATCAAATATTCCCTGACTTAAATTAAAATACGAACCGCTTGCAGATATTTCAAGCTTCACCGCCCTAATCATATAAATATGTTCTCCTGAATAACTCAAAGAACTATCAATATAAAAAGTATCGCTAATAATAGAATTGTTTACTCTGATAAAGGAATTTACGGAATCGCTTTTTCTGTAAATATTATATCCGAGAATTGGAGTATTTGAAGCTGTCCATGATAAAAAAACAACAGGACTTTGATAAATTGCATCAAGATTTGCCGGTGGAGCAACAACAGCAGTTCTTAAAGTTGGCTCGCCCATCAAAGCAATATGAACCCATCTTGCAGCATAACTGGCATAATACATTGAACTATTATTTTGTGTTAATCTTGTGCTATAGCCGATGTTTTCACCCATCGCCATGTGATGAAACTGCCAATGAGGTCTTCCTGACCAAAAGTTTGTTAAAGTTGTTCCTGATGCCAATGCAGCTCTTAAAAGATTGTTATTGCTGTCCCAGTCACCAAAATAGCTTCCAAACAAAACCGTGAAAATCGAAAGCATAGAATCCGAAGCAAATCTGTCAGTGTTAACAACTCCGTTGCAATTTATATAAGAGCCTCCCCCACATCCGTAAGACCATAAATAGCTGTTATTACTTAAAGTATCATCATAATCATAAGTGTCAATATTATTTGTTCCAACTAATGTTGGGAAATTTTTCCATCCTGTTGCAGCAAAAGCTTCACCGCTAAAACCACCAAAATGGTCATCAATTAACGCTCTGTTTTGAACAGTGATAATTTTATTTCTGTATTTATGATTTTTTTCAAGATAGCATTTTAAAAGCTCTTGTTCGCTTAATGTAAATTTCGGAAGATTGGCAAAATCAACTCTGCCAACCTGAAGTTCAATATTTGAAGGAATAGAAGTTTGGTCAAATTTGCCATCTCCCGGAACATTATCATTTCTTGCTCCGCTTGAAGTTGTATTATTTACATAACTATCAGACCAGTTTCCATCAACATCACCATAATAAACATCGGCTGGCCAGGCACCTTTATGATTTGAATGTCCATCGGGATTCATATTTCCCGAATACGGAACAGGCACATGCCCTAATAAAAACACTGCTTTTGTATTAGTTGGAGCAAAGTTATATTCATTTAAAATCTTACTTTTAACATCAGGAACAGAATCATTTCGGCTAACATCAATTTTCACAACAGACCATCCATCACCTTCCATATCAACAATCAAACGATTTAATTCAGTAAAAAAATGATTGATGTAAGTAGTATCAACAACAAGTAACAGTCGTCCCCGATTTTCAGTTGCAGGTACTTCAATCCCCGAATTTATGTAACCATATCCTGAAAATTTTGATGCACTTTTAAAAAATCTATATTCATAAGATTCTCCAATAACAATATTTGTGTCAATAAATTGTGTTGCAGTTCCGGGAAGATTAGCATAAACACTAACCCAACCTGTAGTGTTTGTCTTTAGCTTTCTCATAATAGTGTATGAATTAACACCTGTTTCACCAAACCAATTTAGAGTTATTTCAGGTGGATTTTTTTGAACTGTAGCCGAAAGCTGAACAGCATATTTTCTTGCAATTTGACTATATCCTATAAAAGATATTAGAATAGTTAATAATAATGTAATTATACTTTTTTTCATGGATTTATGTTTAAAACTTGTTTCTCGTTTCTTGCGAAGCTTTCTTTGTCCGTATGGATTACTTGTTGCTCTTAAAAATTTATAAAATAAGTATCAAATTTAAAATATTTTTTTTTATTACAATAATTTTATTGTTTTTGACTGTTGTCTGATAATTTTTTATCATAAAACATAGATTAAACAATAAGTTCAGGAGTATTAGAAAAAAACAGGATTCTATTTAGAAAAAGGCTGAATTAATTCTTATTAATAAAAATACATGCTGAAAGAATATATTTTTTTATTTTGCAAACAGTTTGCGTACTACTGTTTTTTAAAAAAATTTAAAAAAAACTTTGATTATCACTAATATTTATTTATTTTTGGGCTAATATTTTACAAAATGATAAGAAAACTTATTTTAATAATTATAATAATTGGTTTTGCAGCAAGTGCAAATGCACAATATGGAGGTTACCCTAAATATGAATGGTATTATTTGGGAGCAAAATTCGGACCTGACTTTTATCTTTACGAATTAGATTTTTACGGAGAAGGTAGCAAACATGAAATTCAACAGGAATTTGATTATTCTTTAGGAGTTTATGGCGGATATTGTTACAATTACTGGATTGAATTCCGATTAGGAGTACAATATTCTGCAAAAAATTTCAGAATTGATTATGATTTCTCAAATATCAATGTTGACCCAAATATAATATTACCCGAGAAAGTTAATTGGAATGTTTCTTATCTTGGAATTCCTTTGAGTTTGTGCATTAATATTAGTCGCAGCAGTAATTATAAGTTTTTTACTTCAATAGGAATAATGCCCGAGTTTCTTCTGGATTATAAAGAAACAACAACCTATCAAAATGGAATTGAAGAGGAATCAGCATCATTATGGACTTCAACAAATTTTAACAATTTAATTGGTAATTCAACTTTCAGCCTTGGGTTAAGAATAAATTTCTCAGACTATGTTTGTTTGGAAATTGAACCTTATGGAAGATATTATTTCAGTCAAACCCATAAAGATTTCATGAATGATCATCCTATTGCTTTCGGAGGTTCACTTGGACTCTTTTTTAATATTTATTAAATAACAAAAATGAAAACTTTAGCCGTTTTATTCTTATTATTTATCAAAAAAGCATACGCTGGTACGGGAAATGCAAACGATGGTGTAATGGCAGTTATTTTTATTATCAGCATATTAGCAATTATTTTAATTATTTTAATTCTAATTAAAATTTTCCAACAAAAATTATTTGAATACCGCGAAAAAAAATTATTTGGAAATAAGATAGCTGAATTAAGTGGTTTTGAAGATGAAAACCATGAAGATAATGAAACTGAATATTTTTCTAGTAATTATAGTGATTTAGATTATTAATAAGAATTTAAATTTATTTTCTTAAATATACAAAGCTTACTAAACATAGCTCAAATTAAAATGCTTCGTTTCATGTTTTAGTAGGGAAAATTAAAACTTTCTTACCATGAATGATAATTTATTAATTGGAATACTCGGAAAAAGCAAATCAGGAAAAACTTTCACATGGGATACATTATTTTGCAAATCTGTCAGAACAGGCAAAAATCTTCGTCGATTATATTTTAACGAAACCGAATATGTTGAAGTCTTTCTGTTAAGTCGTTCACCTCAGAAACGACACATGTCAGTGGAATCAATTATTAGCAACAACAAACCAAGAATTGTTTTATGCTCCATGCAGTATGTTTTAGGAGTTAAAAAAACCTTATCATATTTTTCGAAAAACAATTTTTTTCTATTCATTCACTGGCTTAATCCCGGTTTTAAAGATGAGAATGATTCTCCCCTATTTTATAATTCGGGAATTTTAAATCACATTCTTTCAAAAAATTCAATTGTAGGAGTTAGAAACGGTAAAGAAAATCCTGAACTACGTGTCCAGGAAATAAAAGATTTTATCTATGGTTGGGCAAAAAGCAGAAACTTAGTTAAACTAAAAAGGCTAAGAAAAAAATAAATTCTTTCCTTAGCCTTAGCCTTAGCCTTAGCCTTAAAGACTATTCAATCTATTTCTTAAAGCTTAAAACAGATTTGATAATTTCATCCTGAGTATCATTTTTCAAATAAGGATAAAATGGCAAGCTGAAAATCTCATTAGACATTTTTTCACTTACAGGAAAATCACCTAATTTATAACCTAAATTCTTAAATGCTTCTTGTAAATGAAGTGGTTTAGGATAATAAATTGCTGTAGGAATACCACATTCTTTTAGATGGGCAATTATTTCTTCTCTCTCAGGATGAAGAATTGAATATTGAGCCCATGCAGAAATATTATGTTCTTTAACAAATGGAGTTATAGCGAAATCTTTCAATCCCTCATTATATCTTTTAGCAACTTGCTGCCTTAAATTAACTTCTTCGTCAAAAATATCAAATTTTGCTAATAAAATTGCAGACTGTAAAGTATCGATACGACCATTGATTCCAACTCTAACGTTGTCATATTTATGTGTACCTTTTCCGTGTACGCGAATTGATGTAATTTTATTATACAATTCTTCATCATCAGTAAAGCACATTCCACCATCACCATAAGTTCCTAGAGGCTTAGCTGGGAAAAAACTAGTAGCAGCAACATCAGCAAGAGAACAAGATTTTTTGCCCTTATATGAAGCTCCAAAACTTTGAGCACCATCTTCTAAAACAAAAAGTCCATATTTTTTTGCAATAGCATTTATTTCGTCATAGTCAGCAGTTTGGCCAAAAAGATCAACAGGAATAATTCCTTTAGGATTTAGTTTACCTTCATTTTTGACTTTAATAATTGCTTCTTCAAGTTTCTTTGTGTCAACATTAAATGTGTCAGGTTCGATATCAACCAAAATAGGAGTTGCACCAAGAAGTTTTACAACTTCGGCTGTAGCAATAAAAGTAAAAGAAAGAGTGAAAATTGCATCGCCGGGTTTAACGTCATAAGCCATTAAAGGCATTAGCAAAGCATCTGTACCACTGGCAACACCAACAGCATGTTTAACACCTGCATAATCTGCTAATTTTGCTTCAAGTTCTTTAACTTCAGGTCCGAGAATATATTTTCCATGTTCAAGAACCTTTGCTATATTAGAATTAATTTTATCAATAATTCTATCTTGTTGTGCTTTTAAATCAATAAATTGCATGTTTTTTATTATTTAATTATTATATTTTGAAATTATTTAAATTTTTCAACTTTATTTCCTATCTTTTTATATTTTCTGCCGCATCTTTTACAAACATCAGTTTCATCAGAATCCGGGTTTGTAGTAAGAGAAAGTTTTTCTCCGCATTCACACATCCATGCAACTAATTTTGCAGGAACACCTACTACCATTCCGTAGTCAGGAATATCTTTTGTTACAACACTTCCGGCTCCGACAAAAGCATATTTCCCTAATGTATTTCCACAAACTATTGTTGAATTTGCACCTAAGGAAGTACTTTTCTTAACTAATGTTTTATGATAAAATTCTGAACCACTTTGCGGGAATTCACTTCTCGGATCAAGAACATTTGTGAAAACCATTGAAGGTCCGCAAAAAACATAATCTTCCAATTCAACACCTTCGTAAATTGAAACATTATTTTGAACTTTAACATTGTTTGCAATTCTAACATTGTTTCCAACATTAACATTCTGACCAAATACACAATTTTTTCCTATTTTAGTTCCTTTTTGTATATGTGAAAAATGCCAAACTTTTGTTCCTTCTCCGATCTCAACATTATCATCAACATAAGAGCTTTCGTGAACGAAATATTTTTTATCCATAATTTATATTTTATAATTTATTTTGAGCTAATTCTAATATTTTTAAAACTCTTAATCCTTCAACACCATCTGTTTTAGGAGTTTCCCTGCTTTCAACACAATTAATAAAATGAAGCAATTCTTCTTCCAATGGTTGTTTTGTTTCATATTCAACAGGAATAAAATCTGCTTTTTGAGCAACAGGAACTTTTCCTTTTTCCCATTTTATTTTATGTGGATAAAGAACAAGTTTTTCTTTGCTAACATCATCAAAAACAGCCATTTTTTCAGAACCTACAACAATAAGTTTTTGCTCTTTAAAAGGGTGTAACCAGCTAACGAATATATGACCTTTGACACCATTTGCAAATTCCAAATTAGTTATTGTAGTATCAAATATGTTTTTATTTAAATAAGAACCTCCAAAAGCATCAACTTTCAATGGTTCTTCACCATTCATAAGCATAATAATTAATGAAATATCGTGAGGTGCAAAACTCCATAAAACATTCTCCTCTGTTCTTAATTTTCCAATATTTAAACGATTTGAATAGATGTATCTGATATGACCAAGCTCTCCACTATCAATTAATTCTTTTAATTTTATTACAGCAGAATGAAATTGTAAAATATGACCAACCATTAAAACACGTTTGTTCTCTTTTGCAATTTTAACTATCTCCTCTCCTTCTTCAACTTTAAGTGCCAATGGTTTTTCAACCAAAACATCTTTTCCGGCAAGAAGATATTTTTTTGCTAATTTATAATGCAATTCTGCAGGAGCTGCAATAACAACAGCTTTTATATCAGGATTATCAACTATGTTTTTTTCATCATCAACGAATAATACTTCAGGAAAATCAATTTTTCTCTGTTCAAGAATTTGTTGGGATGGCTCAAAAACAGAATGAAGAACTCCAATATTATTAAGGTTTCTTAAATGATTTTTTCCCCAATTTCCTGCTCCTATAAGGGCTATATTTTTTTCCATTTATTTTAAATTTTATATGTTTTTTTTTGCGGTGGCAAATATATAAATATTTTATGTTGAAAAATATAATATATTACTTTTTTTATTCTAAACAATCTTATTTAAAAACAGTGATCTTGCCTTTAAAATATTGTATATCATATTTCTCAACAGAATAAAAATATATTCCATTATTCAAATCGTTTAAACTGATAATTATTTTTTTAGAATTATTAAAAAAACAACTCTTTACTTGAATTCCAAGAACATTATAGAAATTAATTTTTACATCATTTGTCAAAAATTTATCAAAAATAAAAGTAACGTTATCTTTAGTAGGATTAGGAAAAACTGTTAACAAATTAGCTGAAAACATTTCTTCGATAGAAGAAGGATAGCCAATACCACTAATTGGAATTGAAAGGTTGTTGGCATTGCTTGTAACGATAATATTTCCTGAATAATTATGATTTGATAAGGGTTTGAATTTCACTTTAACTCTTACAGAATCATCGGGGTCGATATTAAAACTTGTTTTGCTAATAACTTCAAATCCGGTAGGAACAGCAATGTCTGATACATTTATTCTACCGTTTCCTTCGGCAACTATGTAAAATTTCATAGTATCAATATCATTAATAAACAAGCTATCAAAGTCAAGGAAATTAGTATCAGCAAAAATTCTTCGGTGCATTCCAAGTCCAAAAACAAAAATCGAATCTGTTCCGGCAGTTGAATTTGTAACAAGTGTTGCCATCTCAAAATAATTCATAACAGAATCTGGTGAAAAATCAATTGCAACTTTTTGAGTATCTCCGGGCAATACAAAATAATTTGTTGGGCTTATTGTAAAAGGACTTTGTATTTGTGATGACTGCACAAATAAAGTATCATTTCCGGAATTAATAACATAGGTTGTATCATAAGCAGTTTTAGCTGTATCAACTTTAAAATTAAAAGAATAAGGAGAGATGTAAATATAAGGTTGCATTACTGATGAAGCAATATTTATATCATCAAAAGCAAATCCGTCGGAGCCAATCGAATAATTGTCATATTGTTGAATTTTGATAACAAAATTGTTGGTTAGGTTCAAATTATAAGTTTGAGATAAATTATCAACATTAAGATTCTTTTGCATCCAGAAGTGGCTTGTATCTTGTAGAGTAAAGACTTTAAGAAAGCTATTTCCTCCATCATCTGAAAAATAAATGCCGTCTTCATTATGATTTTCATCACCAAAATCCTTCCACCAAAAATTAAATTGTACATTGCTTTCTCCAAGTAAATTCAAATGTAAATAAGCCCTGTTAATAGTATAATTTCCACCTGTTGCAACATCCATAGTTAAATGTTTATTTCCGCTATGAGGAATTTTAGTGCTTGTAATAACTGTTCTTCCATGTTTAGTAGAACTTTCGTGAGTCCAATAATTATCAAATCCATTTTCAAAACCGGTATTGTATGGCAAAGAAGCATAGCTCAAATTTGAACTGTCAACATAAACACTTATATCATCAAAAGCAAAACCATCGCCACCACCGGGATTATTGCATATCATATACCAATTATCATATTGTTGGAATTTGATAACAAATACATTCGTAAAAGTTAATCCATGTTCCTGAGATAATCTATCAACATCAATAATGTATTGAGTCCAATCATTCCAACTTCCATACATATCAACAACTTTCACAAAATTATTTCCACCATCGTTAGAAAAGAAAATACCATCATTACTATGATTTTCATCACCGAATTCTCTCCACCAGAATTTTAGTTTTACATTGCTTTTCCCATCAAGATTTAAACGCAGCCATGATTCATTTTTACAATAGTTTCCCGCATTAACAACATCCATCATAAGATTTGCATTACCATTATATGGAACACAATTAGTATCGATTATGATACGTCCGTTTGAATCGGCACTATGAGTAAACCAATATTGGTCAAAACCATTTTCAAAGCCTGTAAAATATGGCAAATCAGCATAAGGCAGGGTATCCGGTTCATAAGCACAAATATTAAAACTACCTGTTTGAGTGCCTCCATTTTGCCAGAAACGAATAAATAAAGTATCTCCCGGGATTTTATTTGTAAGTTCAATTTTAGGCATATTTCCAAGACCATCATTATCATCACATTCGATAAAAGTAAGCGATGAACAAGTTCCTGAGTAAACAGCCATAGCTCCATCATTAAAACCTGCTAAAGCAGTATCGGATTCTATAGTTATCATTCCGCTTTGTGGCACAACTGCCATAAACCAAACATCTGCACCATTATAATTTCCACAAACAGGTATAGCAATTCCGCTTGTTGAAGTTGCTCCGTTATTGTCAGAAAGATAAGGATTACAATATTTATTTACACTTAATTCTATTGCATCACATGGCTCATCATTAAGAGGATTGCCATAGTTTGCAATAACTATTTCAGCAATGTATGGTCTAAAATTTTCTTTTGAGAGTGTTAAAGTTGTAGTTAAACTTGTATCATTTAAAGGATTGAAATTCAATAATGCTATCCCATTTACTAATTGAGCTTTAGCAAACAAAACTCCATCGTAATAAATTGTTGCAAGAGCATTAGGACAAGTAGAGTTTGTAACAAGCAAAGAAGTAGAACCAACAATCAAAGTGTCGGGATGATTTGCAAGAATAGGAATAGGTAAAGTAGTAAATATTTTCATTGCAGGGTCGCCAAAATATTGGAAAAGTCGATGCTGATGCCTGTGTCCATTTCCGCTCCCACTCCACGTTTGTCGCATTCGAAGCAAACCATGATTTAGAACATCACCCATTGTTAAAATATCTTGATGAGAAGAAACATTAGGATTATTCACTCCACCTGAACCAAAATTAGGAATCATACCGGGATTTGACCAGATAGCATCAAAAAAGCCAATAGTTAAACCATCATTATATCCGCTGTAGCTTGCATGAGAAGCAGCAAAAACACCAACAGTTCCACCATTGCCAAGTCTAAGAAATCTTTCAGCAAAACACTCGCTTAAAGTAAATTCACCGGTATGGCAATTCACACTGAAAACAACAGGCAATTTGTTTCCATTTGATAATAAATTAAGAGAATTTTTTGTAAAATAAGGATGAGCCCATCCTGAACCTCCAACATAACCATGGTCGCGATGTAATACATAAAATTTACCTTCGTTTATTGCATTTACAATTTCTGTTTGTCCTCCATTCCATTGAAAACCATTGGATTTTAAAAGCACTGATGGAATTGGCAAACTATCAGGAGAATAATATCCATTATTATAAAACTGCGGAGTAACTGTATTATTAGCATAATAAACCCTTTGAACATTATAATTTTTTGCAGTCAAATAATCCCTAACATTTTCGCTTGTATGACAAAATCGTCTGTCAGCAAAACTATTGGTGTCGTTATCTTGATATTGAGCACAATTAAGACCATTGTTATAAAAGCTGGTATCGGCATAAGGATAACGTTCATAATTAACAATCTTTTGAACAACAGCAATTGCTTGTATTACAGATGCAATTGAAATTCTGCCGTGAGCCATATCTGGATAATAATCGGAAGAGCCATCCATGCAAGCAAAATACAAATCGGTTCCATACATAGTCGGTGGATTTCCTGTTTGAAATTCGTCGGCAGGAACATCAGTATGGTCGCCAAGAATAACGAAATAATCGGGATGTGGCAACCAATTATGATAACGATTATGAATTGAATCTTTTACCTGAGAAGCAGTCCAGCTTGCTTTTGCAATAATTTCGACACTATAGCCCATCTGCCTTTTCCACTTAGCAAGTGTGTCAGCAGCATCAGAAAAATAAGTGTTGGTTATAATTATATAATCTTTTCTTTGCCCCGCCCCTGCCAAATTTAAAGGAGATTTTCCACTTGGAATACTTTTGTTATTCAAAACTATTCCTTTCATGAAATCTGTAAAATGAGAAGTGTTCTCAATTCCTATTTTTTCAAAAGATTTGTTGTTTCCAATAAAATCGATACGATATTTTATTTTTGAATAAACTCTAATTTTTTTTGTTACAGGATTAAATTGAACCGGCCTGATTTGAACAATAGCAATTGGTGTTCCTCTTAATTTTTGAATTTCTACAATCTCGCTGAGATTTTCGGGAAAATATTTATTAGTGTTATAAGTTTTTTTATCAATAACAAATTTCGGTTCCGGGCTTCCTTCTGTATCTAATGCGGGTGATAAAGCAGGATGAGCCATATATCCCGAAAACTCTTTAAAATCTGCATCTAAAATAGTAATCACAGGACTTGCATTTTCGGGAACAGCAATAAAATCATCATGAGCAGGTAAAGCCGGTTTTCCAATTTCTCCCATTTTGCTAAAACCTTCTACGTTAAAGAAATGAAATGTATTTCCTGATACTTTTATTTCTGAAATATTTACTCCATTAAAAGTATATTCAACATCAACATAAGAAGTTCCATTATCATTTAATGTTCTTGAAGGCAATGTAGTTCTATCTTCATTTTTTTGTTGTGTTTGAGAAAATGATGGAGAAAATGAAGTAAGCAAGAAGAATTGGCAAAGGACAATTATTAAGAAATTATTTTTTAGCATATTTTTTGGCGTTTGTGCTTTTTCAAAAAAAGAACAAATATATGCAATTATGTAATTGTGTTATTAATTATTTTTATTTTACTTAGAATAATTTAATAATTTTTACTACTTTTGGAACTGGTGCAACAATATAATTTTTTTATTATGAAAAAATTAATTTTAATAAGCATAATATTAGCAGTAGCATTTAGCTATTCGTGTAATAAAGACAAAAAAGTTAATACTACCATTAGTGGTCAATTACTAACAAATGGTACTACTAGTGTAATTAAACTATCAACTGAATTGGAAAAGCCGAAAGTTTGTCTATATCAAGAAACAGGTACTTCCGACTTAATATCCGGGAATGGTTTTGAGGAAATCAAATCTGTTTTAGTAGATGAAAATGCAAAGTATAACTTTGATATTGATTTATGGGAAGAAAAAACATATTTTATAGGTTTTCATAATGTTGACACAAGTATTTATTTGGATGTACGTCCCGACCAATGGCATGGAATAAATGATTTTAATCATATAACTTCTGGTACATCTAATAGTATAAATCTTTATGTTCTTGCAAAATCATGGGTTTGTCCCCGATTTATTAATACAAATTCTGACCCTAATAATCAGGATGTGTTTGATTTAATTGGTGGTATTGGCGGTCCTGATCCCGGAATTGTTTTACAACCATTTTATGGTTCAACAGATACAGTAATGTCATGGATTTACAAAACTTGGAGTGGAACATATAAATATGGCGTTAAAAGTATGTCACATACAGTAGATGCTAATTTAACTCGAAACGGCATAACAAAATATATTAGTATTTTGTATAATGTGCCACCATTTGATACTACTGTGGTTGAGATAAAGTATTAAAATGTTTTGTATATATTTAATAGTATCGTTTTCAAAACCATAAATCAAATTCTTGTAAAATTTTGCCTCGCTCCTAAAGGATGATTTTACAGGAATCTGATTTACTAAAATTGATATTATAATAAATAAAGGAGAAAATTCTTTCTCAATTCTGATTCCCTTTAGGGTCAGGGGAAAGATGAATTGAGAAAAAATTTACAATTAAAAAGGATGGAAACAATCATGAAAAAATTAATTTTAATAAGCACAATATTAGCAATAGCATTTAGCTATTCGTGCAATAAAGAAGCAAAAAAAGTAAGTATAAGTTTTAGTGGACAATTGCGTACCAATGGAACAGAAGATGTTATTAAAATGAGTTCTGAATTGCCTAGTCCAAATGTAGCAATATATCAAACTACAACATCAAGCACATTATTATCAGGTGGAGGTTATGAAAAAATAACTTCTACAGATGTTGATAAAAATGGAAATTTTTCATTTGATTTAGACTTGTATGAGAATGAAACTTATTTTTTTGCAGTTAGCAATGTTAATACAAGTATTTACAGTATATATAATGTCTCAAGTTGGTTTGATTTATCCTATAATTATTATTTAAATTTAATTAAACCCGGTCAAAGCAATAAAAAGAACATTTATATTTCAGCAAAATCATGGGTACGCCCCCGATTTATTAATACAAATCCCGACCCTAATAATCAGGATGTGTTTGTTAGTACAGGAGGAATTGGGGGGGGGGGTAATAACTACAGATCCAATATTTTATGGACCAACAGATACAATAATGCCATGGATTTACAAAACATGGAGTGGTTCACAAAAGTATGGCACATTTAATCTTAGTAATTCGCATTATGTGTCAGCCAAACTAACACGAAATGGAGTTACAAATGATATAACTATTCCTTATAATGTGCCACCATTTGATACTACTGTGGTTGAGATTAAGTATTAAAAATATTATTTTTTCTTTAGATTGAAAATTATGAAAAAATTAATTTTAATAAGCATAATATTAGCAATAGCATTTAGCTATTCGTGCAATAAAGAAGCAAAAAAAGTAAGTACAAGTTTTAGTGGACAATTGCGTACTAACGGAACAGAAGATGTTATTAAAATGAGTACTGTATTGCCTACTCCAACCGTAGAAATATATCAAACTACAACATCAAGCACATTAATATCAGGTGGAGGTTATGAAAAAATAACTTCTATGGATGTTGATAAAAATGGAAATTTTTCATTTGATTTAGACTTGTATGAGAATGAAACTTATTTTTTTGCAGTTAGCAATGTTGATACAAGTATTTACTATCAAAGAGATACGAGATATTGCGGACAAAATAGTTTAAAACCCGGTCAAAGCAATAACAAAAACATTTATATTTCAGCAATATCATGGGTTCGTCCCCGATTTATTAATACAAATTCTGACACTAATAATCAAGATGTGTTTGAGTATAGAGGAGGTATTGGAGGATTAGTTCAGTATCAAATGGGGCCATTTTTGTATGGTTCTGTAGATACTATTTTTATTGATGCTTTATATAAAACATGGAGTGGTTCACAAAAATATGGCACATTTAATCTTAGTAATTCGCATTATGTTTCAGCCAAACTAACCCGAAATGGAGTTACAAATGATATAACTATTCCTTATACTGTGCCACCATTTGATACTACTGTGGTTGAGATTAAGTATTAAAATGTTTTGTATATATTTAGCAGTATCGTTTTTAAAACCGTAAATCAAATCCTGTAAAATTTTGCCTCCGCTCCTAAAGGATGATTTTACAGGAATCTGATTTACTAAAATTGATATTATAATAAATAAAGGAGAAAATTCTTTCTCAATTCTGATTCCCTTTAGGGTCAGGGTAAAGATGAATTGAGAAAGAATTTAAAGTTAATAAGTATGGATAGCAAATATTTACAATATTTTCAAACCTTGAATTTGCAGATAATATGTTTAATACAAAATTCAAGTAATTAAATAAAACATTATGCAAAATAGATTAAAATTTCTTATATTATTGTTTTCAGCATTTTTTATATCTTCATGTACGACAATGTATATTCCAAATATGGAGAATGTGCCTTTAATGCAAAAAAAAGGTGATATAAAACTCAATATTAGTACCTCAAATTTACAAACTTCTTATGCCCTTACTAATAATATTGCAATTATGGTAAACGGATACATTAGAGGTAATAAATATACTGATGATTTCTTTTGTCCATATAAATCCAAAAGACTTCTAGCTGAAGTAGGAGCAGGATATTTTATGTTATTTCCTAATAAAATTATATTTGAGGCTTATGGAGGAGCAGGATATGGTAATGTAAATATTAAGCGTGATTTTGAAGATTACATGTTCATTAATAAATCAGGTACTTTTTCAGCTAATATATCAAGGTATTTCATACAACCAAATATTGGTTATAAAAACGATATTGTTGAGTTAGCATTTTCATCAAGGTTTACCTGTTTAAAGTTCTCAGATATTAAAACAAAAGATATTACATATGAAGACCTTGTTGCAAAAAAACTTTATCAAGTTGATGTTCCAACTTATTTTTTCGTTGAACCTGCATTAACAGTAAGAGTTGGTTTCAAATGGGTTAAAGCACATTTTCAAATTATGTATTCCACGAAATTAAATAGTGAGCCCTTAAATTACCTTGATTTTGGCTTTAACATAGGAATATGTTTTGACATTTCTAAAGCTCTTAGAAAATAATGTCTATTTCTTGCTAAAGCTTCAATCTTTAATTTAAAACTTTCCGAATAAACAATTTATCACGATTTCAGTATAGTTTAATCTATTATTTCACAGTTTTTACATCCAAAGCATCTCTCAATCCATTTCCTACTAACATAAATGCAAGAACCATAATCATAATGGCAATGCCGGGCAAAATTGCAAGATAAGCCGAATTAAGAATAATATATCCATAATGTTCTTTAATCATTGTTCCCCATGATGGCATAGGAGGTTGCACACCAATGCCAAGAAAACTTAAACCTGCTTCAATCAATATAGCGGAAGCAAAATTAGCAGCAGAAATAACAATCACTGCCCCCATAATATTGGGTAAAATATGTCTGAATATTATTCTGAAATTTTTAAATCCTAAAGCTTTTCCTGCTTCAACAAATTCCTTTTCTCTAATACTAAAAATTTGTCCACGTACAATTCGTGCTACTTCAACCCACATTGTAAGCCCAACAGCAACAAACACCTGCCAAAATCCTTTTCCAAGTGCAAAAGTAATAGCAATAACAAGCAACAAAGTTGGTATTGACCAAACTACATTTATAAACCACACAATTACATTGTCAATCCAGCCACGAAAAAATCCTGCGAGTGAACCAAGTAAAATTCCTACTATTAAAGAAATAAAAACCGAAATAAATCCAACAGACAAGCTAACTCTTGTGCCAATCATCAACTGACTAAGTAAATCTCTACCAAAGCGGTCGGTTCCAAAAAGGAATTTCTTTTTTATTAAATTATTATTTTTTATTTCTTCGACTATGTCCTTAGTAGAAACTCTATGGTTTTTTTCTGAATAATCATTGAAAACAATAAAATCTCCTTCTGTTCTTACTTGCTTTCCATCCATTGACAAAGAATAAACAACATCCGCAAGATTATAATTTTTTATTTCACCATTGTTTGGAACACTGCCGGTATATTCTTCATAAAATACTTGAGCATCTTTAAAATAATATTTATAAACAGGAATTAATTTGTAAGTGGATTTTTCTCCATAAAACATTTTTGAAAAAATATTGTGCTTTTTCTCTTTCTCATTTTTTCTGACTTTCAACATTTTTACCGAAAAACCTGGTTTTTGAGTAGCTAATTCAAGAAATTGTTCATTTGCAAAAGGAGAAGAATCGGGAGTTATTAAATATCCAAGTATAGCCAATAAGGCTGCAAGAATAATAAACCACATTGAAAAAAGCGAGAGCTTGTTTTTAGTAAAACGTTTCCATGCAATTGCAGAAAGAGAGTCTGAACTTATATATTTTTTTTTCTTAAACATCACTATTATGCAGGATAAATTTCAATATTTTGTTGTGCTAAAAAACATAAATGTTTATGTTATCTTTTTGTTTTAATAAGGTTAGTTAGGTGGTGTAGTCATGTTTTTTTACTAAGGTTAAAAAATATAAGGTTTTGGAAATATACAACAATCATATTACAACATCTTATTTCACTAATAAAAACTTTATGACTAAAAGGAATCCGTCTGGATTTATACCACTAACCTTAGTATAAAATAAAAACACAGTCTAAAACCTTATTACCTTATTATTTTCTAAGTTTTGTTTATAATGCTAAATAAATAATTGTAGTTTTTCCTAAAACTCATGTTCTTATTCCAAACTGTAAGCTTTAAGGGGACTTCTAATAATTCCTTTCTTTCAAGAAACAAATATAATGAATAAGATGTTAGGCACAAATTTTTCTTAATAGCCTAAGCTATTTAGAAAAATTTTAACGCAGCAGATTGTTTATAATATTTGTTCCTATAGGGTTTTCAGAGTTTTTCATATACTTCTTTAAATTTTCTCACATTATCTCAATAGTGCTTCAAAAATTTTCATCGTCTATTAAAAAATCTGAAAATCTTGATGCGAAGTAATTATTAGAAGCCCCCTTAATTTAATTTTCAGCACATCAAATAATATTAAGTACAAAAATATCAATTATTTTTATTATTATTTTCTTATCTTTTTATATTTTTGAAGAAAATTTAATAATGATAACATGAAAAATTCTTTAAAGCAATTAAATTATGATGAGATATTAGAAATTCTTAATAGAAAAGATTTTGAATCTTATTATTGTAAAACAAACTCTATTCCCGATGCATCAGATCTTTGCGATGATTTAAGAAAATATATTGACATAAAAAACATTCCCAAAAAATCAGTTTTAGGCATCGACATTTACAAATATGGCTCTTATGATGATTTTGAACAAACACTAATTCCTTTCTTGTTTAAACTATTGTTTAAAAAAACTATTGAGCTTTGCTTGGAATCAAATCAATATATTTTTCAAAAATATACATATGAAAAAATTATTAATTCTTTTATAAGTATTGGTGATGGCGGTTTTTTGATTTTAGACACTCCCCTACACTCTCTAATTTTTGCCATAAACTTTGACATGGTTCAAAGGGCTTATAATTCATATCATATATTTCCAAAACTCAGAAAAATAGTTGGTGGTATAAGTAATAGATATGCTATAACTATTGACAAAGTTTATTATTTTGAAAATAATTATTACGGAAGGGCAATTATAAACAATGCAAGAATTTTAAGTAAAGACAATTTAAACAGGTGTCTTTTAGCTCAAAATGCTTACGATTGGTTTTTACTAAATATTGATGGGATAGAAAATCTCCAACTTTTTACTTTGAATGAAATTCATAATATTTATGATTTTAAAGATTATGACTCATCATTAATTTCTAATGGTAAAAATGTTATTATTAGCGACATAGCTTCAAGGGATTCTGGTATTATTAATTCCGACATATTAAAAATCGGAGAAATAAAATCAAAAGAAAGTTCTCTGAGTATTTATAACTTACACATTCAAGCAACAATGGAAATTTGTTCAAAAGAAAAAGATGATAGAACAAAATTAATTACTGTTAGTTTAGGAAACTTGAATACATCGGGAATTTAAATTCTAAGAAACCTGCAATCTAATATAAGTACAAATTCAAAAAGCAAAAAAATAATTGCTCAACAAAATTATATTATTCCAAAATGATTAAAATTAACGAAGAATTCATTAATAAAACTTCTGATAAAGCAAAAACATCCCCAAGAAGAAGAATGAATTACAACTTTCATAAAAAAGATGACGCAAAACTTCAACGCATGTTGAATGCAATGGAACCCGACACTTATATTAAACCCCATAAACACGAAAACCCTGATAAAGTTGAAGTATTTTTTTCTTTGCGTGGAAGACTTCTTGTCGTTGAGTTTGACGATAATGGAAATATTAGCGACCATATTATTCTTGACTCTTCAAAAGGTAATTTTGGAACTGAAATTGTCCCGAGAACATGGCATACAATTATTTCTCTTGACAAAAATGCTGTTGCATACGAAATTAAAGATGGACCATACAGCCCTAAAGAAGATAAAAATTTTGCTCCTTGGGCACCTGATGAAGGAGATTTGAATGCTCTTGAATATAATGCGAGTATTTTGAAAAAACTTGGTATTGTTTGATAAAATATTAATTTTTAGAAATATTACGAACTAACAGAACAACATTTTCAACATGATGGGTGTGAGGAAACATATCAACAGGTTGAACTTTTTCTATTAAATAATTTTCTTTCATTAATTCCAAATCACGAGCCTGTGTAGCAGGATTACAACTTACATAAACAATTTTTTCAGGTAATATTTTCAATATCTGTTCAACAACTTTTTTATGCATGCCTGCTCTTGGTGGATCTGTAATAACTATATTAGGATTTCCGTGTAATGAAATAAATTCATCGTTCATAACATCAAGAATATCCCCTGCATAGAAATCAGTATTTTTAATATTATTAATTTCAGAATTTAGTTTTGCATCATCAATTGCTTCAGGAATACTTTCAATTCCAATTACTTTTTTTGCAGATTTAGAAATAAAATTTACTATTGTTCCGGTTCCGGTATAAAGGTCATAAACAATTTCATTGCCTTTTAAACCGGCAAAATCTCTTACTATTTTGTAAAGATTGTATGCTTGTTCAGAATTTGTCTGGTAAAATGATTTTGGTCCTATCTTAAACTTTAGGTTCTCCATTTCTTCAAAGATATATGGGTTGCCTTTGTACAATTCAATTTTTAAATCAGAAATTGTGTCATTTTTCTTTTCGTTAATTACATACATTAACGAAGTTATTTGCGGAAACTTCTCAGAAATGAATTTTAGAAGATTTTCAATTTTAGTTTTATCATTTTGAGCAATAGAAAGAATCACCATCAAATCATTAGTTGTAGTACTGCGGATAATTAAGTTTCTCAAAAATCCTTCGTTTTTTCGAATGTCGTAAAAGGAATAATTATTTTCTATAGCAAAACTCTTTACTGAATTCCTGATATCATTCGACACAGAACTTTGTAAATAACAATTTTCAATATCGAGAACTCTGTCAAACATTCCGGGAATATGAAATCCTAAAGCATCCATATTTATTTCGGAAAAATCAATTTCTTTAGAAATTTCTGTCAACCACTTTCGATTAGAAAAAGTGAACTCTAATTTATTGCGATAATAAACTATTTTTGATGAACCAATAATATTAGAAATCTCAGGCAGCTCAAGTTTTCCAATTCTTTTTAAATTATCTTCAACTTGATTTTGTTTATAAAACAATTGGTCTTTATACTTTAGATGTTGCCATTTACATCCTCCGCAAGTTCCAAAATGTTCGCAAAATGGCTTAATTTTTTCGTCAGAATGTTTGTGAAAATTAACTGCTTTTCCTTCAAGAAAATTCTTCTTTTTTCTTGTGATTTTAATATCAACAATATCGCCGGGGGCAACAAAAGGGACAAAAATTACTTTCTCATCAACTTTACCAATAGCTTTTCCTTCGGCTGCAACATCAGTTATTTCAACTCTTTCCAATAATGGATATACCTTTTTTCTTCGACTCATTTTGTGTTATTATTTCATTGCAAATATACTTCAATATTTCAAGCAATTTATTTAAAAGCAGAGATTTCTCGCAAGTACTAAATGGTTAGAAATCTATTAAAAAATATTTTAAATAATTTTCTCAAATAAACTGTTTAGTATTTTCATATATATTATCTTTGTCAAACAAAAAATTAGATTATAAATACAATAAAATTAGTTATAATATGGAAAATATCACATCAAAACAAGCTATGGAGCTTGAAGACAAATACGGGGCGCATAATTATCATCCGTTACCTGTAGTTCTTGCCAAAGGAAAAGGTGCAAAAGTTTGGGATTGCGAAGGAAAAGAATATTTTGATTTTCTTTCTGCTTACTCAGCAGTGAATCAAGGACACTGTCACCCAAAAATTGTTAACGCACTAAAAGCTCAAGCAGAAATTCTAACATTGACATCTCGTGCTTTTTATAATGACGATTTAGGTGAATATGAAAAATTCATAACTGAATATTTCGGATACGATAAAGTTTTGCCAATGAATACCGGAGCAGAAGCTGATGAAACTGCAATTAAACTTTGTAGAAAGTGGGCTTATCTAATAAAAGGTGTTCCTGAAAATCAGGCAAAAATAATTGTTTGTGAAAACAATTTTCATGGTAGGACAATTACAATTGTATCGATGTCAACAGACCCTGATGCCAGAAAAGATTATGGTCCTTTTACTCCAGGATTTATAACTATTCCCTATAATGATATTGCTGCTCTTGAAAAAGAATTAAAAGACCCTAATGTTGCAGGATTTTTAGTTGAACCAATTCAAGGAGAAGCAGGTGTGTTTGTTCCTGACGAAGGATATTTATCAAAATCATATGAATTATGTAAAGCTAATAATGTTTTATTTATTGCTGATGAAGTTCAATCAGGAATTGCCCGAACCGGAAAACTTTTAGCTTGCGACCATGAAAATGTTAAACCTGATATTTTGATTCTCGGTAAAGCTGTTTCAGGTGGAGTTTTCCCAATTTCTGCAGTTCTCGCTAATGATGAAATTATGCTAACAATCAAACCCGGTGAACATGGTTCAACTTTCGGAGGAAATCCAATCGCAGCAAAAGTTGCAATCGCAGCCTTAGAAGTTGTTAAAGAAGAACATTTAGCAGAAAAAGCCGAAGAACTTGGTCAGTTGTTTAGAAAAGAAATGGAAAATATCGATTCTGACATGATTAAGTTAGTTAGAGGAAAAGGACTTCTTAACGCTATAATTATAAAACCTAAGAATGGTAAAGAAGCTTGGGACATTTGTATTAAAATGGCTGAAAACGGTTTATTAGCAAAACCAACCCATCAACATATTATTAGATTTGCTCCCCCACTCGTTATAACAAAAGAACAATTGATGGAAGCAATTGAAATTATTAAGAAATCAATTCTATTCTTTGAATAAGTTTTAAAAAACTTTATAATTAATTTCCTAAATAGAGTGAATTATATAAATTCATTTATTTAATTCACTCTATAAGGAATATTTTATATTAAATTAAGATTTTTCGAATACTAAAGATTATTTTATTGGAAAAAGATATTTCCATCCAATCAAAATTTAATGGAATTTGTAAGGTAAGACAATTGATTAAAAAAAAATATTAAAAGTGATTTCTAAGATTCACTAATATATTTACTAATAATAGATAAAAATTGGCTAACTTTTATTGGTTTTGCAATATAATCATCACATCCAGCTTCCATGCTTTCAACAAAGTCGCTAGTTATTGAATAGGCAGTTTGAGCAATTATCGGTACTTCTTTTCTAAATGCTTTTATTTTTTTTGCTGCTTCAAATCCATTCATTTCAGGCATTCTGATATCCATTAAAATAAGGTCAATATCATTTTCTTCCTTATTTTTGCATATTTCAACAGCTTCAACACCATTAACAGCTCTTATAATTTGTGCTTTAGTTTTACGTAATATTTCAACTAATAAACGATAATTCAAATCTTCATCTTCGGCAATAAGAATATTTTTATCATCCCACTTATATTCGGGCTTCACAGTTACATTTTTATTTAAATTCATCTCCATAATTTCTTATTTTGTTTAAAATTAAAGATAATTTGCAAAATTATGTTTAATTTTTAAATTAGCACCATTTTAAAAATATATTTATATTATTTAGAAATATACTCATCAACTAATGATAAAAATAAATTTGATTTAATCGGCTTTTCAATAAAACCACAGCAACCTGCATCTTTGGATTCTTGATAAGAATTTGTAATAGAATAAGCACTCTGGGCAATTATTGGTAAATTCATTCTGAATTTTTTTATTATTTTAGTAGCTTCAAGTCCATTCATTTCAGGCATTTTAATATCCATTAAAACAAGGTCAATATTATTATTGTTCTTACATATATTTACTGCTTCAACTCCATTTAAAGCTCTTATAATACCAACTTTTGTTTTTCGTAGAATTTCATAAAATAAGCGAAAATTTAATTCTTCATCTTCTACAATAAGAATCACTTTATCCTGCCAATTATAATTATTTTTTTCAATATTCATTTTTAACCAAACTAAATAAATAATAAATTAATTTCACCAAACTAAATAAATTAATAAATAAATTAATATTATATTATTATATTTATTATTTTATACTATATATTGCAGAAAAACCTAAAAGGTTACCCTAAAATTTCAATTATTTTTCAACTTTTTTTTATTTATTTTTTAAAATTCACAAAAACAACTCTTTACAATTAATAAATTTTTACTATAAAATCTATTAATTTTAAATCTATCCTGATTAAGAAATATTAATATAAAATTTAATATTTGAAAACAAATCAAATAATTTGCACTTCTATTATCCTTTGGAAACAAATAAAAAAATTATAGTTCAAATTGAAAAAATTGTGTTCACAATCAATTTTCATTAAATAAAAACACAAAAAACGGGTAAAAAAAAAACAATGCCAATTCATTGTATTTCTGGCTTTTAAATTTATTTTTAAAAAATATAATAAAAATAATTGAAATTATAGGGTAACCTTTTGCCATTTTTTGACATTTAAGTGTAGCGATATTATTATAAAAATTGATTAAAAAAAAAATTGGAACCTTTTTAAAGAAGGTTTCGTTAAAACCAACTCAAACAATAAAAACATTAACAATTTTTACAAAATAAGTATTAACCAAACATTAAGAAACCAAACATTAAAATTTATTAACTAAAAAAACATAAAATGAAAGCAAAAAATCTCAGGACAATATCCACTATTGTCTTAGTTATTATTTCAACATTAGTATTAGCTAATCCCGAAACAAAAATCAGTGGATATGTTTATTATGGTGATAGTCAAGCCACATTAGACAATGTAACAATAGAACTGATTAATTCAAATAATAATATAATTGCTACTACTGTTAGTAATTTAATCGGATACTATGAGTTTACAAACATTCCTTATGGTGAATATTATATGGAATGTACGACAAATAAAGAATGGAATGAATGTACGGTTTTGGATGCAAATCTGGTTTATGAATATTTACTAAATATTTCTCCATTAGATGAGCTACAAATTCTCGCAGCTGACGTAAACAATGATGATATGATTGATTTTGAAGATGCTCAAATGATTGTTGACAGATATTTAGACAGTATTTCAGCTTTCCCTGCAGGAGATTGGGTTTTTGAAGAAACAATGGTTATAGTTTCTGAAGGAGATGATGATAAAAACAAAGATATTGAAGGTAAAAGCACAGGTGATACTGAAGTTGTATATACTCCTCCCGGATCAAAAGGAATGCACGGAATTTATGCAATTGCTGATAAAACTATTGATGCAAAGAATTACACTGAACTGTTGATTCCATTAAAATTTAACATAGATGTTGAATTAACAACTTTAAGTTTGGTTCTAAGCTATCCACAAAATGATATTATTGTTGAAGATATTACATCAAAACTTGATGGTTTTCAATTTAATATTAGGAATGGAGAAATAAGAATTGGATGGGCAGGTAAAGGAAGCACATATAAAATAGCAGCAAATGAAGAATTTTTATTTCTAAAAGTTAAAACAAGAAGTGGAATAAAAGCTAATAATACTATTAATTTCAATATTAATAAAATAAGTGAGATATCAGACGTAAATGGTGAAAGAATTTATGGCACAACAATGTTTATACCTAATATTAAAGTATTAGAATTAGAAACCGAATTACAACAAAACTATCCAAATCCATTTACAAACAGTACTTGTATCAATTATAGAATTTCAAAATCTGCAAATGTTTCAATTTCAATTTTTGATGCAATTGGTCAATTAGTTTATAAAACAGAAAATAAAACTATTGAAGCAGGAGAACATAATTATAATTTTGACGGTAGCAAACTTCAATCTGGAATGTATTTTTACAGAATTGATGTTTCAAACTTATCAGAAAATATTTCTAAAACAAAAAGCATGTATTTGATTAAATAACACTAACATACCCATAAATAAGATTAAGAGAGATTTACAGTCTCTTTTTTTTTTATTATTTTAATAGTAAATTAAATTTCAAAGAAAACAATTATAAATAATATAATACAAATATCATCCATAAATCTGTGATAATTCTTTTTAAATGAATTATATTAATTTTTTAATATCTTCAATTAAATTTATTTTTTAATCTTTTTTTAATTTATTTTACTTATTTTTGAGTACTTTTAAAGTGTATTAACATTACGCTTTTGTCATAAAAGTCCTAATGTAATTATTATAAAATAATTATTTTTCAAGTATTTTTTTTATATGGAATTCATAAATAATATTATACGATATCTGTCAAAAATATTATTTCTTATTATTATTCTAAATATGCTTTTATCAAGCATAAACTACTGCAATGCTTCCCCAAATAATAGTTCTCTAAAAAAAACTAAAGAAAGTACTTACGAACATAAACTTTTTCAAAAAGCTGAATCATTTTTTAAAAATTCTCAGTTTGATAGTGCATTCTATTATTATGATAAATCGTCAAATATTTTCTTTTTAAATAAAAATTGGGAAATGTATCTTAAATGCCAAATTCAAATTAGCTATTATTACTTTTTGAATATTGATAAAGAAAAAGCATTAGAAATTATTATTTCTGCTGAGAATTTTGCAAAAAGACATTTTGATAATAATCATATAATTTTTTCATCAATTTTTCATAGAAAAGGCTCAATTTTAATCGGATTAAGAAAGTATAGTGAATCAATAAGATTATTAACAAAATCGATAGAAATTAGAATTGAAGAAAACGGAATTTTAGATTCTTTGTTAGCACCAACTTATAATAGTTTTGGAAATAATTACTTTTATTTAGGAGATTATGATACAGCTTTTGAATATTATAAAAAGGCATTATTTATTGCAGAAAAAAGTTCAATCCGACCCGATAAAGGTTTAGCAAATTACAACCAGTCAATCGGAATAATTTATTCAATAAAAGGAGAAATCAAACAAGCTGCAATATATTATAAAAAATCCCTTGAAATAAATGAACAAATTCTCAGCAAAAACAATCCTGAATTAGCATTGAATTATGAAAACTTTGGTGCTTTTAATGCTCAAAACGGGAACTATAATACTGCTCTTAAATATTTTAATAAAGCAGAAAATATTTATAAATTAAAATTCGGCAAAGAATATAATAAGCTTGGAACTATTTATTTAAATAAAGGAACTGTTTATAGTAATCAATCCGATTTTAAAAAAGCTCTGATATATTATAAAAAATCTTTGCAATTATATAAGATTCATAACTCATTTGACCATCCTGATATACTTAAACTTTATTATAATATCGGATTATTATATTACTGGCAATTTGACTATAAAATGGCTTTAGTATATTTTAAAAAGTCATTAGATTCTAAAGCATCAACAACAACAAGAATTTCAGCAATTAGAAATTCAGCTAATAGCTATTTTAAAATTAATGATTTGGAAAATGCTAAAAATAATTATTTATTAGCTATTGATGAATGTAGGGAACTCTATGGTAATAATCATAAGCAGTTAGCTTTATGTTACTTAAATTATGGAGATTTCAATCTTAAAATTAAGGATAATGATAAGGGTTTAGAATACTTTAATAAAGCTCTTAACATATATTTAAATAATTATGGTGAAAAAAATAGTGACGTTTCAAATTGTTATAGCAAAATAGCTAAATATTATTATGAAAAGCAGGACTATGTAGAATCTCTTAAATATTATCAACGTTCATTAATTTCAATTGTTCCGGAATTTGATAATAAAAATATATATTCAAATCCGGATATTAATAATAGTTTTTTAGATATTAATCTTCTTAATGCTTTAAGATGGAAAGCTAATTGTTTATATTATTATTCCTTGGATGTTTCTCATGACGAAAAAGATTTAAAGACCTCCCTTGAAACATATGAATTAAGCATTAAATTAATTGAAAAAATCAGAAATAAATATTCTTATCAGGAAAGCAAATTGTTTATTGTTGATATAGCTAAAAACGTATTCTCAAATGCTATAAACACTTCACTTTTGTTATATAAACATACAGGAAATATAAAATATAAAGAAGCTGCATTTCAATATTCAGAAAAAAGCAAATCTGTAGTTTTTCTT
>Ga0307990_1000758_pt1 | contig 27806 bp, 50 predicted proteins | sample EllFjometagen129_FD_203168 | JGI IMG/M metagenome (GOLD analysis project Ga0307990, IMG submission 203168) | Marine microbial communities from Ellis Fjord, Antarctic Ocean - #129 | ecosystem: Environmental > Aquatic > Marine > Unclassified | place: Southern Ocean | collected 2014-10-08
CAGGAACTTCGCCGCTCTGCCAGCGTCGATTTCGGCAATGTTCTGCGCCAGGATAGCCGTCCGTGTCGCTCTCGCTGTCTCCTGAACCGTCATGCCAAGTCGAGAGAAGGTAACGGCTGCTTCAAACGCATCATTGCCTGCACCGCCAAGTTGTCGCTGAAGCGCAAGCACCTGCCCAGTCAGTGCCTCAGCACCCTTACGGGTTGAGGAAAAGCCCATGTCGAGATTGCGGCCCACACGCACGAGCCTATTCGTCTGAGTCTCGACCTGGCTGTAGACTTGGATGCCCTTCTGAAGCATCCTCAGGCTGCCGAGCACTGCGGTTGTGGCGATAGTCCACATGGCGACCTTGGCCGCTGCGCTCTGCACCGTGTCGCCCAATTCCTGCATTCCTACTGATGTTGCCCTCAGGGCTGGCACGGCCTTCCTGGCAGACCCGACTACCCCTTGCGTGACCGCTCTACCATAGTGCTGATGGACGGGAATGCCCGCCTTCGCTTCGAGCTTCAGAGCCCTCAGTTGCGTCTGCGCGGCGCGAAGCCCCTTGAGGTCGGCAGGCGTCGAGATGACCAACTTTATGTCTTCTCTAATGGCTTCAGACATCGGCGCTGAACTCCAAGTCGACCTCGAAGGCCGCTATGATGAGCTTGCTGAAGTAGTCGGGACGCTCCTCGGATTCCGAAGCCAGCGTCGTCGCCTTCATGTCGCGACGTCTCATACCCGCCGCACCAAGCTCGTGCTTCTTCAAGACCAGCAGAGCGTTCAGCAAGTCCGCAATCAAATCCCGCTGCCGCTTGCCGCCCGTCCCCGAAGTCGTGATGACCCAGAAGTTCACCGTGAAGCGTTGCCGTTGCGTCTTCACCCCGCTTGCATTCCAGAACTCGTCGGAGGGCTCCTCTTCCAATTGCACAAGCAGCACGGGCGATGGCATCGGCCTGTCGGGCTGGTGCATGTCGAACTTGATTGTGCAGAGCGGGAAGGTCGTGCTCGCATTGCTTATGGTGTGCGCGTCGCCATCGAAGTACGTAGACAGCCACTCCTGAAGAATGTCCTTGGCCTTCTGGGTGGCGTCAAGCGGCGTGATTGAGGATGTGACAGCCATTACAGACCTGCCTTCGCGGCCACCAGAAAGCGGTGGAAGGGGACACGGAACTCAATTCGCACTATGGTCGGCACAGTCGACTTCCACACAGAGAAGAAGTCCCTGAGTCTGGAATCGGCAGGCTTGATAAACGACGGCTGGAACTTCGGCAAGAAGAACTTGGCATACGTTCCTTCACCATACTTCGCTTGCGTTCCGTGTTTGTTGGTCTTAGGATAGGCGAAGTTCAAACGCTTGTACGCCGTGGCCCGATGCTTGATCGTCAGCATCATGGCTGGCGTCTTTGGCGGCTGGACGTCGGTCGTCGGTATCCATGCCACCGCGTCGATGAGTGCGCGTGTCCGCCGATAGACTTCCGGTGTATAGCCTGCATACACTACAGACTGAACGGCTGAAGTCGCGGCTCGCATCACTCGCGACTTCATTCGATCACTTTTGAGGATGCCAGCCATCCGATTCCGTATAGGCACACCCGTCCCATTGCCGACAAGGTTACGTATGGTCTGAATGGCACCAGTTTTGCCACCAAGGCCAAGCGTCGTAATCTGAATCATCTTCATGCGATGTTGCTCTTGTTGATCTCCAGCGTGCCTTTGTAGCGCTCGTTCACGTCAGCGCCGTCCGTCACCTTGACCTCGTACTCTTGGTAGTCGCCGTCTACCGCAAGGTCAGCCGCATCGAGGGTAACGCCGATCTGACTCGCCGCGATGGTCTTGTCCATGTCAGCGTCGGTCTTGAGGAAGAGTTGGTTGCCGGCCTGCGATGTGCCTGCAACGCTGACCGTGTAACCCGTGACGGTTCGTTCCACACTGTCCAGGTAGAAGGTCATAATGACGTTCTGGATGGAGTGCTGGTCAACGAGAAGTTTGCCCGCTTCCTGGTCGTGCGAGTTGGACACGTCAAAGGTGACGCTTGTGCCGGCAGTAGCTATCGAGTCCGCGTTCACCGCCCTGGTGAGCGTGCGGTTAGCGTGTGCCCACAACTCCTCTGCCGTGGCGCCACCGCCCGAGCCGCCGCCTGATTCGTTCAGGCTCTCGCCCGTGCTACCCGCGGCCTTGTAGCTGGCCTGCACCGCGTTCCAGACGGCCTGGGCTGTCCCTGTCGTGTCGAGCGGAGCCGTCGCGTTGCGGCTCGAGACTGTCGCGTCCAGCCGGGCCAGCCGCGCCTCTGTTGCAGCATTGGCAACGACGTCAACCTTGCCATCCGTCGTTGTATGGAGCCCGGCTGCCGTGCCCGCGGCGTCAGGCGTTGTCGCGTTGCGTGTGCTGACCGCCGCGTCGAGCCGCGCCAGGCGCTCCTCCGTCGCCGCGGTGCTCACGCCGCTGAGCTTGGCCCGGTCCGCCGCTGTGAAGTCCACAGCCGTCGTGTCCAGCTTGGCGTAAAGATCGAGTCGCTCATACGCCATCACAGGCCTCCTGCCAGTCGATGGCGAGTTCGGGTGCGTCGTCGGGGAGGGCGCGCACAGCAGCGGTGACAACGTCGGCCTCGGTGTCGGGCAGAGGCATCCCGTCGGCGTCGAGCACCGTGGGCAGCGGCACCGGCTGGCCGGTGAGGCCCGCGCCGATAACGGCGCTCGGGTCAAGTGTTATGGCGTAGGTCACTTCTTCAGCCTCCCATACACCACCTGCGTCAGCGTCGCGTTGCCCAACCACTCTTCCGCATACCGGGAAGATACGTCGGGCGGATCCTGGTCGGGCACCCACGTCGTGCCGTCCGCGGCCACGACCTCAAGGCCGTCGTGCTCGAGCACAACATCGCTCTGAAACACGAGAATGACATCGCCTTCTATGTAGCGACCCCAATCCGCCTCTTCCATGTCCTTGCGCCGCACAGGCAGCACCTGGCAATTGACCGTCAACTTGCGTAGCGTGCCCGCCTCATCGGGATGGTCTTCGTAGACACCGTCTGCATCGCCCACATACTCACGCCACCGCAGTTCAACGGGCGTCATCTCCGCAGAGTCAAACATCGCTACCACGTCGTGCTCGATGTCAGCTAATTCGTTTGGGGATAGGAAGCTCATTCTTTGCTGCTCTTGCTGCGTTGTTCCGCCTGCTCTTGGTAGTAGTTCTCGAACATGCTCTTGGCGATCATGTGCGCTATGGTCTCGGCTCGTTCAGGCAGTTCCATCGCATCAAACACAGGCAGAGAAAGGCCTGCAAATTGTGCTGCATCACACTCCATCATTCGGTCAGGCCTTTCGAGCGGCTGAATACTGTCGACCTTTTTCTGAGGACGCCACTTGGCGAGAACCTCGGGTATCAGCCGACTCAGAAAAAATCCGTCGCCATGCCAAGGTTGTGCATGTCGACAGTGACGAAGTGGTAGAGATTCTTGACGTCGCCGGCCGGCCGCTGTGCCAGCCACGCACACTTCTCGTCTTCGTTGGCACCAGGAATGTCGAAGGGCAATGCCGCCTCGATGTGCAGCATCCGTCTGATTCTCATGTTGCGTTCAAGCGTTGCGATGTAGGCGGGGTCGTCGGGATTGGGCTTGCTCCCGCATGGCCGATTGATGCCAGGAGAGTATTGCTGCACCTGTGGCGGCTCGGGGTCTTCCGTCTGTTTGGAGATTTCCCTGTCACGCTTGACGTTGACAGGTCGAATCGGCCATTCGTAGGTCAACCCCGCGCGGTGAATTCGGTAGACCTGGTCGCCAGTGGCAATCTTGGCCCACGCCTCAGGGTTAGCGATGGAGACTGGGGTTATGGCTGCTTGCGCGTCACTGCCTGTCACAGCAGCCGTCCGCCCACTCTTGTCACGCGGGATGAGCCATTCCGTCATCGTGCCATAGCCCGAGAGCGCTTCGATTGTCGACCGCACTCCCTCATACACGCCTATCTGCCCTGCAAGATTCTCGTCTGCCCATTCCACCTTCTCTTTGGGTGTCTTGCCTGGGAACACGCCGCCCCATCCTCGCTCGATAGTCAACAGGGCAAACATCGCCATGGTCATTTGACTCTCACGCTCTGCCTCGGCCTTGGGTTTGTCATCGCTCCGCGTGGGGGTCGGCACGGCGGCGATGATCTCATCCTCTTCCGTTCGTGAAATGGCCCGAAGGTTGAACGCAACCTTCCCCTGCAAAGAATCGAACATCCACTCGTAGCGAACATCCTTGGCCTCTGGCCACTTGTCAGGCGAGTCCACTTGCACCCTCACGCCATCCATCGCTGTGTTCAGCGCGGTGAGAGTCTCCTCTGGCAACTCGGCGAACGACGTCGTCTCGGGCGCCAACAAGGCGGCCTCAAGCGCCGCACGCTGTTCGGGCTCGAAGAACGTGGCAAACCGCGTCTGCGTCTGCTTCCTAAGCGCTTGCAGCGCTTGCTCTTTCACTTTCTCTTCGTCAGTCTTGTCCATGGTCGTGCTCCAGTTACGCGTATCGCGTCTCAGCAGTGAAGGTCAATCGAATCTCGTTTACGTCATCATCCTGGCCGCTCATATCCGCAACGGCGATACAGCCGCGGAAATCCAAGGGGTCATCGTTCGTCAGGGGGGAAACCCCCGTGTAGCGGGGGTTTGTGAAGCTGATGAGAACACGCCAGTCCTCGGTGGGATCGGTGAACTGGGTGAAGTCGGCCAAGGTAGTGTAGTGGCCAACGGAGAGGCCAATGCTGAACCCCATAGGGACAGCAGTGATGTGCGGGTGACCAAGGCCTGGGACGTAGCGCTCCCGCGTGTTCACCTTCTGCGATGCACTGAACTTGTGCCCAAACGCATCGGTGAAATCGGCCGCGGTTGTGAACTCGGCATCGGCGAAGTCGTACTTGAATACGCCACCGGTAAAATCACCGGCGGCGTACACATAGGTCGTGCTACGCGCCCAGTCGAAAACGCCGTCCGCGTCCTCAGGCCATACACCCACGGTAACTTCATTGGCAGACCATACTTCTCGCTTCACGAGGAACTCCTACGTGGTTTACGAGAAGATCCACCGCCGCTTGAATGAACCGTCACCTTCCTGGGTCACGTCTTCGTTGCCATCCGCAGGCGATGCGTCATTGACAGCAAGACGAGCACCTTCGATCACGGTTGTCTCCGTAACGGACTCACCTGTGTCATCAACGACCTCTTGGAACAACGTGACTTCGCGATCCGCAATGGCACTCAAGCCTGTCTCACCGTTCTGGTACTTCGCCGCAATCGAGATCGTGGCGTCGCCATACTGCTTCTTGTCGTGGTCGTTAACGGAATAGTCCTTCTTGTCCCGAACGCCCTTGATGCTCTGGCCATCGTTGACCTCAAAGCCCTGCTCGAGACCAAGCAGCACGTTGTCATCCGCATCGGGGAAGAAGCCAATGTCAAAGCTGTCGCCCGCGGCGGCACCACTGATAACCGCCGAGGTAAATGTCTTGAAATCATCGGTCGCCACCACGTCGAAGGCCCTGCCTGCCTTGGCTCTGGCCTCGGCCGTGACTGTGCCGGTCATCGCCACATCGTTCGTGTCCGTGCCGATGAGACTCAAGATCGCGTCCGTGGCGGATGAGAGAGCCACGCGGCAGCGCACCTTGAGAGCATTGCCCGCGTCCTCAATCGGCGACGGGTCTTCCAGTGTCAGCGTGCCAGCCGCCGCCGCCGAGGCCACGAACTTGGCGACGTAGTTCACAAGGCCGAAGTTGTAGCTCAGCCTGTTTTCTGCGCCGGTCTTCGAGACCACTGTGCTATTGCCATCGAGAGCCATGAGTCGCTCCTTTTATTAGTCAGCGTCGCCGCTGAGATTTAGTGCTAAGTGCTTCAACCGGGTTGCCGCCTGCATCACGGGCCGTTTGACGAAAGCATCCACGGATTTCTTCTCTTCTTCAGTCGCGCCTACCATCAACAGGTAAGCGTCGATGTTGTTCATCACTTCGACAAGCAATTGCTTTTCCGTGAAAACCACAATGTCCACCGCTTCTTCTCGAGTTGTCATGTTCAATACTCCGCAAGAACCTCTGCCTCCAACCTGTCAGGCCCACGGAAGTAGGCCTGCACATCCGTCTCACCAATGAGCGCCATCCCTGTCCCGCCAAGCTCAAACGTGCGCTTCAATCCCTCAAGCCATGCCAAGTGCTGGCCCATTTCGCGCGTCACCGACAACGTCTTGGTCCGATACGCTCTGATTGTCTTAGGCGACAACGCCGCGATGGCGGCAGACACAACCAGCAACCCCTTCTCCGTCGCCGTTAGGACCGGCGTGATCGTCTTGCTACCCTCACTCACCTCGGCGTGGCTGGTGTCGACCAGCAACTCAAACCGAAGGAACGCGTCGAGTTGGTCAACGGCGTAGTTCTTCACTCGCGCCGTGTCACCCAACGCTACGCGCAGGTAGTCATGCAGATCAGAGAAGGCTGTTGTGGCCATGTTTGCCGCCTCCAGCGGTTACCACTTGATCCGGATAGCGTTCTTGTCCCACGGGCTGTGCGTCACGGCAAGGAGGCCCTTGCGGACCACGAACGACTCTTGGTTCGTGGACCAAGTCTCCAAGGACTTGTCGAATCGGATTTCGTCCATGCTTGGCTTGGTGAACAGTTGCCCAACGGGCTTGTTGGTGGCCACATACGCTTCGTTGACGGCCAGAGAGTTGAGCAGCACGAAGGTGAGGTTCATGCCCCAAAGGTTCACGAAGTCGCCCGTGCTCCAGATGGAATCGCGGACCGAGTTCGGAACAGTGTTCGCTGGGTCTTCCTCACCGCTTCCATCGATGGCCGCGACGAGCGTCACGAAATTGGTGATGTCCGTCTTGCGGGCCGGGTTGATGAACAACGTCCGCGCCGTCAGCGACGTGCTGTCGTCTTCCGCATCGCTCGAGAAGCGATTGCAGTAGTCATACAGCGCGCGCAACTTCTGAATCGTGATGACCCCAGCCTCGCCGTAGTCGTCCGTGTTTGCGCTGAAGTCGAAGTAGTTCAGGTCGGGAATCGACGCCTGGACCACGTCGGGGTGGAAGAGCAACTTGGCCCGAAGGCCAGAAGCCTCGGTGCTCGCCACAACAAGCGCCTTGGCGATGTCGTCGATGTCCAACGCCATCTCCTTCTGCACACGCTCCAGGTTCTGATAGAAGCGGCTGATATTGCCCTTCATCAGACTGGTAATGGGCGAGAACACCTTTTGCGACGTGAGGAGGAGCATCTCCTGCAAGGTGTACTCGATGGTGTGGATCGCTTGCTTCTCAATGCCGCCGTTGAACTCGCCGATGTAACGCGTCTCCCACTCCTGGTCGGGCGTCACCTTCTCGACCATGGGCCACTCGTCATCGGCCAGCACGACGGGCTCGAGAAAGGCCGTCGCGAAGACGATCTTCGGCCAGATTTCGTGCCCGATCTTGGTGATCCGAGCAGCCGCGAGTTCCTGCACGACAGGATCGTTCTCGCTTTTGGAGTGGCCGCACGCCTTGAGCTTGGCCGACAACATCTTGTCGACCTCAGCCTGCCCGCCCGCGGCGGCCATAGCCGTATCTCGGGCCTCCGCTTGGGGAAAGAGCAGGTCCGTCCAACCAGGAAGAGCCGTCCGACTCAGAGCGGTCTTCATTTTCTCCGCGGTCATCATGGTGCGTGGCATCCTATGGGTCTCCTATTGAATGCGTCTCGTAGCCAAAGGCTCCGAGATCAGTGGTTAGGGAATGTCCGCGCCGTCGACGCGCCGGAACAGAATGCGGATGTTGTCGTCGTCAACGAGAGGCGTCCGCGCCGCGTCGATGACCTCAAAGTCCGAATGCTCGCCAGATTGAGCCACACGGATGCGGCCATTCTGGTAGGAGCACAATGTGCCCTTCGCAGTGGCCGCGGTAAGCGCGCCCGTGCCCGTTGTGACGAGCAGGACAGGGGTGTCCTTGTCTGTCGCATCGTCGTAGGCTTTGTCTGCCGCACACTCGACCTCGAGTTCGCCGTTGATCGGAACCTGTTCGAGCGTGATCTTCGACCAGGCTCTCTTGTAGTCGGGGAGGTGCTCGAGCATTCTGGCTTCGTAGTCCATGCCATCAGTCGTGACCCCCTGAGACAGGAACCCTGCCGCACGACCATTGGCGAGAGCGCCGAGGGTCGAATCGACGTCACTGTAGTCGTACCATTCGCCAATCGGTTGGCTGGTGCCCGTGATCGTCAGATCACCAACACCCCGCAAGTCCGCGGTGCCTCGGACTACTCGGAAATACTTGCTGCCGTACATGTGTTGTCCTCCTTCTTGAGGATGAGGTTCAGGGCTAGATAAGGCCGTCAAGGCTGGCAGGCTTGCTGCCGCCGCCGCCGCCGCCAACAGGCACAATGACCGGCAGGACCGCACCCGCCACCACGGTTTCCTCCGGAGCGTTCGCCTTGAGGAACTTCCAGTCTTCGATCTTCGCCGCGAGTTGCTGATCGCCCGCGTCGCCGAGCGGGAACACGCCCATGACGCTTGCGATAGTCTTGTCGTTGGCGCCGATCTTCATGTTGGGGTCGAGGCCCGCGGCCTTGACCGTTTCGAGCCGGGCCAACTTGGCGTCCTCGGCATCCTTGATGGAAGCCTTGTAGGTCGCCACGGCCGCTTCGGAGGCCGCCTTGACCTTGAGTTCGTGGTCTGTCTTCGTGATGAGATCGCCTGCGGCGACCTTATCCTTGAGCGCGTCATCGACAGACGTGGACGCCGAGTCAGTCTTGAGTTCATTGGCAAGGTCCAGATACGCTTTGGTCTGGCCCTTGTCCTCACAACTCGCTGCAAGTTGCTCGAACACCGCTGCAGCCTTGATTGCCAAATTCGCTTCCATCGCTACTACCTCCTGGGTAAAATGGGACTGGTTTGCTGTTTGAGATGTCTCTGCGAAACTGATTTCGATGTCGTGGTCGTGGCGTTCCTCTTCCTCGCCCTCCACGACTTCGTAGTGAACGCCCGTGTTGCCCATGACCTTCTTGGCCGCCATGTCGATGTAGATGTCACCCACCCAGTGGTGGTGTTTGTTCACGACTGAAGTGGTCATGTTGGCGTAGATGTCGTGCTTGTGGCCCGCGTCCTCGGATGTTTGCCCCACAACCCCTATCGTGTCAGCGGCAGCCTCCCGTTCGGCGACCTTGCGCTGGATTGTGGTCTTGCCCGTATCGCCTGCCGCCTCCTCCTTCTGCCACCCCATGACAAACATCTTGTGCTTGTCCTCGGGGGGCGAGATGCTTGCAGCCTCCAACCGCCATGTGCGGTCGCTCGCCGTCACGCCCTCAATCGTGGCGTCCATGTCCGCGGGGTTGCGGGTTAGGCCTGCGCCCGTGAAGACCACGTTCCCGTCCTCGCCACCAAGAACGAGCGCCATCTCTCGCCCTTCAAAGGCGTTGACTTTGTACTTTTCCACACAAGTGACCATCCCTGCGGCCGCCTCGGTAATCGGCACGAACGAGCCGTCGTCGATGAAAAACAAAGCATCCGTGGTAGTGTCTCGAGCAATCTCGAAACTCGACTTCCACGAATTTTTGTCGCTGGAGATGTCCACAAGGAAGTCAGAGACGTCCTCTGCGTTGCGCCACACTACATAGAGCACTTCGAGCGGCACGGGCGTGCTAGCCGTTTCCAACGCCACAGCCTCTTCCCTCGTTGGGAACTGAATGCCCGCGATGCTGCCAACGATCTTGTCTCGAAAGATTTTCTCCGGGGCGAAGACCCGAAGTTGATGCTCGAAGTCGACCAGTTGGAACTCGGCAGACTGGAAACTGTTGGCCATCGTCGCGGCCGTCACGGCCCTGTCGTTCGAGTTCACCGTTGGCAATGTGTGCATAAGCTTCGCTTTGACGAATGCCTTGCCGCGGTCAGGCGCGAATGTGCGCCCGGCAAATTCGATAGGCCCGCCAGCGACTTCAATGACTTCAACGCTCGCAAGCTCGCTCTCGAACGTGTATTTCTGGATTGGCATGGGTGTCCTCGGATGGGGCCAAAGAAAAACGGCAGCGGTGGTACTGGCACCAGACTGCCGTTCTCTTTGACTTGTGCCGCCCTAGGTGGCCACCCAGGGCGACGATTTACTTGTCTAGGCTAACTTGGCTTCGGATCTCCGCGTTTCTTCTCTGGGGTCGGGTTGGGTTCGGTGTCGCTACGAGGGCGTCCGCCCTCCTTACCATCCGTCACGAGACTCAACATGCCTTGCCGCGGCTCGAACAGCGGGCGATACAGGCCGCCCATGTGGTGCTCTGCCATTTTGCGCATAGCCTCCATGCTGTGATGGAAGCCAAGTTGCTCCTGGTAGGTCTTTACGGACAGGGCGCCGCGATCATACGCTGCGTTCACCTCGTCGAGCAACTGCTGAGGTTCCTTGAGATTCTGCTGGTCGAAGAGGACGTCGATTTCGTCTTTGTCTTTCAGGTCGGCCGGCCTCACAGTGGGGTGAGACAGGAACTCGACCAGTATCTCGCCAACAATCCGCCGTGTGCGCACGCCCTTGGCAACGAGTTTCTTCACCCCGATGAACCCGCCCGCGTAGGTGCCGCCTTCGCCCGTCATAATGATGTCTGGGATGTCGCCCCATCGCAAGATGCGCTTCTCCACGGGGTCATACTTCTCGCCGCCGAGGGAGTCGGTGGGCGGCTGGCTGTAGACAATCTTGAGCGTGTGGTCGGTGATGATCCTTAGCGTCTCGGCTGGCAATTCAAACTGCGCCGCCAACTTAGCAATGTCATCGTTCTGCGTCCATGTCGCACCTCGCTTGCCGGCCAACGGCCCGCTCTGGCACCCCTCGCCATGGTGAATAATTTCGATCAGACGCTTGAAGAAAAACGCTACGCTGAAATCGCCGCCCAGCAGGAACTGCCTGAGCTTGATGTCAAGCTCGATGGTATGCAACGCCGGCTTAGCGAAGCCCTTGTACTTCGGGCCGTTCGCCCGGATGATCCAATACTCCCCATCTTCATTTTTCAACGTCACGGGTGTTTGGCTGAACACAGCCTTGACATACTTCTCCGGCACACCGTCGGCCTTCAACTTCGCGATAGTTCTCTCTGGGGTCTTATTGACGCCAAGAGCAGTCATCACCATGGCGATGAAATCTGCCGTCAGTTCGAGCTTGATCTCCTTCTGCCCCCAGCCACCCTGAAAGCCCTTGATTCGGTATGGCTCAAGCGTCGTAACATAGTGCAACCCCGGCGCTTCGCCAGTCACCCCGATCTTCCACTGCACCACCACGTTGTCGTAGAGTTCCCAGTCGGAAATCATCTCTTCCACGAGTTGGTGCAGCGCGTGTTGCTTGTTCAACTGATCAAGCTCGTGGTTGACTTTTGCCAGCCGGGAGAATGCAGTGGTCGCCGTTTCCCTGTTGTTTCTCGAGAATATCGCTGCGAGTTTCGAGGCAACCGTGGTCACAAGGTCAAGAGCGGCGACCATCTTTGCCAGATACCCACTTGGCCCCCTGGCCTCAACCCGGAACCCCGCACCGAAGAAGGTTTTCTTCGCGTTGATGATGGCCGAGATGAGATCGTCTTCATCCCTTGCCGACGCGCACCGCTTCAGCAAATCTTCGGTATTGCCGTTAATGAGATTTCGCAGGACATACTTGAGCGGCCCCCGCCCCTGCGATGACTGGTCCCCGAACGGGTCAGCCGATCCCATCTCGGCGAGCACGTTCACTGGCTGAAACGCAAAGGAATCCCCCGTTGCTACAGTTTCAGCCTTGGGCCTGCGCTTGCGGCTGGGCGGCTTCTTGCGGGCTCGGGATGTGGTTGTTTTCGTAGCCATAGACAAATTGGCCTTGTTGAATACCACATATTGTACGATACCCGAATCTAAAAAGCAAGACTTTTATCCAGTTTTTTAGACAAAAGTCTTTTGGCGAACGCTGCACCGCTCAGACCGGCAAGTAATCCAAGAGCAAACTTTTCCACGTTCGGTTCATCTCTTCTGCCCCAGTCGCCGCCCTGAACGCGTCACCACAAAGAGCGCTGAATGCCGGCCGTGCCGCCTTCAACTTTGCTGTCGCCAACCTGCCCACGGGGAATGCTGGGCGTTCTTTGCACACCGCGTCTCGGATGGTTTCGCCCATCTTCATTCTCGAGCAGTGCCCCATCGGCGCCACATGGAACAATCCCGACAGCCCCTTCTCAAGCGCAAGGCCAATCGCTTGCGCGACGTAGTAGGTCGACGTTGGCGTGCCAACCTGGTCAACGAACAGCGGCGGCAGCGCCCCTTGCCTCAGCCCCTCCACGATCCAGTCTACCGCGCTGTGCCCGAACTCACCGTAGAGCCAGCCCACCCTCAGGATACACGTCTGTGGATAGGTGGCCGCTGCTCTGCGTTCACCCTCGAGTTTGGACTCCCCGTAGGCAGACACAGGATTGGGCGTGTCCGCTTCCGTGTATGGATCCGAAGCAGTCCCATCGAAAACGTAGTCCGTGCTGATGTGGACCAAGGGGATGCCCGCACCCTTGGCCGCGAAGGCTGCGTTCATGGGGCCGTAGGCGTTGACGTCGATAGCCTCTTCGATGTCATCTTCGCACGCGTCGACGTTGGTCTTTGCGGCGCAGTTGATGATAGCGTCTGGGCTCAGCCGTGCCACAAGATCACAGACAGAATCGAGGTCGCGGATGTCACAGAAGTTGTGCCCGCCCGACCAGACGTGCGGCCTGTCGCTGAAGAAGCGGGCGACCTCCGTGCCGAGCATTCCGTTGCCAAGAATCAAGATACGGTTCATCACTGTGCTCCTTCCTCCCTACATGCGATTGCGAGCATCATGTCGGTTGCGGCATGCAACGCGTGGTCTTCATTTGTCCGGCCAAGCGCGAGTTTTTCAAGATGGATTCGGGCGTGCTCAATGTAGTATTCGGGCGTGCGCTTGCGCCAACCCGGGCCGTCGTCGTCGTGCTTCGCCGCGTTGGCGGCCATGAGTGCTTGCATGGCGCACATAGCCGAGGTGGGCAGGAGTCGACAGTTCAGCCGCGCCACTGTTTCCGTTACGCCCGGGTGTTGCTCAATATCCGTGTCTGCGCTCATTGGTGCTCCTAGCTATCTGAGGTTGATTGCGTACTGCCACGTTGTCCGCTTCGGGTGGATGCCAATGAACCACTGCTGAGGCGGGTTGAAGTGCATCCGACCGTTGACGCTGTAGCTGGTCGACCCCATCGCCGAACCGTTGGAATATACGGACACGTCACCAACGCTCATGTGTCCCGTCCGGTGGTAGTGCCCAAAGATTACCGTCTTGAGTTGTCGCCGCAATTTGGCAGGCCATGTATTGGCCGCGCGTTGCATCAGCGTGTCGAGCATGGGCGAACCAGACGACAAGGACTTGCCGTGCGCAAACGCGATGTTCTGTCCGTTAATCTTCACCGCTACAATGGGCTCCCTGTGAATCGTCACATTCACACGGTCGTTGGTGACAAGCGTGTCCTTGATGCTGTTGTAGAGCACTTCGTCCCAATTCGTGCGAGGGTGGCTTCTGCCCCTGGCACCACTTCGCCCGTGATTGCCGTTGACTGTGTGAACGTCGACGCGTTCGTACACGGCAGACCACGCGTTCAGCGCGCCGGCGAAAAGGTGTGCGCCCTGGTAGGCCTGGTCGATAACGGGTTCGTCGATAGCGAACTGTTGGCCTTCGTATATCGCCTCCCCTGTCACCATATCCCCCAGCATCAGCACATTGAGCACGGGCAGTTTGTGCGCCCGATGCTGAATTGCCGTGAGGCGCAGAATCTTGGCGGTGAAGTCCTGCACCTGCTTGCGCGCAACGTTCTTGTTCCAGACGTTGCGGCCCATCGTGTCTGCTCTGTCGACATATTCACCGAAGTGCCAGTCTCCAACGGCGAGCAGGCTGTGCTCGGGGTCGCCCGGGCCATGCTCGATTGGCGTAAATTTTGGCGGCTCCATCTTGATGATGGCAGACCGGCACGCCTCAACGATAAGTTCCGTGCGCGCCTGCTCCTTCTCGAGCCGCGCCAGGAGCTTGCGGTTGTCTTTCAGCACCTCGGCGAGCTTGGGTGAAAGTTGTGCCTTTGCTTCTTTGGCGTCCATGTGGCCTCCTAGAGTTTGTCGAATTCACCTGTCAGCGCGTAGAGGAACGAGTTGGTCGTGGTGCGTCGATGTTCGATGGTGCCCTGCTTTTCCATAGCCTTGAGGATGTTGGAAATGGAGGCCTGGTTCACCTCTAACTCCGCGGCAATGTCTGCCGATGTCAGATACACGCCCGGCTTGAAGAGTTTGGGGACTTGCTCGACGATAGTTCCTTCGACGATGATGGACTTTGCTTGCTTCGCGTTCACGCGGGGTCTCCCTCCTCTGCGAATAGGGCATCCCACGCCGCGACTATGCGACGCAGGTCGTCGATCTCAATCTCCAGTATGGCCACATGCTCGACACCCTCCTCCTCTGGCGAGAAGAGGGTGATAGCGCCTCCGCTGTGCATTTGGAATGTATGCTCTTCAATCAGCACGTCGGCACCCTGAATGGCGTTTGGGTATGCGCTCACTGCGGCACCTCCGTGGCGACGATAGCCGGCGGTTGACCGTCAACGCCGCTTAGGGCCTCTACATAATCCAGCAATTCACTAATCACTCCGCGGTCAGTCATCAGCCGTCTCCTCTCAGAATGGTATCTTGTCCTCGGGCACATCATCGCACTGCGGTGTCGTAGATGCCCTCTATGGCGCCAGCGAGCGTCTTGGCGTCCTTGGAGTCTCGCGGGATGCCCCCCCCCGCTTGTGCAGCCTCTGAGCTACGTTTCTCCGCAAGTAACTGGACAGACCGGGATACCACATACCGGACATACTTACCCGTGCGAGCAGCTTCAGAAGGTGCATTGTCCGAAACTTGTCGAATCCATGTTTCCTTCATGCGGCCTGTGAACTGTTCGGTCATGTGCCCAACCCACTCCAGCATGTGGTCAGTAACCCGCTGCTTCACGTCCAGATCCGTCAGCCAGTCGCAAGCCTGCTTGCACATGTCGTCGTAATCACCGTAGTAACGCCCTGTCGTGCACGCGCACGGAACTGACAGAACAAATAGCCGTCTATCCTCTGGGCAAAAGTCTGTTACGCACAGCCAATCGTTGTCATCCTTGTAGGCGGGGACAAGGACAATGCCAAGGCTATTGCAGTGCGCACAAGCTTCGACGGGTTCGTTTGAGACGCGACGGCACGTCTCAGGGCGAAGCTCCCGTTCCAGTTGCCATTTGGGCAGGCGCTCTTTCTGCCGCGTTGGCTCGTCACGTACGAGACGGTCAATCGCGTCCATCGCCGCCTGGAACTCGTAACGGTCGAGCATGACGTGCCATGCGGGCTTTTCCTCTTTGCTCAAGCGCCATCCATTGGCGACGATTTCAGCGAGCACACTATCTGCGTCTTCGGTTGTCATGTTTGTCCTCGTGCAGCTTTGATTCTCGCGACTTTAGCCGCCATATCAGCGTCTTCTATGTTGACTGGCTCGACGTAGCCCTCTCTCAAGTAGTGCTCCCACTTGCGCCCGTTGACCCACCATTTCATCGCCTCCAGCTTGACGACTTTGACTTTGATAGCCTTGGCATAGCGCTCGATTGCAAGTGCGTGGTCGTCGTAGCCCGGACCGTCATGCTCGACTAACACCCGGCAGAGCGCCTGCTGGCAGCCCACGGTGCTGTCATCGTTGGGGTCAACGTTGGCGAGCCACACCTCCGCGAGCTTGGCGGCGAGTTCGAGTTGCACCGGGTTGCGGATATTCTGCGGCTTCGTCTGCGGTTGAAAATTTGGAGAAAAAGGCGCCTCCGACTCCGGTTCTTCTGGAGGGGGAGTAGGAACCGGAGATGGAGTAGGAGTAGGAGTAGGAGTAGGAGACCCCCCTTTTGCTTCCGGTTTTGCTTTGGGTTTGCTTCGCCTGCCGCCCTTCCGTCCTGCTTCCACTTTGCTTCGCCTCAGCTTCTCATCCCGCACCATGCGTCGGCTGTAAAGCGTTTGCTCGTCTGGGCTTTCGGCAACGCCGAATTCTATAAGCTGCTTCAAGGCTGCTTCCGCTTTGATTGGCGAGACGCCGACCATTCTGCTTACGGTTTGCTTGAGGGTTTGCTTCGCTTTGCTTCGGATTATGCCGCGTTCGGGTGACTTCCACATGCAACAAAGCATGTCGATCCAGAGGCCGCGGGCCGACAGATCGCAGAGCCTCAGCGCCGGCTCGGCGAGCCAGTCGTCAACGTAGAATTGCATCGCCGGTCGCCCGTCGACCTTGTTGCTATGCTTCATGTTTCAGCCTTCCTGTTTGGTCACGAAATCTTTTTCGCTACCAGCCGGAATGTCGACGAAATCTGTTTCGTTAACATCTGCTTTCATAAACTTCTCGAGGACGTCGTCGAGCGCGTCTAGTGCATCACTCAGCGCCAGCATCGCTGCCGCGAATTCCGCAGGTTCGTCGTATTGTGTGCGCCGGACATCCCGCACTGCCCTCACGAGGGACCGAATTCTGTCTAAAACCGATCCGCTCATTCGTGCTTCTCCTTGAGCTTGTCGAGGGCGGCGAGCAGCTTCTCGTTGGCTTGATTGTATTCCCAGCACACGGCCCGCATTTCGACGCTGTCCTCCTCCATGCACGCCACGTCCTCCGTGAGCACGGCGTTGGCGGCCTTGAGCGCGGCGATCTCGGCAAGCAGGGCGTCTCGTGTGTCTTTTGGATCGGTACAACAGCACCACAGGGCCGCGTTGCATTCGTCCAACGTCACCTCTTCGACGGACGCGGGTTCGTCTTTTGCCCTTCCGCTTGCTGCGTAAATCTTGCCTTTGCAAACAGGACATCTTGCAATGTAGGCCATCGCTGCTACTCCTCCCCGCCGGCGGGCGGGGCTTGTGTGTCGACTCGTTCCCACTCGGAATCCGTGATGTTGTAGTCGCACTCGTCGCAGTGGTGGACAAACATCCAAAACGGGTACGTATGTTGCACCGTCGCCGTTCGGATCGCACCGCAGTTGGGGCAGCGGATCGTCTCGAGGTGATGCTCGATCTTGGGCACGGTCACACCACCTTCCCGCCGTGCTTGTGCGAGCGGGTCTTGTTGTAGGCTATCTTCTGCGCGATGGCGTCGGCCAGTGGGATGCTAAGCTCTTGGCAGAGGTCGCAGACGCGGATCACCACATCGGCAAGTTCGAGGGGGATTCTGTCGAGGCGAAAGAGGTTTCCCAATTCTCCGGTTTCACGATACGCCTCCATCGCCTCTGCTAGTTCGGTAGTCACGAGCATCAGTTGCTCGCCGAAGTTGACCGGCTTCTCGTGCCAGCCCTTCGCGGTCGCGGTTGCGTGCACCTCTTGCATGATTTCGGTTATGGTCAGTTCGGGCACGTCAGGCTCCTTTCTTGGCGGCTCTTGCCACGCGGTTCCATGCGATGATCGCGCCGCGGGCGGTCTTGCGCTCGGGGCCTACCCAGCAGCAGAGTGTTGAACATTTCGTGCTGCACATGACCTGGCATGTCTTTGGAGAACATACATTCCACTCAACAGCGGCCTTGTGCCCGCACGGCATCCTCAGTATCTCTGGCAGCGGCTTCTTCACGATGCGTCTCCTTTCTTGGCCGCGTACTTGGCCCGGCGCGTGGCGTTGCGGAGTTCGTCGACCGCATGATACAAGTTTTCGCAAAGAGCATCGTGCCGAATCGCCTCAGTTGCTGTCGTGCGTTTTCGTGGCCCACGGATTCGCTTGTCAGCGTAGGCTGTCAGCACCTCAGCCTCCTCGACAACCCACGCCGTCGCCTCTGCTACTGTCGTCTTCCTCACGATGCGTCTCCTTTCTTGGCCATCATGGCAAAGCTTTTGGCGGCTGGCACCATCAGCACTTCGCCAGGCAAATCACTTTCCGCATCGCCGATGGTGCGTCGGGCGGGGACACAATCGCACAGGGGTTCATCACACGACATGAAGTCATCATCTAATGCACAACCGCACTCGTTGAATGGATTGCACAGTCCCTCGTAGTTATGCTCGCGTAGGTAGGCTTCGACGATTTGTTTGATTGTCACAACGCTTTCTCCTCTGCCGCGTCCGCGGCCATAACTCGGATCTCCACAACCTCTGCCGTCGCCTCTGCTACTGTCGTCTTCCTCACGATGCGTCTCCTTCGGGGGTGGGGTAGAGTTTGGCCCGGCGACGCTTGCACTCCGCGCAGTTGTCAGGAGAGTCGTGCCACGTGTCAGTTCGCTTACCAGAGTACGCCCACCTGCCACAGATTGCCGTTATCGATCCCTCCATGAAGTAGTGCGCTTTTTTGCTATTCCCGGGCCATCCCCAGCCTTTGGGCAATGTCTCAGACATTCTCTCTCTCCTTCCAAAGTTTTCGGATCTCCACAACACTCGTGTCCGCGTCGACCTCGCCGGCGAGCACGCGCTCGGCCAGCCACTCTGGGTCGCACTGCGCGAGTTCGGCCGTGTACAGAACCCAGTCGCGGCACGCGCCGTGCTCTTGGCAGGCTATGCATATCTCGTATCGCGCGATCTCCCGCCACATGATCTTTATCACGCGCGTCTCCATGCGCTGCTCTGGCAGCCTCTCCAGCGCGGTCATGGGCGGGGCTCCTCTTTGAGTAGTTCCTCTATGCGCCTGAGTCTGTCAATCACCTCGGTTAACCCAGCCTCTAACCTACGGTTCTCTCGCCATGCCCACGGATGGCGCAGCTTGTAGGTCCAGTAGTAGACCGGAACGTAGATCGCGTCCCAGACACGAAGCAAGCGCGCTGGCCTGTCGGCCTCTGCCGCGTCCTCGACCATGGCGGCCAAGTTGTTTGGGTTGAAGTAGCAGCGCCAGGGCTTCATGGGCGGGGCTCCTGGGCTGTCGCCGGCCACGCGTGGTGCGCCACGCCGTCGAGCACTGGAGTCTTCAAGAAGCACAACTGTTGCCGCAGATAATCAATCTGGTAGCCCTGTTCCATCGTTGGCCCCCACCCGGCCCAGTCACATAATGTGACCGCAAGCAAGCGCGCCACTTGGCCTGCCGACCTGCCTTTCCAAAGTACCACCAGCGCCTCCTGATTGCCGCTGCCATAGGCATGATTTCGCAACACACTTAGGCATTGACGCGTGTGAGCTTTTTGACGGGGCAGCGGTTTGTAACGCGAGCACATCGCATCGTAAAAGCGCCATGCAATACCCCACAGAAACCGCTCAGTAAATACACTCTCAGAGAGCACGCCGGTAATGCGATCTATCGCGGGAATACTGTCGTCGGACAGCACCCAAAGGGCATGGTCAATCTTGTCAATCATCCCTTCACCTCCGGCCACGCGTGGTGCGCCACGCCGTCGGCCTTCGCCCTGAACATCGTGCACAGCACCTTGCCGTCCGGCGCGGTCGGCTCCATGCCCGGGTCGGGAATCAGGAAGTCGAGCAGGACGTCAATCTCCTTGCTGTCGCCGCGGAAGATCATGTGCGCGTCCATGATCGGGCAGGTGCCTTCCTCTGTTTGGTTTGCACAGTGGGCACAAGCCCACGCCTCGAATGAGTCTCTGCCGTCGCCGTTACAGAAATACACCATCGGTCAGTCTCCTCTCACCATCCTTTGAACTTAGGCATTGCGGCATACTCCGCGGCTGTCATCGTGACAACCGAAAAGGTGACAGCCTCGTCCACTTCGGAGCCGACGAAATGTTCCCGCAACTCTTCAAGAGCGCCGCCCAGTGAGTAGACGCAACTTGAGCCGTCTCGGGTTGCTTTCAGATATCGTTTTGGTTTGTCGGCCATTGGTCACTTTCCTTTCCACCATCGGATAAACATCCCGAACGCCACGGCCGCCACCGCGATCGCGCAGACCACGGCCAGTACGTGCAGGGCGGCAAGGTGGCTAAGCACGGGTGGCCTCCAATATCTTGCGCCGTACCTTGCGGCCAGCCGCCCGCCGCTGGGCAAGCTTCGCACACGGGCCGGGGCAGTAGAGCATCTTGTTGCCGTTGCGGTTCCGCGGCACGTCGAACATCTTGCCGCAGTAGGCGCACACGCGTGTCGTCTGCGGCGTCACAGGCACCTCTCTATACTGTGGGTTTGGGGGCACGTCGTTGGGATGGTGGACGGCGTGTGCGAGGATCATCACAACGTATTCCGAGCCGCGTGGGTTCTGGTCGCTGACAAGTTCAGGGTTGCGTGGCGCGTGGTCTTCGGCCTCGGCGTTCGCGATGGAACTCATGCAGGGCCGCATGGCGCGTGAAACATGGCGGGCGGGTCTGGGCATGGGTCACTCCTCTCTAAGATTTCGGTCGTCTCTCAACTTCTCGGCTTCGTCGTCTCGCCAGTCGAGCCAGTCGTCGACCGTCGCGTCGTCCTCGCGCTCTGGGTCGCGGTGGTCGCGGGACAGGGCGCGTAGTTGTTCAGGCGTCAGGCGCGGGGGCATCAGCGGGCTCCGGGGCGTAGGGGTCGAGGAAGACTGTATCCTCGACCGGCCAAAAGCTACACGTCCCGTCGTCGCGCTCAACGGTGAAGAGGAGACCACCCTGGTAATGCAGATACGGCGTGATTTCGTGGTGGTACCAGCCCTGCAAAACCTCATCGGCGAGCACCCGTTGCACCCGCCGCATCCCGTGATGGCCGGGCGGCGCAAGAGTAACCTTGCCCGGCGTGCGGAGCAAAGCATCCAAGTTCAGCGCGGCGGCGACGTTAATCGCAATCTCTTCGGTGTCCATTGTCGCATAGGGAACATCACGATTGCCCTGTGTGTCGAACACGCCCCAATGCGCTTTAATCCAGTGGCTTGAGTAGTACCTCATGCTTGCTCCTTTGCGGGTTCCACTGTTGCGGGGATCTCTGGGGTGGTGGGGACGGGCAGGCTTGCGGTGATGAAAAAAGAGGCAAGCTCCAACTGGTCATCCACGTCGTCTATCAGCGCGTCGGCCGCAAGGCTATGCGCGTCACTACAGCCGGAACCACCGTAGGCTTTCCATCGTCTGTCAGGCGCAACAACGACGGCGACGCGCACGTCGACCGTCTCGCCCTCGGGCTTCGGTTGCGCCGCCTCCTGCTGCTCGATCTTGTCCCAGTCGATGGCCGGGGCGGGGTACGCGTTCAGCGCGGCGCAGGTATGTGTGGCCTCAATTGCCAGATCAGTCTGAGCGAACTTCTGCGTATTGTGCATGATGTGATAGGTATTGGAGGAGGCATCGAATTTGACTGTAAATCTCTCGCTCATTTCTTCTCCTTTGCGGGCTCCATGATTGCGGGGTACTCGGGAACTTCGGGGTCGGTCGGGACGGGTACGGTGTAGGTGAGGAAAGACCGAGTTTCCTTGCCATCAACGCCGTTGCACGCTGCATTCATCATGTCGCGATCCTGGCCCCTGGCCCACCCGGCCGCACGCCAATCCCCATGGGTGTCCACAGCGAGGGCCACGCGCACGTCGACCGTCTCGCCCTCGGGCTTCGGTTGCGCCGCTGCGTTGACTGAGTTGAGCGCGATGGCGTGGAGCTGGGCGTCGGCTTCTCGTGTGCACATTCCAGTTGCGCGATTATTGTCTTCGCTATCGCAGACGAACCAATTGCCTGATGCCACAGTGTCGTGGCGAACGCTGTATCTCTCGCTCATGTCACTCCTTCCGCCCCCGGCCGGGGGCTCGTGTAGGGGTTGGTAGAGCTGGCGCGTGCGCGGCTGGACTTTCACCTGCTCCTCGTAGATTTCTTACGCACGCGCCAGTCGTCAGCAGAGCACGGCGGCGGGGCGTTAGCCCGCTTGGACAACGGCTCTCCTGTGGAAAGCGGCCTTTTACAGACAGCGCTTCATCTGAGCGCTGCAAGTCCTCGCCGTGCAGTGGGCGCTGATTGCGGCTCAGCGACCGAAGCCTTTGAGAGTCCCAAGCCGTGGGCAAGGGACAAAATGCACGGCGGCGGGGCATTATCCCGCGAGCGGAACCAGTCTGTGTAAGTTTGCTCGCGCCGTGCGGTGTGGCTTCTACATCGGTCTCGCCTATCCTTCGTGTCTGAACATTCAAGGTGTTGCCAATGTTGGGCCGGTGATCACGTCGTCGATCTAAGAATTGTGTTGCAGAAGATGCCGCGGCTGTTGCTGGTAGGGCATACGCATTCACCTCCTTTCTGTTGAAGGAACGCCCGGCGGCCAGTCTGCCCGTCTGCGGATGTACGGCCGCAGACAGCCCACGCTGCGCACTACGTGCTGGCCGAGGGGTGTATGGCCCCGCGTGGCCGGGGCGCGCGCACTTGCTCGCTGTTGCCACGAGCGCCGGGCAAGAAGCGGGACAGGGAGGAGTCGAACCTCCAACCGCCTGATTTGGAATCAGGTGCTCTGCCAATTGAGCTACCATCCCTGAAGAGCACATGCGGCGGCCGGACTCGACACCGGCTGCTGAGACGGCGCTTTGCGAAGCGGAAGTACCCACCTGATGGTGGGGAACAAAAGTTCCTTCCTTCCCACTCCGAACGGGAACCGAGTCAGTGCTATCCCTCGATCGTCGCTGCGTGTCCTTCCACGCCGCGCCGCATGTGCAAAAGCTGGCCGCACGAATCGAACGTGCATCCGCGGGATACAAACCCGCGGCTCTACCATTGAGCTAGGCCAGCAAGTAAGCATGTCAGAATCCTAAAAGCATCCGTGCGCCTGCAAGCGCGTGAGGGTCGGCGAATATCGACAGCGCGGACACGAGCGCGCAGGCCGCGGTCAGCAGCAGCACCAGGCGCACGAACTGCCAGGTGCTGAAGGGCTCGGGGTCGTCGTGGGCGAAGGGGGCCATGTCAGGCCTCCTTCTCGAGCATGGCGAGCTTGGCTTCGGCGTCTTGGGCTTCCTCCCAGGCGACGCCGTCCCAGTCATCTCCGATGGGGGGCCGTGCGATGGTCTTGGTAGCAGCGCACCATGGAGCCCCACACTTGGGGCAGACGGGCTTGTGCCCGATGGCGTGTGCGTAGGTTCCGCATTGGCATCTGAATGCGAGCGTGAAGTCGTTGGTCATGGTCAGGCCTCCAGTTTGGTTCGCAGTTGGGCGTCGACGGTTTCGGCTACCATGTTCATGTGCCATTCGAGCGTTTGCAGCACAGTTTGAGTCTCGCGGTTAGGCAGCGTTTCCGCTGCTTTGCGCTCGCATTCCGCCCAGATGGCCTTCCAATCGACCCCAATAGCGCGCAGCCTAGCATTCTCCCTCCACAGCGCCATTGCGACCTCCTGGCTGATAGGCTTCGGCGTTTCCTCTCGCGGCCCGTAAGTGTTGCCTGCGTGCAATGTAATCAATGGTCAGACCTCCTCATTGTGATGGCGCAGGATGTGGATGAACGCGGCCACCCCCAATACACCGCAGATGACAGCGACGACATGGTTCATGGGCAGGCCTCCAGCTTGGCTTTGAGCTGCGCGTCGACGGCGGAATGAAAGTCGGGATAGGATGGCGAGGCTGTTGCCCCCGTGAGTATGTCGTCGTTGTGAGCCTCGAATAGGCGGTTGTGCTCCCGGTACGCTTCTGCCCAGTCAATCCGCACGGCCCGCAGCCGGGCGATTTTGGCGCAGAGGACGGCGTGGCTTTCGGACGGTAGCATCGGCGCTGGCGGTGGCGGCGGTTTGCAACTTCCTGGCGGCGGCGGGGGGTTGGGGACGGTGGGCATGGCGGGGCTCCTAAGAAAGTTTCTGACCGATGCGCTTCTCGATCCAACGGCGCTGCCAGACGCGTTCTGCGCGGTAGTCCTTGCTGGCCTCGCAGGCCCAGTTGGCGGCGGCGCGGGCGTCGCGGGCGGCGCGGGCGGCGTAGCTGGCGTCGCGGGCGTCGCGGGCGGCGTAGCTGGCGTCGCTGGCGTAGCTGGCGTAGCTGGCGTAGCTGGCGTCGCGGGCGGCGCGGGCATGTTTGGCGGCACGCCGCGCGCACGCCTTGGCAAACGCAACCATATCGGCCGGCGTCCACACGAACCTGTCGATCTCTCGCCATGTCCGGCACACGCATTTATCCGCGCCAACGATCTCCACGTCGTCGGCGCGGACCTCTATCAGTTCCGTCCCGCACCAGAGTGGCACCTGCTCCGCGGTGAGGATGTGGTAGCCGCGGCGACACGCGACGAGTTGACACGTAATGCGCGGCTGCCACGTTCGCCGCTTGGCGTAGGGGCCTTTGCCGTAGACAGGCCCGTTGTCGGCGAGCCACTTGTAGTAGCGGGTGGGCTCTGGCATGGCGGGGCTCCTGGGGGGAAAGAGTGCGTGACCTACTTAGAGCTTCGGCCAAACGAAGCCTTGCGCGCTGCGCCTACCTCGCGGGTGCGGAACGCAAGGGGGATCTTCTTCTTGCTCTGGCGGTTGTAGATCATCTCTATCAAATCCAGATAGTCATCCATTGCCCGCCTGGGCGTCATCAACTCGACGTGAATGGCCACCTTGTGCATGAACAGTTCGGCGTCGAACTCCGGCACGAACAGGCACTTGGAAAGTGCTTTCACGAAGTACGAAGTCGCCGCGAACGACACGCCAAGTTCAGTGCAATGAAGCACGATGCCCGCGACCTGATCGGCGTGTTTTGTGTCGCCAATTTTGAACTTGCCGGATTTCATTTCCTTGACCTTGTTGCCGCTCGATGCACCTTCGCCGCCCAGCATCGAGATGACTGAATTGAGCGGGATGCCGGTGCGCTGGTGGAAGTCTAACGCGGCAGCCGGGGCTTTTTCGCCGGCCCTAGTCCGAGCTTGCGTGAAATCTTCCACATCCCATGTGTGCGCGGATGCTTCAGACTCGAACAGAGGAATGTCTTTGCTGGCCACGATGAACCAGATTGGCAAACCGAGCTTGCGGGCGACATGAAATCTGTGGTGCCCGTGTGTGATCTTGAGCTTGCCGTTGCCATTGGACTCGCACCGAATTGGCAAGCCGGGATCGAATCCGTGCTCTTCCATCGAACTCTCGAGCACTTTTGTGTTGGTCACGTCCCGGTTGTGGGGGTGCGGCTCGAAACGATCGTAGTTCTTCGTGTGTTGCAAGGTGGGCTCTCTTCGCTTTGTCATAGGTCGGTCTCCCTTTCGGTGATCCAGTTACTTACGCGAACCAATTCCTTCCGGGCATTCGGGTCGTCGTCTCTGATCCGTTGCAGTTGCGAGATTGCCATTGTTGCGTAGTGCTTTGCGTCAGAGACAGGGTGGGGCTCCGCGTGCTTCACCTCCTTTGCTTTCTCCTTGACGGCCTCGGGTCCGGCCGCGACGGCGGCCTTCTGCTCCTCTTCGGGCAGGTCGGCGACTACGGCCGCGGCGCTGACTGAGACTTCGCCCTTCTCGACGGCCGCTGCAAGTTCGGGGGTGCCCTTCTGCTGGACCTTGCGAGCGGTCTTGACGGAGCGCTCTGATACGTTCAGCATGTCGGCGGCGTCTTTGGCAGACACTGGTTCAACGGGCAAATTTGCACTTTGATCGGATCGGCGGTCACCACCATGCTTCATGTTCGCGAGCTTCGCCCCTACCATCGCCCGTTGACTCTCCGTCAAGTGCCGCCGGTGGAGGTTCGTGCTCACCACGTACGCGGTCAACGCCTGGTCGCTGGGGTCGCCGCAGTAGTTGCGCGTCGCCGGCTCCACGCCGGCCTTGATACACGCCCGATACCGATTGCGCCCGTCAAGGATCATGTCCTCGGCAAGCATGATCGGGTCGCGCAGGCCGTACTCGGCGATGTCCGCGGCAAGCGCGTCAAGCTCTTCGCCCTCCAGCAGCGGGAAGATGTTGGAGATCGGGTGGAAGGGGATGCCCATGCGGGACTCCGGGGGTGGGGTTATGAGAGAAGACTCCGAAACGACACTGTAAGTATATCCCAAAACTCCGCCACGTCAACATGAATTGGGCGAAATCGTCGAAAATAGCCAAAAAAAGAGAAAAGGCAGCCTTCCTACACCTCCTGCACTATCATCCGTATCGACTCTTGCGGTGCATCCAGCGCATCCAACCGAAGCAACTCTCGCCACAACCACAAGGCAAAATACGCATACACCGCAGAATAGGCCGCGTCCTTGTGCTGGCTCGACGTGAACTGAAACATGTTGTGCGAGTCGAGTTTCGGCGACCCCTCCTTATCCTTCGCTCTGTCAACCTGAAGCAGTTGCAGCACCGCCAAGTCGATCTCCGCGTGCGCAAGGTCCGCTTCGCTCAGCCCGCCCGCGTCGTTCAGCACCTTCCGCATCCTCCCCGGATCGTACTCCATCTGGCGCCCAGTGAGCCCGTCTGGCTTCTTCGACTTAATCATCGCCGCGATGCCGAGGTCTTCCCAACCCTTCCACCGTGGTGGAATCACCAATCGCCGATTCTCGATTGCCCCACGCAACAGATCGTGCGCCTTGTTGATGAGCGCTGAGTCCGAAGGCATCTTGCCCACCACGCTTTTCACTCGTTCGTCGCCTCGACTGAACAGAGACAAGATGTTCTTGGCGATGCTGCGCCCAGACCCGTCATCACCCGCCGCGATCAATGGATCATCGAGAGTCAAGATGGGTATGACAGACCTGTCCCTGTCGTCATAGTTTTGAGTCGGCATCCGCATCTCGTCTCGCACGAATAGCCCGCCACCACCCGCGTCCATCATCATCAGGTTGTAGCCAAACGCCTCCTCTTCTCGATAGATCAACCCCGACATTGCGTCAGCCCCTGCCCCGTTGTAACGGATGGTCTTGACCCAATATGCTGGGCCTGTAGCGGTCGCCTTCATCGTTGTCATTGCGAAGTCATCGCCACTGCCGCCGCCTACTCTGGCAGACTGCCCGCCGCGTGCGACGTCGATGCCCGCGACGAAAATCTCCTCATTCGCGTTTGCCATCGCCGATGTCCTTCCCCTCGATAGCGTCCTTGGCGTATCGAATGACAAGCGGGTTCCCTGTGATCTTCAGGATCATCCGCAGAGCCATCTGGTATCTTTGGGCCGCTTCAATCAACTCAGGAGGAATGTTTACAGCGTGTCTCTTGAGTGGGAATCCTGGCAAACAATCTGGCACAAGGTTATCGGTTGTCATGCTGCTACCTTCTTTCTGCTCAAAAGCACGGAGCATCGGGCATCCCGTGCGTCATGGAGAGCCTTCGCAGAATACCAACCCAGCGAGTCCTCGACCCACTTGCCGTAGATTTCCATCAGCGCCACATCTCGAGGCAAATGCCGGAGCATCACCTCGATATTCCGGCTATCCACAAACCGCGCAAATCTCTCAGGGATGTCCTCAAAGTTCCATGACTGCACCGCATAGTCCCTGCGCCCCTTATCCACTTGCTCTACAAAGTCCTGCACGAGATTGTAAGCTGGATCCCATTTGTAGCCCGCCGTTGAGCCCCAGAAAACATGGTTGAGAAACATCGGATCATCCGCGTCATAGTTCTCGCAAACAGGTCGGGTCGCGCGGCCAAGACAAGTCTTCATCATCGCCTGGAAATTGCCCCAACTTGCCCATTCGTCAAAGTAGGCATCGTTCCAGCGCTCGGACTTGATTCGTTCGGCATCTTTCATCAAATCGGGGGGAAGCACACGAATAGTGTTACCATTCCGAAACGTCGCCACATGGACACCTGTCCCATGGACCAGGTCAGGCTTGTTCTGCTTGTTCAACCCCAACTGTGCTTTGAACAAAGGACAAGTTACGACCCATCTGTCGAAGTAATCAAAGATCAGTTTGCCCTGCTCGTAGGTCTTACTGAGCATGCCTGCCGTGCGGTCTTCAAAGATCGCCCCACGCAACGCCGCGCAGACAGCCATGCAGAACGTCTTGCCCGTGGAATAGCCGGAGCTATCCACCATGAACGCACTCGACCACATGCCCATGATGCGCACTTCTTGGTGTGGCGGAAACTCTAAGCCAAGAATCACGCGACCAGCCAAGATGGGGTCACGTTGAAAATCCTCGACCATCCATGATGTCAGCTTGCGGTCTAAGTA
>Ga0307990_1000759_pt1 | contig 27798 bp, 28 predicted proteins | sample EllFjometagen129_FD_203168 | JGI IMG/M metagenome (GOLD analysis project Ga0307990, IMG submission 203168) | Marine microbial communities from Ellis Fjord, Antarctic Ocean - #129 | ecosystem: Environmental > Aquatic > Marine > Unclassified | place: Southern Ocean | collected 2014-10-08
GGGTAATGTAGCGTGTGGTGAAAAGAATAGATGACTGATTGCCCAGGTGTTGCCGGGCATATCTAATCAGGCTGTCTTTGCCCGCTCCTGAGGCTCCCATCAAATAGATTAATTGTCCTGATTTTGGCATGTGATTTGTTGCTCGGGAAGGCTATTGGTTGAAAAATAATTATTTCAACCAATTCAATATCTGCAAGTAGTATAAATGTCAACTGCTCTCAATCTGTTTTCAAAATTATAAATGCGCCGGATGTCGTTTTAGTCAAATTCAGATTGATTGAAAAGATGACGTGAAGTTTAAATTGTGATATCAAGCTTATGTTTTTGCAACAGCAATGTTACCTTTCATCTTTTAATGTCACTCATGCATGAGTAAGCATTGATTTTTGTCTCCGGTTGATCCGGAGTCGGAGAAAATTTATGGTTTCATCACCTCATTCCTTCGATTTTCCACCCTATCGTCCACCTTCCGAATCCCAGAGTATGTTGCTGCGAGTGACCCGTGGTTGTCCCTGGAACAAATGCGCTTTCTGTTCGATGTATCGGAAATATCCATTTGCTCGTAAAACCATGGCTGAGATCAAGGCCGATATAGATCTTATGCCCGCGGTTTATGGGACGTCTGCCAGCCATGTTTTTCTCGGCGATTCAAACAGTCTGCTTCTGTCGGCCGCGGATCTGGTGGAGATTCTCGAACATCTTTACAGCGTTTTTCCCGGACTCAATAGGGTGACTTCCTATGCCCGCGCTAAAACTGTGATGAAAAAATCACTTGATGATCTTAAAGCGATCCGGGCCGCCGGTTTGACCCGGCTGCATATCGGTCTTGAGAGTGGATCCGATGCGGTCTTAAAATTGATTCATAAAGGAGCCACAGCAGATGAAATAATTGCTGGCGGACTCAAATCTAAAGAAGCCGATTTTGATTGTTCGATCTATGTTCTTTTGGGCATCGGCGGGATGGAACAGACGATGGATCATCGTCAGGGTACGATTCGGGTTTTGAATGCGATCGATCCCCATTTTATCAGGGTCAGAACTTTAACTCCGATTCCAAAATCTGATATTGCGAAATGGATTGCCGAGGGCAGCTTTACTCAGGTTACCCCTTTGGTCAGTATTGAAGAGGAGCGTGATATTGTCACCGGACTTGAGGTGACCTCCCGATTCTTAAATGACCATGCCTCAAACATCGTCCCGCTGGATGGGAAATTGCCTGAAGATAAAGAGCATATGCTCGAGCTTCTGGAACAGGGGATTAACTATTGTCGTAACCATGATGTTGGTTACTCCGACTATCGCTACCTATAAAAAGAGGGAAACTATGAGAGTTGATGGACGTGAGCTTGATCAGTTACGTAAAATAGAGATTATTCCTGATTTTCTTGATCATCCGGCGGGTTCGGTGCTGATCTCCTGTGGTCAGACCAGGGTATTATGTACGGCCAGTGTTGAAGATGGTGTGCCTAAATTTCGGCGCGATTCAGGGGGGGGGTGGTTGACCGCTGAATATGCGATGCTGCCGGCCAGTACGCATGAGCGTTCCGGGCGTGAGGTTAATCGTGGGCGTCAGGGGGGACGGACTTTAGAGATTCAGCGTCTGATCGGCCGCAGTTTGCGGGCGGTCACCAACCTTGAGGTCTTGGGTGAGCGGACAATTATTCTCGATTGTGATGTGATCCAGGCCGATGGCGGCACCCGAACCGCTTCCGTCAGCGGGGCTTTTATTGCCTTAGGATTAGCCCTCTTTAAACTTAAACCGGAAATGGGCGATGCTTGGAAACCGTTGCGTAGTCGCCTTGCGGCAGTTAGTGTCGGGATAGTTAAGGGTGAGCCGATGCTCGATTTGAACTACCCGGAAGACTTTACGGCCGATGTCGATATGAATATCGTTATGACCGATAAAGATGAGCTGGTTGAGATCCAGGGTACGGCCGAAGAACATCCTTTCAGTCGGCAGAAGATGGCTTTGTTACTTGATCTTGCCGAAAAAGGGGTTGCCGAGATTATCGAGCAATCTGAGAAAGAGGTGTTTGCCGGTCGTCTTGATGGCTTGATAGTGTAGGCTTTGATTTGGCAGTACAACCTCATAAAGCTACTGCAAAAGCGTCGAATATCGCTTCGCCCACTTCGAGGGGGACAGAGCTCAGCCCGCTTAGGGCTTAAAGCCCTCGCTGGAGGTCTGTCCCCACATCGAGGCAGTTCGAAAACAGAACACGCTTAATAGTTATGTTTTTCTTCGTGTATTTCGTGGCCTGTTTTTACTTTACTACATCATTCCTCTTTTACCCTTTTTGCCCATCCTCTTCCCATGGCGGCGGCCTTTATGGCCTTGCTTTAACATGTTGTTACGTTGTTCTTGATTCAGGCTGCTGAAAAAAGCGACCCGGGCATCGGTTGTCTGATTAAATTTATCCGCCAAATTACCTTTGTATTCAGCTTTAAGTATCTCACCAACCGCCTTGAAATCGGGGTTTTCAGCGGCCAGTTCGGCTTGCATAAGTAGATGATTGCGGGCCATGGTCCGGTGCCTGGTGTTGCTGTCCAGATTGTCACCCTGTTTCAGGCTGAGTTCACGTAACTCCATCATTCCTGTTTTCATCGCATTCCAGAGTTTGCCCTGGGTTTCGTCGAGATTGAGATTTGCCTTGACCTCTTCGGCCCGTTGTTCGAAACGTTCAGGTGAACATTGGCCATGGCCAGGCCCCCAGCTGAAGCCGGTTGTCGGTAAAGCCAAAAGTAAAGCGAACATTAAAGCAAGGCTTAAGCTGAGTGCTTTTCGGTTGTTTGAAGCTTTGGTGATATTCATGGTTGGTCTCCTTTTTTCATAAATGGTTGAAAAGCTTTTTAATCAAGTTTTATGGTTATGGAAGATAGCCGGAGAATGTAAATCTTTTATGTTGTTCTATAACTTTTTTGTAAAGTTTTTGTAAAAGTTATTCTTTTTGTTGAAAAATCAGTTATACTCAACAATCTTTAAAAAGATTGTTGTTTTTAATCAATGGTTTTTATGAAAGTTCTATTGATCGATGATGATGAAAAACTTTGTCGTTTGATTCGGGATTATCTTGAGTCGATGGGCTTTGCGGTGGAGCTTGCCCATTCAGGAAAAAGCGGACTTGAACAGGCCCTGCAGGGCTCATTCGATGCGGTTCTGTTGGATGTTATGCTTCCGGAAATCGATGGTTTTGAAATTCTGCGGCAATTGCGTCAACATTCTCAAATGCCGGTTTTGATGTTTACGGCAAGAGGGGATGAGACTGATCGCATTGTTGGCCTCGAGATGGGGGCCGACGACTACCTGCCCAAAACTTTCTCCTCACGAGAATTGCTAGCCCGGCTGCGCGCTGTCATCAGGCGCAGCAAACTGTCCGGAGATGAAGCTGTGGAAGGGGCTGAGGAATCACTTTCAGCGGATAAATTAGCATTCAGGGATCTGGTCATTGATCGGGCTGCCCGCAGTGTCTGTCAATCTGACCGACCTCTGGAGCTGACCTCCATAGAGTTTGATCTGCTCCTGGCCATGGCTGAAAATCGCGGCCGGATTCTTTCTCGTGACCGCCTGCTTGATCTGGTTGCCGGTCGCGACTACACCGTGTATGATCGTTCCATAGATGTTCATATATCTTCTTTACGGCGCAAACTTGATGATGACCCCAAAGCTCCCAGATATATTAAAACCGTGCGCAGCGCCGGTTATATGTTTATAAAATAATTTGCTGTCCAGATTGGGCCCAAGGGGAAGGTTTTGTTTTTTAGACGGTCGATTTTTGTCAAACTATTAAGCTGGTTTTTTCTTAACCTGATCTTTCTGAGTTTAATTCTGACTCTGTTTTTCCAGGTTCAGTTTTATGTCTCACCAAACTCTTTTTTACGTTTTCATGCGGAAAAAGAGACTGCCTCATTACGTCATCTTATTCGGCATGAACTGAGTCGTTTGCCGAGATCTCAGTGGCATGATCTGCTCGCCCGTTACGGTCAGGCTTTTTCTGTCGAACTCTCATTGTTTACCCCGACAGGTAACAAGATAGCCGGTTCTATTGAGACCCTGCCGCCGGAGATATTAGACGAGTTCAAAAGTAGAGATCATAAATGGCGTCCGCGCTCAGAGCGAGGTCGCTGGCGCGAAGCTCGGCAAAGACGCCAACCAGAGGCAACATCTCCACCTGAATCTTTGCCAAATAAACCTTTACCACGTCCTCAGCGCCGTATTTTCAGGACGCGCACTCTCAACCCAACCAGCTATTGGCTTGGGGTGCCGGTGCCGGTTCTCAATCCTCAGGAAAGTGATTTTGTCCCGGCAATTCTTCTGGCGCGAACCAATTCTCTCTTTGCTTCGGCTCTCTACCCCAACCCTATGCCGTGGTTGCTGGCAGCACTTTTGATTGTTCTTTTTTCGTTACTCTGGTGGTGGCCGATGGTGCGCCACATCACTCGACCTCTACGTGAGATGAACCGGGTTACGCAGGAGATTGCTGAAGGGCGCTTGAAAGTTCAACGCGATGAAAAACGCATTGACGAAATTGGTTGTCTGGGGCGTTCGATAAACCACATGGCTCAGCGTCTTGATGGTTTTATCATGGGTCAGAAAAGGTTTTTAAGCGATGTCGCGCATGAACTCTGTTCCCCTCTGGCACGCCTGCGTATGGGGCTGGCTGTGTTGGAAAAAAAATTGGACCCTGGGGCACTTAAAGGTTTTAGGGATGTTGAAGAGGAGTCTGAAAGGATTGCTGAACTGGTGGACGAGGTACTGGCTTTTTCGCGAGCCGATTTGCGGGCTGAGGCGGTCAGGCTGGAGCCGGTTGCGGTATCCGAGATTGTTACGCAGGCTCTGGATCAGGAAAAATGGCCCCGGGAGCGTTTCGGAATAGTTATTGAATCCGGTCTCATGGTTAAGGCCAACCCCGAGCTTCTGCTGCGGGCTCTGGTCAATTTGCTGCGTAATGCCTTATATCATGGGGGTTCCGATACTCTGGTCGGCATAAAAGGCACCAGGCAGGGCTCTCTGGTCATTATTGAGGTAAGAGATTCTGGCCCAGGCGTGCCGGAGGCTGAGCTTGAGCGGGTTTTTGAACCTTTTTATCGTCTCGATTTTGATCGTAATCGTAACTCGGGCGGCAGTGGTCTTGGCCTGGCAATTGTTAAGAGCTGTATTGAAGCCTGCCAGGGAAAGATCAAGGCTTGTAATCTTGAGCCTTTAGGTTTTAGCGTTGCGATTAAATTACCGCTGCCCTGATCGCTGAAAAAAGATAATTTATTTCTCAATGGTTAAAGGGTAGCCCAGCTTTTCTCGCTCTGCATTTGATTTTGGGCCAATCAGTCTTAGATACAAAAAAGCCTGCCCCAAATAATTTTTGGGGCAGGCTTTTGCTTAATACTGTTTTCGAAAAATTTATGTGTCAAGGTATGGTTTATTGTTTATAAATTGACAGTTACCGTCAAAACTGACCCCGATACCTTCACTTTCAGATCGAACCACCTGCCCATTCATCGTAACCCATGAACCAGAACCTGAAAATGAGTCTAAATAGAGATTAATCTTAATGTCTGTGCCTTTTTTTAGGGACTTGTCATTTATTAAAAGGAATGCCCCTTTATGTGAAACATCGCGAGTTTTACATTTGTATGACCGGAAATTTTCTTCGTTTATCATGGTTTCAGCATAAACTGGCATTTTTAGTACATATCTTTCTGATGCTCTTTGTTCCATCATGCTGTCCGAATCCTTTTTAATGGGTATATTTTCTTGAGTATCTGTGCTCAAGAAAATATCCACGCCAGTTCCAAGGAAATACGAAAAAAAGTCTATAATCCCTTGCGTATAGGCAAAAGTGCAACACGCAACGATTATATAGGCTTTTTAAAAAGTGTTGACAGTTAATTCCATGTAATTAAGCAAACTTGGTGGAGGATAAGGGGGTCGAACCCTCGGCCTCAGCGTTGCGAACGCTGCGCTCTCCCAACTGAGCTAATCCCCCATTTATTAACACCCTGTCTATGAGACTTTACTACTAAAAAAGGAACAGGCTGTCAAATCTATTCTCGGCCAACCTTCTCGGTCAACCTCTATTTTTTCGGATAACGTTTTTCAAGGACCTCGAGTATCGCTTTTTTCAGTTCATCCAGGCTGGCCGCCTTGACGACGTAGGCATCTGAGGCCCAGGTTGTGAAATCCTGTTTGTAATCGCCGTAGGCTGAACAGAGGATAACCGGGATGTTTTTGTCGATTTCCTTGATTTTTACGAGCGTTTCAACTCCCGAAATACCGGGCATTTTTATATCCATGACAATTAGATCAGGGTTGATTTCGGGAAGTATCTTTAAAGCCTCTTCGCCGCTGGCTGCGGTCTCAATCTTGTAGCCTTCTTCTTCAAGTTCCTCTTTATAAAGCCAACGGATATTTTCTTCATCGTCGACTACCATAATCGTATATTGTGGTGTTTTCATATTAACTCCTCGTTTTTCGGTTCGATTGTTTAAAATGTCATTGTTAAACTGTAGGTTTTTGTGGTGCAAAATGATCAAAAGGTAAGGAGATAGAAACCAGCACCCCTTTGCCTTCCCGGTTATGAATGCGGATGTCTCCCTGGTGGTTTAGAATGATACGATGACAGATTGGCAATCCTAAGCCGGTGCCGTCATGTTTGGTGGTGAAAAAAGGGTTGAAAATGTCGTGAATAAATTGTTCCTGGATACCTTTACCGTTGTCCTCGATTTCGATTAGGGCTCTTTCCTGCTCTCTTTTAAGATCGCAGTAGTAAGATGTACGAACTGAGATGTGATGTTCGCTGCCGTTTATCGGGGTGGGCATGGCTTGGATACTGTTATTGAAAAGGTTTATCAGGACTTGTTTTAGCTGGTTTCCATCACATTCTACTGCGGTTATGCCGGAAGTCAGTTGAATATTTAAGGTGATCTTCAATTTTTTTAATTCGCGCGCAAACAGGGCAACAGTTTCATTAATTAGAAGGTTAAGATTCTGGGGTTTGAAGTTATTACTTTCTGGCCGTGAAACTGAGAGCACGTTGTTGACAATCTCTTCGAGACGTTCGATCTCTTTGGTGATGATCTGGCTGTAGGCTTTTTCCCGGCTCTGATCAGGGATTCTTTTGTGCAAGCGGCGGGCAAATCCGGCAATTGAAACCAGTGGATTTTTGATCTCATGGGCAATATTGGCGGCCATCTCTCCTAAAGCCATCAATTTTTCACTCTGTGCAAGGCGGAGCTGGGCGCTGTTTAAGGTTGTCAATGAATTTTGCAGGCGTTGGTAGAGCATCATATTGTCAAGAGCCAGTGTTGCGGCATCGGTAAAAAGAGTAATAAAATCAAGATCTTCATTGCTGATTTGGTCTGCGTTAGCCAGGATCAGGCCTTTAAGATGTTCCTGGCTAAAGACCGGAATGACGATGATCATGCGGCCGGGTAGTAGAGATTTCAGGCTGCTATGCAGCACGGTGGTGAATTCAGCCGAAATTATGGCTGGTTTTTTTCCTGAAAGAGCTTGCTGGAAACGTTTGGGGGCAAGGTTAAGGCTGGCTAGTTGTAATGATTTGAGTTCTTCTCTGTTTATTTGCGAAATTTCGGAGCTTGCCCTAAGAAGGTGGTTCTTCAAGGTTTTGAGATGATTAGATTCTTTCTGCGCAGTCGAGTCGGTTGGTGAGTTGTCTGGGGTGGCGGCATAGAATAAGCCTTGCCATGAATCGTCTTTTTCTTGGGCTTCAAGATAGAGGGCTGGTGAGCATCTAAAGCCTTCATTACTGACCAGAGCTCCTAGGGTGAGGCGGATGATCTTCTCCGGGGTGTCAGCGACGAGAAGTGCATTTTTCATCTGGTGAGAAAGGGTTAATTGTCGAGTCCTTAGGAGTGAGGCTTGGTTGGCGGCAGAGAGTTGATTTTGGGTTCGGGTTCTTTCCAGTGTGGCCGCTATATGAACCGCCAGAATTTCAAGAAGTTCCAAGTCCTCTTTGTCCAATGGGAGGAGAGCTCGGCTTTGAGGTTTTTCAGCCAGGAAGAATTCAAGAGTGCCGACCATTTTGCCTTGACTGAGCAGTGGTAATATTATGTGAGCACAAAATTCTTTAAAAAATTTTTGATATATTTTTTCATCAGGTGATTTATGGCTGTCAATCACCCATGGACGGGAAATTGATTTTGTGGCCGCAGCTTGGAATGCGCTTGCTTCTTGAGCTAAGAGGTGTTGTGTGTGGTCTCTGAAGCCTTGGTTTAGAGCTTTTGTCTGGCTTTGCTCTGAGGTGAAAATGCGGAGGATTGAGGCGGATTCAGTAAAAAAAGTCAGGGCCGAATCGGGCAACTTGGAATAGACGCTTTGCACGTTTTCACAAGCGTTAAGCTGGGCTCCGATGTGGTGGAGAAACTTTAAACGTCTGACTTTTTGCTGATCCCGGTTTTTTAAGATTGAACTGCGCAGCGCTAGAGTTATTTGGCGGCAGACTACCTGAAGAAACATAATAGTGTCGTGGTCGATATCTACTGGTGTCGAGCTCAGCAAAACCATGCTCCCGTAAGCCTGGTTTTCATCAGCCAAGGGCAAACTCCAGCCGTATGGCCGACACTTTCTGAAAAGGTCGTCGGAGTTTAATGTTTCCAGGTCAAGCGGTGACGGTAGGAGGGTGGTGAGTGGTTTGCACAGAGGGTCGTTGGGACGTGGTAGGTTATAGCTGTATGGAGGTGACGGCAGTTGCAGATTACCGCTGATATCGGCAGCTATGCGCAGGGTCAGGCGTTTTCCTCGGCGTTGGAGAAGGTAGAAAGCTATCGTCGGAGCGAGATCTTTTACACAGAGAAAGTGAGCCGCCTGAGCCAGCCGGTCGTTGATTTGTGACGTGGAGCTGCTGATTTTAACGATTTTGGTCAGGAGATCATATTTTTGACGAGAATCCATGTTCTTTATCTCTACAAGCTACTTTATTTTTTCATAAAGTTCTTCGTATTTAGCCGCACTTTGGGTCCATGAAAAATCACTTCGCATGCCGTTTAGGCGTAGTTTCTTCCAGAGTTGGGGCTTTTCGTAAAGTTGTAATGCCTCCTTGATGGCCTCTTTCAGGGCATCGGTAGTATAATCATCGAACTTGAAACCATTGCCTTTGCCGGTTTCTAAGTTGAAAGAGGTTATACTGTCATCGAGACCACCGACTGCTCGAACCAGAGGGATAGTGCCGTAACGCAGGCTATACATCTGGTTGAGACCGCAGGGTTCGTAGTGTGAGGGCATCATAAAAATATCAGCTCCCGCTTCTATCAGATGGGCCAGATGGTTGTCGTAGCCGCGCATGAAAGCTATTTGAGCCGGGTGTTGCCGGGCTGCATTTGCCAAGGCTTTTTCAATTTCAGGGTCTCCGGTGCCGAGAAAGATAAACTGGGCTTTTATTTCGGTGATTTTTTTCAGGAGTGGTAGAATCAGGTCAAAACCTTTCTGGGTTACCAGGCGGGAAACCATGCCGATTAATGGTAAGCGCTCTTCGTGAGGTAGATTGAAGGCGGAAACCAGTTTTGTTTTACAGCTCTTTTTTCCGGCCATGCGCCCGATGCGAAAATGGTTTTTGATAAAAGGATCGTCGGCTGGGTTCCACTCTTCGTAATCAACCCCATTCAGAATTCCAAAAAGGTTGTCCTGGCGCTGTTGCAACACGGGCTCCAGTCCGAAGCCGAATTCCGGCAGCAGGATTTCACGACTGTAGGCTTGGCTGACCGTATTTAAAGCATCAGCATAGACCAAGCCTCCTTTGAGGAGGTTGAGTTGGTCAAAATATTCAAGACGTTCAAAGGTGAACTCTTTCCAGTCAAGGCCTGTAAGAGGCATCAGTTTTTTTTCCTGGATGCCCTGATAACCGAGGTTATGGATAGTAAATAGAGATTTTCCTTGGTACAGGGGAAGATCTTTGTAGAGAGTTTTGAGATAGACCGGAATCAGAGCCGTCTGCCAGTCGTGGGCGTGATAGATATCGATCTTCAGATCAAGGGTGGTGACCGCCTCAAGGACCGCCCGGCAATAGAATATAAAGCGTTTGCCGTTATCGGGGTACTCTTTGCCCGCTGGACCGTAGAGAAAGGGGCGGTCGAAAAAGTCGTCTTGACGGATAGCTGTGATAGTTAAGTTGGGGTGCTTGGCGGCCAGATTTACAAGCGCGCCAGATACCGACTCTTTACCTAAGGGGACGTTAAGGGTCGCAAGTTCTCGAAGTTCAGGTTCCCGTTCTTTGATCTCCCGATAGAGGGGTAGAAAGAGATGAACCTGATGACCTCTCATGGCTAAGGCGGTCGGCAGGGCTCCGGCGACATCGGCCAGGCCGCCGGTTTTGGCAAAAGGGGTCGCTTCAGATACCGCAAAAAGAATATTCATTTTTTGGCCTATTAGGTTTTGACTTCGAATGCTCCACTAGATTTTTGCTTCGCGCAGGAACTTTGCAGACTCTTCAGGTGGGGTCGGATTGATATAGAAGCCCGAACCCCACTCAAAGCCAGCAACTCGGGTAAGTTTTGGAATAATTTCTATATGCCAGTGATAATACTTAGAGGTATCTTGATAGTTGACCGGTGCTGTGTGCAGGATGAAATTATAGGGTGGGCTGTCAAGTACGCGGTTAAGCCTCTTTAAGGTGTCCGAGAGAATCAGGGCGAGTCCTTCGATCATATTTTTACTGTTGGCCTGATAATCATGGGTATGGCGTTTGGGCAGGATCCAGGTTTCAAAGGGGAAACGCGGGGCATAGGGACAGATGGCGATAAACTCATGATTTTCACCAACCATCCTCACGCCTTGATTGATCTCCTGCTGGATAATGTCACAGAAAATGCAGCGTTCCTTGTAGTCGTAATACTTCTTGGCCCCTTCGACCTCCTCTTTAGCCCGCTTTGGGACGATCGGCAGAGCGATAATCTGGGAGTGAGAGTGCTCGACGGTGGCCCCGGCCGCCTGTCCCTGGTTTTTAAAGACCAGGATATAGCGGAAACGTTCGTCGCCGGCAAGATCCCGAATGCGATCCCGATAGGCCCACAAAACATCTTCAACGGCCTCAATCGGCATGGTTGATAAGGTTGCGAGATGGTCGGGGCTTTCGATGACAACCTCGTGCGCGCCAATACCGTTCATCATATCATAAACCCCGTCCCCTTGACGGACCAAGTCACCCTCAATATGCAGGGCAGGAAATTTATTGGGAACGACCCTTAAGCGCCAGTTGGAGTCGTTGCTCTGGCTGCCGGGTTGCCGGTAGGCCAGGATCTCAGGGGGAACAACATCTTCATTGCCGGGGCAAAAAGGGCAGAAACCGCTTTTCTTCTCTTGTTTCAGGCTCGTGAATTCAGAGGGTCTTTTGCCTCGTTCCCGGGAGATGATTACCCAGCGGTCAACGATTGGATCTTTACGTAGTTCAGACATTAGTAGTGCCTTTTTAAGTCAGTTGATTGGTGGTTTCCCCAATTACATTATCTATTATAACCTTTGTGGTGCATCCGTCAACTTTTTAGCGTATGATTTTACTGTTTGAGCTGATATTTTCTTACGGCCTGGTTATGCTCTTTGAGGGTGCGAGAGAACTGGTGTTGGCCGTTGCCGCGAGAAACAAAGTAGAGATAGTCAGTTTGAGCCGGCTTGAGAGCGGCCTTGAGAGCTTCGTTGCCGGGGCTGCATATCGGGCCGGGCGGCAGGCCGTGATGGCGGTAGGTGTTGTAAGGTGAGGGGTGGCGGAGATCTCGGCGTCTCAAGTTGCCGTCAAAGTTTTCTCCGAGGGCGTAGATAGTTGTGGGATCGCTGGCCAGGCGCATATTTTTTTGCAGGCGATTGTGAAAAACTGAAGAGATAATCGGCATCTCATCGTTGCTGCCGGCTTCTTTTTGAATTAAGGAAGCCAGGGTTATAAGTTGATGTTTGTTGAGAGCGTTGTCGGGGTTTTCGTGAACCAGTTTTTTAAATTGTTTTTGACCGGTGTCGAGCATCAGTTTCAAAACCTCTCGACACGATGTTTGGCGATTGTAGTTGTAGGTGCTGGGAAAGAGATAACCTTCCAGGTTGGCGTCTGGTGCCAGCCCCTTTTTAAGATGTTTTGGAATTGTGGTGAGCTCTTTGAATTCACTGTTTTGACAGAGACATAAGGCCTCGAGGCGGGCGCCGATCTGGCGCAGAGTGAAGCCTTCGGGAATGCTGAATTGACGTTGGTAAACTTGATCGGATTTAAGGGTTGTAATGATCTGCAAAGGGGTAGCAGCGGCTTCGATCTCATACTCACCGGCTTTGAGAAGGGTGGAACTCTGCAACAGCCGGTTTAAGATAATGAAGCGTTGTTTGGAGCTGATTAGGCACTGGTCATATAGTTGTTGGGTAATCTTTTTAAGTGAACTGCCCGGTTTGATGAGGACAATTTCCGGGGCCTTAGTGCCGACTTGATGGGCAAAGTGGTAGAGGTCAAAGACGGCCAGGGTTCCCAGACTTGCTAACAAGCTCGAAAAGATCATAAGGGTTATGAGGTTTCGCTTCATTTGTTTTTACCGCGTCGTTTTGCGAGCAATTGTTGAAGCTGGTTTAATTCCGGGTTCCGCATAAGGCGGGCGCAGAGAAAATAGGTGCCTAGGCCGCAGAGGATCTTGGTTGACAGGCGCAGGCATTCATGAAGATGGCTCTGGTAGTCTGAAGTCATCATGGGGAGATGGTTGAGGGCTAAGATAATTGCAAGCATGGCTGTAGTGGCCAGGAGACTTTGGTAGAAGGCGCGGCTGCAGCCCTCTATTTTGATGTCTTGGCCGAGGCGGCGCTTGAGCAGGGCAAGTAAAAGTAGACAGTTGACGGCGCTGGAGATGGCAGTGGCCAGAGCCAGCCCCAGATGTTGGAGGAAATGCATCAGGACAACAGCGCAAACCAGGTTGACCACCAGGGCTATGGCCCCGACTTTGACCGGGGTTTTGGTGTCCTGTAAAGAGTGGAAGGCGGGGACTATAACTCTTAAAGCGGCATAAGCCCAGAGCCCGGTTGCGTAAGCAATGATGGTTTGGGCCACCATGCCGGTTGCGTGAGCTCCAAAATGACCTCGTTCAAACAGGAGAAAAACAATCGGTTTGCTTAAAATGATTAATCCAGCCATGGCCGGCAGGGTGATAAACATGAGCAGACGTAAAGCCAGAGAGAAGGTAGTCGAGAAATCATGCCAATTTTTACCCGCTGCCGCCCGGCTTAAAGCTGGTAAGACGGCTGTCCCCAGAGCGACGGCGAAGATGCCCAAGGGAAATTGTATGAGGCGGTCGGCAAAATAGAGGTATGAGATGCTGCCGTCAACCAGGTAGGATGCCATTAAGGTGTTGACGAAGATTGTGATTTGCGTAATTGCCAGCCCTAGAAGTGATGGCCCCATGAGCACTGCCACCCGTTTGATTGCCGGGTGGCGAAATTGAAAACGCGGCCGCCAGGGGAAACCATGTTTTTTGAGCACTGGAAGTTGGAGGAACAGTTGTGCCAGGCCCCCGGCCAAAACCCCAATAGCTAGAGCTATGGCGGCATTATCTAATAATGGGGTCAGGCATAAAGCCGCACCGATCATGCAGATATTAAGTAAAACTGGGGCTATGGCTGGAGTTAAGAAGTGGTCGTCCGCATTTAAGATGCCCATAGCCAGAGCGACCAGGCTGATGAGCAGGATGTATGGGAACATGAGTCGGTTAAGAAAAACTGCGAGTTCATATTTCTCGGGGGTTGCGCTAAAACCTGGGGCTATGAGTGAGACGATGAGAGGGGAAAAAACAATTCCCAGAATCGTGATCAGAGTCAGGCAGAGGGCTGTCAAGGTCATGGCAGTCTGCGCGATATCCCGAGCTTCCAGACGTTTTCCGGCGGCCAGATAGGTTGAAAATACGGGAACAAAGGCAGCGGTTAGAGAGCCTTCACCGAAGAGTCGGCGCAAAAGGTTGGGGATCCGGAAGGCGACGAAAAAGGCATCGGCATAGATTGAGGTGCCCAGATAGTTGGCTGTAACCATATCTCGGACAAAACCGAGGATACGGCTCAACAAGGTGGCCAGGCCAATGATGCCGGCATTGCGGAGCAGGTTGCTGGCTGGTTTTTTTTGCGGAGCTGAACTCATTTAAGAGGTTGTCCTGAAGTCTCAAATTTTTATTTTAGCATGATGAAGAGTTTGGGAAAAGGGTCTTTGGGGTCAATTATCCTGGGTGAACTTGTTGACAGTAGCCAAGGCTCGGGGACTCAAGTTAGCGAAGAGACGTTGGTGGGTGATTACGCCAAATTTTTTCAGGGCGAGTATCTTGTTGTTTTTTGTATCATAAGTAAAGAGCAGGTTTTGGTTGAAGATGACCGGCGAGAGACACTCTTCACGATAGCAGATCTTCATCTCACCGGAGCTCTCATCGGCGATCAAAATCAAACCATGAATATAAGACTCTTCCAAATCGTGCAGGATCTTCTCTTCGTTTTTGTAATCTTCCAGCAGCTCTTCTACCTCTCTTGAGGACTCTTGCAGATGACCGAGGCTCTCGGAAAAAAACTCAAGGTTTTTACGGGTTATGGGGTGCAGCTTGAAGTTGAGTCGTTTGCCTATGTCATCTATCTGGCCTTGAGTGAGAAGCTGCGTGATAGCTTTTTTCTGTTTTTCGTTAAAGCTTATTTTTTTAAGTTCTTCAACCTGGCGGAAGAAATTATCAATGCCGGATTGATGGCGTTTGTGGTGTGTCTGTTGTTCTGCTTCAAACTTTTGGTTGCGTTTTTTGTAATCCTGATTGTAGGAGTCGACCTGGATTTGTTGCGTTTCAATTTTTTGTCGGAAACTGGGGATGGCCAATGGGTCTATCGTCAAGGTCGAATGAGTGGTGCCGCTGGCCTGTTGGCAGAAGATGAAGTTGGCGGCAGTCACAGTGCCAGAACGTAGTTCCTTGTTTATGAAGATCTCTTCGCCGCTGACTGTAGAGGACATACAGGTGTTGAGTCTTATGGTCTGGCCGACAACCGTAGCATTTTGCAGGACAGAATTTATTTTGATATCTGAACCTTCGATGTATGCCCCCACGACTTTGCCAATTTCAATCTGGCGGCCGATAATGCGCGCTTTAGTATCGACAATCCCGGTGATGATGATTTTGTCGCCTTCGAGAGTGGCCCCGCGTCCGACATTACCCTCGATGACGATCTCTTTGGCTTTCAGGACGAAGCCTGGCTTGACTGAATCACGCATAATGTCATTGCTGCCGGATACCTTGATTATTGTGTCGATATCGCCGAAATTCTGGACTTCGATGTTGCCGGTTGAGAAATCAACCTGCTTGGTCAGGACATCTTTGTCGATGAAGTATCCCCGGTCTCCTTCTTGGTAGAGGAAGCCCGTGAGTGCGGCTTTTAAGATAGTCTTATTGTTGTCGGGATCATCTTCGCGGGTGACGGTTCTGCGATCGTGTGGGGGGATGTTCTCCTCTTTGCCGCTTTCGGCTTTTATGGGTTGCTCGAAGATGTCAATGCCGTCGATTCCGGGGGTGGCATGGTTAACGATAACCAGAGGTTCTCCTGCATGAATCAAGGTTTCGCTGAAACCGAGATCGTAGTAGTCAATTTTCCCACTTTTCTCATCTTTGATTTTTCCCGGTTTTAACTTGAGGTCGACTAATACTTCAAGGCTGCCGTCATCACCTTTTTGCGGCAGGGTTGGGCTTGCAACCGGAAACGTGTATAAAGTTTTACTGGCTGAAATCTGCTCGTAGTCATTTAGGTAACGTTTGACTTCAGAGGTTATGGCTTTGGCTTTGTGGATGCCGTGACAGAGTTCTTTTTCTCTGAGTTCCCTTTTGATAGCTTTGATTATCGACTGGAAAACCTCGGGGTCGTGAGGCGCAGTGATTCTGGTGTTTGGCCGGATCGAAATGAAAGCATACTGTAAGCTCTGGCGTTCATCCAGTTGCAACATGAGATCTAAAAGTTCGATGCTGTTAGTCAAAGCCGTACCTTTAAAATGGGTCGAAAAGAGAAACATCTATTATCTGTGTCGTTGTATTTGATTTGAGCTGAATTCTATAACATGATTTCAATCCTGCTAACAAGAAGATTTCTTGATCTTTGAGCGGCATGTCCGAGACAAATTGTTTGACAGATGCAAAGCAACCAGTTATATAAGATTGCAATATATACATATCTTCTGCTTTGCGGTGCTGTGATTGTGAAGTCGGGCAAATTTTTAGTGGAAAGATGGAGGTTACTCTTGGAAAGAGATCAGGTTTGTTGTCGGGTGGCTGAGGTTCTTAAAGTTTTGGGTCACCCTGTGCGTTTGCAGATTGTGCAGACCCTGTTGACGCAAGAGAGTTGTGTGAAGAACTTATGGAGTTGTTTGGAACTCTCCCAGGCGACGGTCTCTCAACATCTCTCGGTACTTAAGGGTAAGGGGATTGTTGATTCGGCCCGTGAAGGTGTGGCAATGCGTTACTGGGTAAGTGACGATATCAGCAAGCTGTTAGTTGGTACCTTGATGGATCATTTTGGCATGGATTGTCGTGAGGCTGCTGTAGACGCTTGTCGCGAGGTGAAGTAAGGTGCCGTTATACGAGTATGAGTGTCCTGAGTGTGGAGAACGGATCGAGGTTTTACAGAAAACTGGGGAAGATGGCGCTGCTCTGAAATGTCAAAAGTGTAAGGTGGCAGGCTTGCGTAAAGTGCTCTCTGGTTGTGTTGTTAAAACTAAAGGGTCTGGCACTGCTTGTGCGTTGGGTGGTAACTCGGGTGCCAGTGGTTTTACGTGAAATTAAGTTGGCGGGCAGTTGCCTGCTGATTTGCGGCATCTTTTGCCGTAAATAATTAAGTGAAATAAATGGTCAGGTGATATTTAGGAAAAAACTAAGACTGTTTACCTTTCGGATTGTTTCGTGTCATCCCTTCTGACTTGACTCCTCCAGGTCAACAATCAAACTACCATTGACGTATGGCCGGGTTTTATATTCTACCAGCTGTTCCATCTGTGTGATGATTCCAGCCATCCTCAAGCACTGTTTCTGGATAGTTTTAAAGCGTTTACTTAGTTGGGGAAGGCTTTCGAGGGTGTTGTCTATTTCGAGCAATTCGATGGTGCCGATAATGGTGGTCAGGGGTTGGCGGAGTTCATGGGCGACGGCTCCGGCGGTCTCAATCATGGCGGCCTTTTTTTCAATCAAAATCAGTTGTTCCTGAACAAACTCCAGCTCTTTATTTTTTTCATCAACCAGGTTTTCCAGGCTATTCGTATAGTGTTGGTCAGCGGCGTCAAGGGTTTCGTTAAGGCTTAAATCTTCGACAAAGATAAGGACATGATTTTTCTGATCAGGAGTCTCTTTTAGGAGGGTGGCTTGAAAGGAAAGGTGGTGCCCTCCCTCGTTGGCTTGGCCCGAGCTTATAGAGAAGGGGATAGTGATACTGTTTCGGCTTCCTGTAAGTAGGTTTTCCCAAGCGTCTTGCAAATTTACTTCCGTTTGCAGGGTGTCGAGTAGGTTGTTTCCGGCTAAGTTGTTTTGTTGAAGAAGGAAGTTAGCCAGTTGGTTAGCAAAGGTGATAACTCCCAATTCGTTACAGACAATGATTCCGTAAGGTGCCTGTTGCAGGATGGCCAGGCAGAGATTGTAATTATCCATGCCATTTTTGTTTGCGTTTGAATTCATGGTTGGAATTTTATTTGTAATAGGGTAATATCTTTCCATCATATTTTCCAAACACATAACCGTTTAACAAATAAATGGCAAGGATTAGTTGCTGGGTATTGTTCTGAAAACAAAGGGGGGCGGAGATGGTGCAAGAGCATGAACTGGAAAAGAATTTGCCTGATAGTGGAGGCGAAGAGATTAAGATTTCCGGTTACTACATTGAAGAGGTGAAGATTTCACTCGGTACCGGCGCTACCAAACGCAAAACTACTGGTGAAAATATTTTTCTGGCTGAGGAGTTGCCTAGCGGTGAGGTCAAACTGAGCCTTCTCAATATGGCAGGTCAACCGACTACGATTACAGAGGTGGTTGAGAAAGAGGAGTTTTTTCAGCGCTGTCGCCCAAAGCTGGATTTTGTCCCCCCTGATAAAACTGAAAAAATGGACGAAATCAAGGAGAAGGCTGATCGGCACGCCTCTCGCGGCAATCTCCATCTGCGTAGAAAAGAGTATAATAGCGCTGAATTTGAGTTTCAGAGCTCTTTGAAGCTTGATGAAGAGCATGTCAGGGCTAATTACGGCATGGTCAAACTGCATCTCGAGAAAGGTGAAGATGACCAGGCGAAAGAAACCCTTAATAAATTGACCAGTATTGAGGCGCTTTTTGAGGATGAAAATAAGCATATATTCAATGAGTTTGGGATCGACTTACGGCGTATGAAGATGTTTGATCAGGCCCTTGACAGTTATCGCAAGGCTCTGGAGATTAATGATGCAGATCCGATTTTAAATTTCAATATGGCCCGGGCCCTGATCGATAAAAAAGAGTGGGCTGCAGCTTTAGCCTCTCTTGAGCGGGCGCAGGAGCTTAAAGAGGATTTTCCGGAAGCCCAAAAACTGGCCCAGCTCTTGCGCGTCAAGCTGGAGAAGAGAGCCGGTTGATGGTTGCTGAAGAGTCTTTTGAATTTGCCTCTTCCGGTGAACCTGTTTTTTCGGGTGAATTTATCTTTTCAGGGACTCAGCGTTGTCGTCTGGATCAGTTTCTGGCGTCCCGGCAGCCGGATATCTCCCGTAGCCGTTTGCAGGGCTTGGTTCGTGCCGGTTTAGTTCAGGTAAACGGGGTTTCGGCTAAAATCTCATACCTGTTAAAAGATGGAGACCAGGTTTCGCTTAAGATTCCCCCTCCAGTTCCACTGCAACTTGAAGCTCAGTCCCTGCCTTTAGAAATTGCCTATGAAGACCAGCATCTGGTAGTTGTCAATAAGGCAGCCGGGATGGTTGTCCATCCGGCTGCGGGGAATCCGGATGGTACATTGGTGAATGCCGTGCTTTATCATTGTGGAGATCTAGCCGGGATTGGCGGCGTCATGCGGCCCGGGATTGTACATCGTTTAGACCAATATACTTCAGGTCTGTTAGTCGTTGCCAAAGATGATCGTACGCATCAGGGGTTGTCGGTGCAGTTCAAAAATCATTCGATAAAACGTGAGTATGTCGCTCTGGTTTATGGGCGGGTTCAGCCTCTTAATGGTGCTTTCCATTCATCAATTGGCCGTAACCCGCGACAACGTAAAAAGATGGCTTCGGTTGCAAAGGGTGGAAAAGTTGCGCATACTAATTATAAGGTGTTGCGTTATTATTTGGCCGGGGCCTGTTCCTGGCTCTCTCTCCATTTAGAGACCGGTCGCACCCATCAGATCAGGGTCCATTTAAGTGAGGCTGGATATCCACTGGTCGGCGATCAGGTTTATGATAAAAAAGGGATAAGTCGTCTGCGCTCCAGCAGCTGTGGAGCGGCTTTGCTGGCAGCTTTTCCGCGCCAGGCATTACATGCTCGGTGTTTGGGTTTCATTCATCCAATAAGCGGACAATACCACGAGTTCGAAAGTTCTTTGCCAGCTGATCTGGGCGGCTTATTGGAGGCCTTGGGTGAATTTTGAAAACGGGTTTGAGTCACGACTTAAATATCCTTTCAGCCTTGACAAGCAGCAGATCCCTGCCTACCTTAAGGTCGCTGTGCCGGAGCCCATAACAGCGGGTTTTACAATTCGGCCGCAAGGCTTTAGCGAGGGCTCTTTTGCCTCCGCTAATATGGGTTTTCAAGTCGGTGACCAAGACCAAAAAGTGGCCCGGAACCGTAACGCTCTGCGCAAGAGTTTTGGCAAAGATGTTTTTTCGGCTTTGGTGACGGCCCGACAGGTGCATGGTAACCGTTGTTTGACGGTAAGCGACTTCAACCCTGAAAAAATCTTGGAAGTGGCGCAGACTGGAGCCGATGCCTTGCTCACGGATCAACCCGGAATTCTGCTGGGGGTATTAACGGCCGATTGTTTGCCGCTTATTATGATTGATCGCAAACGTCGGGCGGTGGCGGTGGTGCATGCCGGATGGCGGGGTTTGGAACGGGCAGTTGCGACTATCGCAATTGCCGAGATGAGTCGCCGTTTTGCGGTTGCCGTAGAGAACCTTGAGATCTATGCCGGTCCCGCTATTGGTCAATGTTGTTTTCAGGTTGGGATTGAGGTTGTTGAGCGTTTTCAAGAGTTGGATGTGCTTCAGGGGAATGTCGGTTGGTGGCAGAAACGGACGGCGGGCTACTATGTTGATCTGCTGGAAATTTTGCGGATTCAGCTATTGGCGGCCGGAATTCTCGAAGATAATTTTCATGCGGTTGATATTTGTACATGCTGCCATGATTTTTGCTTTTCCTACCGCCGTGATCATGCTATAACCGGCCGTCAATTGGCCTTTGTTGGCATTAAAGAAAAAATTATTTAAGTGGGTTGGACTATGTATGCAGTAAGTAATCTCTTTGTTGCGGTTGCCAAAATTCTTGATATTGGATTAAGTCTCTATCTCTGGATTGTGATAATCCGGGCTCTTTTATCCTGGGTTAATCCTGATCCTTATAATCCCATTGTCCGATTTCTTTATCAGGTGACAGAGCCGGTTTTTTATCGGGTGCGGCGCTGGTTTCCCTGGACGGCTATGGGGGGGATTGATTTTGCGCCCATGATTATTATGTTGGCCATCTTCTTCCTCCAGTCTTTTCTCGTGCAGACTCTACTGCAATTCGCCCAGTCAATAGCGCCTTAAAGCGGAGGGCGAATGGCGCAATTATGGTTTCGTGAGACGGCAAATGGTGTGAGCTTTAAGGTTCATGTTCAGCCCCGGGCGGCACGAAACCGTTTCCAGGGGATGCATGATGATGCGCTTAAAATATCCCTGACGGCGCCACCGGTAGAGGGGGCTGCCAACCGACTCTGTCGCGATTTTATAGCCGAACTGCTTGATCTCCCTCGTGCTTTAATTGAGGTTGTTGGCGGTCATAAATCCCGGCGTAAAAAAATTCATGTGGAAACTTTAAGCGGTCTGGAACTGAAGGCTCGCTTAGGGCTTGAATAAACTTAAATTGTAATTTAAACTTAAATGGTTTCAAGGATTAGACGTTATGCCGATCTACGAGTATCAGTGCGAAGAGTGCGAACACACGTTTGAGATGTTGCAAAAGATTACTGCTGAACCTCTTAAGGATTGCCCCGAATGTGGTGGGCCGGTTCATAAGTTGGTGTCATCAACTTCATTTATTTTGAAAGGTGGCGGCTGGTACGCCACTGAATATGGTAAAAATCGGCCTCCCAAAGATGAGAAGAAAAAATCTACCGTCAAAAAACCGGTTAAAAAAGAGCCGAAAAGTGAGACCAAAACGGCCGTTGCCGCTTAGTTCATGTAGTCATCTCTCAATGGACTGAACGGTAGCTTAAGAGATACTCGAAAGTCGCGGTTACGGAGAGACGTTCGGTGTTCATTCGGTCAGGAAGTGGTGGAAAAGGCGAAGCGCTTTTAATCGCCCGGACAGCTTCACGATCGAGTAAAGCGACTCCCGATGAGCGCAGAACTGTAACCTCCGCTAATGAGCCATCTTGATTGATGACAAAGCGCATGAGCAGGCGTCCCTGGGCCCCAGTTTGCCGAGCTTTGTAGGGATATTCCCAAACTAGCTCTATCTTTCTTTTTAGAGATAGATAGTAGGAGTGGAATTTGTAATCAAGGGTGTTGAGGGAGATCTCAGTACCCCTTTTTAGTTTGTTGGGCAGGTGAGGTTGCTGCTTCCCCGGAGGTGCTGGCCGCTGGCGCAGTTCTTCAGTGATTTTTGTCAGTTCCTTAAATGAAGGGAAGAGCTTCTTGACGTCCGGACGGGTCTCTTTTAGCGGTTCTTTGACAGGTTTTTTCATGGTCTCTTGGGGAGACTCTTTTTTTGTCTGAGATGAACTTTTCTTTGGGGCCTGGCGTTTTGGACGTGGTTTGGCAATTGCCGAATCATCTTTAGGAGGTTGGTTTTCTGATTTTACTTGTTTAGCCTGAACTTTAGGGCGGGCCTTAGTATCGGGTTTAGGCGGTGCTGGTTTAGGTCTTGCTGGTTGTGGTTTTGGCTTAGGTTTTACCCTGACCGTCTGGGGAGCGCTGGCATCGGTTCTGGTGTTTGTTTTGCTCTGCTCGTTGCGATCGGCTAAAAGCGTCGGTTTTTTGGGTGGGGGCTTCGGAGCCTCTTTTTTTTTCTCTTTGGGAGGTAACTCGACAATCTGAACCGGGATCTCATCTCTCTGTTTACGACGTAATTCTTCGAGGGTTTTGGCGGAGGGTTGCCAGGCGCGGTAACGGTAGACCAATCCTAGGTGCAGGAGTAGGGACAATAAAAGGAAGAGGATAAGGTAAGGGGGCTCTTTTTTTTCCGGCAAAAGTACACTTCTCTCGCGTTTGTGTAAGGCAGTTAAGGGTTGATAGCATCTTGTGACAAAGGGCCCTTATTACGGCGCAACTACTAACCTATCGATTCGTAAAAAGTCAAGTCAGGCTTGATTATATTTATCTAATTGGGCTTAATTGTAAAGGTTATGATATAGTGAATCTATTGACTCAATTCATATCCTATATGGAGTCCGAGCGTCAGCTCTCCCCACATACGATCAGGGCCTATAGTTCAGATATTGGGCAGTTGCAGATTTTTCTGGTTGAACACTGCAATCTGCCAGATTTTCTTGATAAAGAAGAAAAAAATAATTCTTGGTCGCAAGTTACCGAGAAGCATCTACTCAAATTCATGCGTTCGCGTATGGCCGTTGACGGCGCTGCCTCAGTGGGTCGTAAAGTTGCGGCGATTAAGACTTTTTTTTTATATCTAAATAACCGGCATGGTTTTTTGGGGAATCCCGCCGCCCTTTTACGGGCTCCGCGCAACCAACGGCATCTGCCCCTCTATCTCGAAGAAGAAGAGGTTGATCAGTTACTGGATGTTGGGTTTGTCGATGATGAACTTAAACTTAGGGATATTGCTATTTTAGAGTTGATGTATGCCTGTGGTTTGCGGGTTTCGGAGGTTGTCGGATTGGATATCGGTAATCTCAAGTTTACCGACGCGGTGGTTCGGGTTATGGGTAAAGGTCGCAAGGAGAGGTTGGTGCCTTTGGGCCAGGCTGCGGCAAAAGCTCTCAAAACTTATCTTGAAAAAAGGCCAAAAGCCAAAGCCGGGGATGCTCTCTTTCTCAATGCTCGAAACGGCCGCTTGAGTGCCCGTTCGGTCTCAACTCTGGTTAAGAAATACGGTCTGGTTGCCGGTTTACAGAAACCCCTGACCCCGCATGCTCTGCGTCACTCTTTTGCAACGCACCTGTTGCAAAATGGAGCTGATCTTCGGGTCATTCAAGAACTTTTAGGGCATAGCTCGCTCTCAACGACGCAGCGTTATACTCATGTTGATGTTAAAAGGTTGTTGGAAGTTTATGATAAAGCTCACCCTTTAGCCACAGGCGAAGAGCGTTAAGAAAATACTTACTTTTAAATAATTAGGAGAAAATATGTTTAGAGGTACAACAATTATTGCGGTTCGTCGTGGAAAAGTGGTTGCTATGGGCGGCGATGGTCAGGTGACTTTGGGTGATACCGTGATGAAGCATGGCGCCCGCAAAGTGCGCTGGCTTTATGATGAACAGGTTTTAGCCGGTTTCGCCGGTTCGACAGCCGATGCTTTTACCCTCTTTGAACGTTTTGAGGAGAAGCTGGAGCTCTATAATGGCAATCTGACCCGAGCTGCGGTCGAGATGGCCAAGGATTGGCGTATGGATAAGATGTTGCGCCGATTGGAGGCTCTGTTGATTGTTGCCGATGAGGAGCATATGTTTGTTATCTCAGGTAATGGCGATGTTATTGAGCCTGATGATGATGTCGTCGGGATCGGATCTGGGGCACCCTATGCCGAGTCTGCGGCGCGGGCCTTACTACGCCACTCTGAGCTAGAAGCGACCGAGATTGTTAAAGCAGCCATGAAAATCACCTCTGAAATATGTATCTATACCAATGATCGCTTAACCCTGGAGATCCTGCCCAAAGAGCAGGAGGAAGATCCAAAGGAAAATAAATAGATGTCCACATTAACCCCGAAAGAGATAGTTGTTGAGCTGGATAAATATATTGTTGGTCAGGACGATGCTAAACGTGCGGTGGCGATTGCCTTGCGTAATCGCTGGCGGCGTCAGCAGGTAGATCCTGTCTTGCGCGATGAAATTGCGCCCAAAAATATTATCATGATCGGCCCGACCGGGGTCGGTAAAACCGAGATTGCCCGGCGTCTTGCAAAACTTGCCAAAGCTCCATTTATCAAGCTTGAAGCTTCAAAATTTACCGAAGTTGGCTATGTTGGCCGTGATTGTGAGTCGATGATTCGCGACCTGACTGAGCTGGCCGTTACCATGGTTAAGCAGGAGGAGACCGAAACTGTTAATGCCAAAGCCAAAGATGTTGCGGAAGAGTGTCTTTTAGATCTGCTTTTGCCGCCGGTTAAAGTTCCCGAACCGGAACCGGAATCCGACTCCGAAGAAGATGACGAAGCCATTGAAGTGACGGTTGATGAGGATTTTGGCGCGCTTGAAATTGTCCAGTCTGAGCCTGTCGTTCAGGATTCACAGGTTGATGAACGCCAGCATAAAACCCGTGAAAAGTTGCGTAAACTTTTTCGTGAGGGGCGTCTGGATGATCGCAGTGTCGATCTTGAGATCTCCCAGCAGGTGACCCCGGTGGTCGAGATTTTTTCGGCTGGTGGTTTTGAAGAGATGGACATCAATATCAAAGATATGTTTGAAAACCTGATGCCGAAGCAGACCAAAAAGAAGAAGGTCAAGGTGCCAGAAGCCTACGAAATCCTGGTCGAGCGTGAGGCTCAGCGGATGGTTGATATGGATAAGGTGGTTAGTGAGGCCAGGAGTCGGGTCGAGCAGAATGGCATCGTTTTTCTTGATGAGATCGATAAAGTTGTGGCCCGTGAGGGGACTTCAACTCCTGACGTTTCGCGTGAAGGGGTGCAGCGCGACCTGCTGCCGATTGTTGAGGGTTCCTCGGTCAACACCAAATATGGCATCATTAAGACCGACCATATCCTCTTTATCGCAGCCGGCGCTTTTCACGGAACCAAGCCCTCTGACCTGATCCCCGAGATGCAGGGCCGTTTCCCGATTCGGGTGGAACTTGATTCTCTCGATAAAGATGACTTTGTCCGGATCCTGTTAGAACCCGAAAATGCTCTGATTCGTCAGTATGTGGAGTTGATGAAAACCGAAGGCGTGATCTTGGAGATCGAAAAAGATGCGATCGAACAACTTGCCGAGATTGCTTGCCTGGTCAACGAAAAACATGAGAATATCGGAGCCCGGCGGTTGCATACGGTCTTAGAGTGTCTGCTTGATGAGGTCTCTTTTAACGCCTCCGAAATGGATGGTGTGACCGTTAAGATAGATGCCGATGAGGTGCGTCGTAAACTGGATGATGTGGTTGAAGATGAAGACCTGAGTCGTTACATCCTGTAGGGGCAGACCCCCATGTCTGCCTGCAAACCATGGCTGCCCACAGTATAAATTGGACGTTAAAAGATGGAAAAATATCTGCAGAAAGTGAAGATCTTAAGTGAGTCGCTGCCCTATATTAGAAAGTTTTACGGCAAAACCTTGGTTATTAAATATGGTGGTCACGCTATGGTTGATGAGGCCCTCCAGGAATCTTTTGCCAAGGATGTGGCCCTGCTTAAATTTATCGGCATCAATCCGGTTATTGTTCATGGTGGCGGTCCTCAGATCGGCAAGGTTCTCGAACGGATGGGTATCGAAAGCTCATTTGTGCAGGGGATGCGGGTTACCGATCAGGACACTATGGATGTGGTTGAGATGGTGCTGGTCGGCAAGGTTAACAAAACTATTGTCAATCTTATTAATCAGCACGGCGGTAACGCTGTTGGCTTAAGCGGCAAGGATGGCCATCTGCTGCAGGCCGAGAAACTGCTGATGTATGATACACCCAAAGCCGATCGACCGCCTGAGATTCTAGATGTTGGCAAAGTCGGCCGCGTGGCCAAGGTCAACCCTGAGATTCTTAATCATCTCGATGAAGCCGGCTTCATTCCCGTGATCGCTCCGGTTGGGGTTGATGTCGAGGGTGAGACCTATAATATTAATGCCGATCTCGTCGCCGGAGCCATGGCCTCAGCCCTGAAAGCGGAAAAACTGGTACTCTTGACCGATGTTCCTGGTGTCAGCAATCTTGCCGGCGAGCTTTTGAGCAGTCTTAATCGTCAGGAGGTTGAAGAGCTGGTTGCGTCAGGTGCGATCAAAGGTGGCATGTTGCCCAAGATTGGTTGCTGTCTTGATGCTCTGCAGGCCGGGGTTGCCAAAACCCATATCGTTGATGGGCGTCAGCCCCACTGTCTCTTGCTGGAGATCTTTACACCCGAAGGCGTGGGCACCGAGATTCTGGAATAAATATGCACCTGCTTGAAGGTCGACACCATATTGTGGTACCCTGTTCGCCCGGCGTTACCCCTTTTCTGGCACGTGAATTACGTGATCTGAAGATGCCGATTATTGAGGAGCGTTCGACCTCGATAACCAGCAAGGGTGATTTTTCTGACGTATTGCGGCTTAATCTTAATTTGCGTACCGGGCAGCGGGTTTTATGGCGTCTCGCCTCTTTTTCAGCCTCTGATCCCGATCAGCTCTATGAAAAATTGATGCCTTTGGCCTGGGAAGATCTAGTGGTGCCGGATGGCTACTTTTCGGTTACGTCGGTAGTTGATACTCCGACTATCAGGGATAGTCGTTTTGCCAACTTGCGGGTTAAAGATGCCATTGTCGACCGTTTGCGGCGCTGTTGCGGGCGTCGTCCCGACAGCGGGCCGCGTCGTGACAAACTGGTTTTTCATCTTTTTTGGCAGCAGGATGAAGTTAAAATATATCTTGATACCTCTGGCCCCACCCTGGCCCAGCGTGGTTATCGCCTCGATCCCGGTAAGGCCCCTCTGCGCGAAACCCTGGCCGCAGCTCTGATTCTGGCCAGTGGTTGGAATGGGTCCAAAAACTTTGTCAACCCGATGTGTGGCAGTGGTACTCTGGCAATCGAAGCGGCATTGCTGGCACAAAACCGGATTCCGGGACTTTTGCGAGAAGCCTACTCTTTTCAATCGCTTTCTGGCTATAAGAATACCGAGTTTCGGAGTCTTCTGGCTCAAGCTCGGCGAAATGCTCGCCCGGATCGCAAAATCCGCTTGATCGCCACCGATATCGATCCCCAGATGATCCAGATTGCCAAAGAGAATGCGGAGCGTGCTGAAGTCGCTGATGTCATTGAATTTTCCACCTGTGATTTTGCCGAGACCCCAGTTCCCGAAGGCGGCGGCGTGCTCTTCTGTAATCCTGAATATGGAGTCCGCCTTGGTGAAGAGGAGGAGCTCAAAGTAACCTATCGACGTTTCGGGGATTTTCTTAAACAGTCGGGTACCGGCTATGAAGCTTTTATCTTCAGCGGCAATCGTAATCTCTTAAAAGAGGTCGGCCTGCGTCCCGCCCGGCGCTGGCATTTCGATAATGGCGGTATCGCTTGCGAACTGGCCGCTTATCCTCTCTATGCCGGCAGCCTCATAAAATCTTAAATTGATTCAAATCAAGCAAAACCTGCTTGACACTTAACCTGTTTTTTTGTTACAAGCCAAACCCCGTGCCGGAGTGGTGAAATTGGTAGACGCACGGGACTCAAAATCCCGCGGGGGCGACCCCGTGTCGGTTCGATTCCGACCTCCGGCACCATCAATAATTACAAGGGGTTACAGTCTTATGGCTGTAACCCCTTGTTTGTTTTTAGATGAGTGATGGCCTTA
>Ga0307990_1000760_pt1 | contig 27795 bp, 20 predicted proteins | sample EllFjometagen129_FD_203168 | JGI IMG/M metagenome (GOLD analysis project Ga0307990, IMG submission 203168) | Marine microbial communities from Ellis Fjord, Antarctic Ocean - #129 | ecosystem: Environmental > Aquatic > Marine > Unclassified | place: Southern Ocean | collected 2014-10-08
ATTTTTAAAATATCATCGTTTATATTTGAAGAAATGTATTTATCTGTTTGTTTGTGAGAATAAATAAATGACTGGGTAAATAGCTCGCCATCAATAACATTAATGACTTTTATTTTTTCTCCGGTATTTTCAATTTTTATATCGCTTTCTTTAATTTTATTACAATTAAAATTGTTTATGATTGTTGTTTCCTTATTTGTAAAAGTTGTGGATTTTCCATCGTACACAATATTGCCATTAATAAAGGTTTTTTCAATATTTAGTGATTTAAGATTATCTACTATTATAAAATCTGCTTTATCTCCTGTTTGCAACAAGCCAACATCAATATTATAATGATTTACAACATTGTAACTAACAGAACGCAATACATTAAATAAATCTAAGTTTTTGTTTAAAGCTCTTTTTACAATTAAATTAATATGGCCTTTTAGTAAATCATCGGGGTGTGAATCATCAGTACAAAGCATAAGCATATCGGGATATTGATCTATTAGCCTATACAATGATTCAAAATTTTTAGCGGCACTGCCTTCGCGTATTTGAATTTTTATGCCAAGTTTAATTTTCTCTATAGCTTCTTCAATACTTGTACATTCATGGTCTGTTGATATTCCTGCATCAGCGTATTTCTTTAAGTCATTTCCCGATAAACCCGGAGCATGTCCATCTATCTTTTTTTTGTATTTATGGGCAAGTTCTATTTTTTTTAAAACCTCACTATCCTTATATATTACGCCGGGAAAATTCATCATTTCGCTAAGGAAATATATATCATCCCGTTTTAGTAAATTATCAATATCTTTTGAACTTAATATATGTCCTGATGTTTCAAAGTTTGTTGCAGGCACACATGATGGAGCACCAAAGAAGAATTTTAACGGAGTTTTTTTGCCACTCTTTAACATGAAATTTATTCCATTATTACCACAAACATTTGCAATTTCATGAGGATCTGAAACAACGGCAACTGTTCCATGTTTTACTGCTATTTCTGCAAAAGAAGCAGGGGTAAGCATTGAGCTTTCTATATGAACATGGGAATTAATAAAACCCGGCATTATAAAAATATCTTCTTCTACCTCTTTTTCTTCAATCTTAACTATAATTTTATTTTCGATATAGACAATGCCCTTATAAATTCTTCTCCCTATAACATCTACTATATTTCCTTTAATTGTTAATTTATTCAACATTGCTTAATTACTTAAAAATTAAAAACATGTTCCACGTGGAACATTAACGCCCCATATAAACTAAAAGAACATTAATATCCGATGGTGAAACACCGCTTATTCTTGATGCCTGCCCTATGGTTGCGGGTTTTATTTTATTTAACTTTTGCTTTGCCTCAGTAGATATTGAATGAAATCTATTATAGTCAATATCGTCTTTTAGTTTAATATTTTCTAATCTAATTATTTTTTCTGCAATAAGTTTTTCCCTTTCAATATATCCCGAATATTTAATACCTATTTCAACAGCTTCAACAATTTCATTTTTTATATTAGCGGGGAAAGTATCTATTTTTTGTTTTAAAGATAAAACAACCTCTATTAAATCGTTTATTTTTACCTGAGGGCGTAATATTAAATCTTTTAATTTTACAGATTGTTTGAGTTCAGATGTTCCTAAGGTATTGAGTTTCTTGTTAATTATGTTTGGTTTAATACTGTAATTATTTATAAAATCAATTAGTTCATTACGCATTTTAATTTTTTCTAGAACATTTTTATATCTTTTTTCGGAAGCCAGACCTATTTTATAAGATTTTTCCGTTAATCTGACATCTGCATTATCTTGTCTTAAGAGAATTCTGTATTCAGCCCTTGATGTAAACATTCTGTATGGCTCATCAACGCCTTTTGTTACTAAGTCATCAATAAGAACACCAATATAAGCTTCATCGCGTGCAAGTACAAATTTATCTTTATTATTAATTTTTTGATGAGCATTTATAGCAGCCATCATTCCTTGTGCAGCAGCTTCTTCATAGCCAGTTGTCCCATTTATCTGACCTGCAAAATATAAACCATCAATAAGTTTTGTTTCTAGTGTGATGCTTAATTGCGTGGGGTCAAAATAGTCGTATTCAATAGCATAGCCCGGACGGAATATTTTCACATTTTCAAATCCCGGAATTTTTTGAAGAGAATTTAACTGTACATCCCATGGCAATGATGAGGAAAAGCCATTTAAATAATATTCTATTGTGCTTTCACCTTCGGGCTCCAAAAATAGCTGATGCCTGTCTTTTTCAGGAAATGTAATTAATTTTGTTTCAATACTGGGACAATATCTTGGCCCAATGCTTTTAATCGTTCCATCAAATAAAGGAGACCGATCCAATCCTTTTTCCAATTCTGCATGAACAAAACTATCTGTATATGTGATATAGCAACTTCTTTGTTTTAATTTAATTGTGTTTTCAGGCAAATAAGAAAATTTTTGAATATTTTCATCACCGCTTTGTTCGGTAAGTTTAGAAAAATCAACACTTCGTCCATCAATTCTAACTGGTGTGCCTGTTTTCATCCGTCCTGTCGTAAACCCAAGACCTACAAGCTGTTCTGTAATGCCATAAGATGCAGGTTCTGATGTTCTTCCTCCTTTTACTCTGTTATTACCAACATGCATTAAGCCATTCAGAAATGTTCCGTTTGTTAAAATTACAGTTTTTGAATAAAATTTTATTCCCAACTGAGTAATTATTCCTTTAACAATATTGTTTTCTGTAATCAACTCAGTAACTGAGTCTTGCCAAAAATCAAGATTATCAGTATTTTCTAAAATATCTCTCCACTCTTCAGAAAAACGCATTCTGTCGCATTGTGCTCTGGGACTCCACATAGCAGGACCTTTAGAAAGATTTAGCATACGAAATTGTATCATTGTTTTATCTGTAACAATACCACAATACCCACCAAGTGCATCAATTTCTCTTACAATTTGACCTTTTGCTATTCCACCAATTGCCGGATTACATGACATTTGTGCAATTTTATTCATGTCCATAGTAATCAAAAGAGTTTTTGACCCCATATTGGCAGCTGTTGCAGCGGCTTCGCTACCTGCATGACCTGCTCCCACAATTATTATGTCATATTCTTGCAACATGCTGCAAAGTTATTTAAAAAATGGTAAATTCTAATTGATTTCAGAAACTTAAACAATATAAAAAAATCAGTAACCCCGTATTTTAAGGCAATGTTGTTTAGTTAAGGATTTTGCCGTCATTGCGAGCGAGGAACAGCCTGTTGTGAAACATCGGGAAGTGCGGCAATCTCTTCAATATTGGCAGATTGCCTGCCTACCATCATCCTGCAGGTAAACAGGACAGGCAAGTTTCACTTTGCTCATTTCGTTCGTCATTGCGAAGGAGGAACGACTGAAGCAATCTCACAACTCAACCGTCATTGCGAGGACGTAGGACGTGGCAATCTTATAATGAACAGATTGCTTCGCTTTGCTCGCAATGACGTTTCATTTTTCGGGTTTATTTTCTTAACAAAAGGACTGAACTACTGAATAAATAATTGTTGATTTTTTCTCTGAAATAAGTTTGAACTTACAAAAAATGATTTAAAATTTAAAAGTGATTAATAAATAAATTTTTTTTATATGTTTTTTTTTAATAATTTAGCTCCAAATTTCTTAACCAAAAAAATTTCTTATGAAAAAATTTATTCTATTAATATTAATTGTTTCTTCCATAGGTTCAATTGCTTATTCGCAAATAACGTTTCAAAAAACTTATAATGCAAGCACAATGGATTTGTTTACCAATGTTCAGCAAACTTCAGATGGTGGTTTTATTATTTCGGGTAGAAATTTTAGTTTTCCACCAATATATTCGTCATTAATAAAAGTTGACACAGCCGGAACGATTGAATGGGCTAAAGAATACGGAGATGGAGAATTAGCCATAATTGGTGGCACATATTTTTTAAATGATGTAAAAATTACATCTGATGGTGGCTACATTTTAACAGGAGAATGCTCATCTGACCCCTTGATGAGTTCAGATTATGATGACCTATTTCTTATTAAAACAGATGCATTAGGGGCTGAGCAATGGTCTTATTCTTATGGAGGTGGAGACAGTGATTGTGGAAACTTTGTAATGCAAACATCTGATGGCGGATATTTATCTGTAGGATACACATATAGTTTTGGAGCTAAAGACTCAATGAATGTATATATGGTAAAGACTAATAATACAGGAACTTTACAATGGGACAGAGCAGTTCAAATAAGCCCCGATGATGATGATGTTGCATATTCTGTTGAAGAAGCTTCAGACGGATATATTGTAGTTGGTAGAACAGAGCAGGTTTTTGCAGGTGTTGATACTACAAGTGATATTTTTATATTCAAGACAAGTACTGCCGGAGTTGTTGAATGGTTAAATACCTATGGTGAAGATGATGAAGAGGAATCAGCAAATGCAGTAGAATTAATTAATAATGGAAGTATTATTGTTTCGGGAAGCACAACAGAGTCTGCTACAGGTATAGATGCTTCTGATGCCTATATTATTGATATTGACGGTGCCGGCAATATTACATGGTCGAGCAGTTATGATATTGGCTTTGCAGATGAAGCCCAAAGTATTAATAAAACAAGTGATGGAGGATTTACTATAATTGGTTTTACTATTGCTAACTTATTTCCCCTTAATTTTAAAAGCTTTTTAATGAAAGCATCCAGTGCGGGGACAATTGAATTTGCAATGCATTATGGAACAGACATGAGTTTTAATATTTTTAGTAATGGACATCAAACAAGCGATGATGGATATGTTATTGGAACAATTGGAACAATGGGATACGATTTTTATTTAATTAAAACCAATATGATTGGTGAAAGTGGCTGTAATAATGTCTCTTTTACGGCAATAAAAAAAACTTTTGATCCTCCACCTATAGCAACAGCACACACAGATTTTAACGGTGGTTCCAGAATTGATATTGAAACTGAAATAAATGATATCACACCTACTGAAACAACTCTTTGTATTCAAGTTCCATGCGATACACCAATAGTTGTTATTACGCCTCCTGCTTCTACTATTTGTGAGGGCGAGTCTATTACATTAACAGCAAGCGGAACTACTAGTTATTTGTGGAACACGGGTGCAACAACGGCATCTATTATTGTGTCTCCCGCGGCTACAACAACATACACAGTAAATGGTTTTAATGGAGTTTGTCCGGCCTATCCGGTACAAATAACAGTAACAGTTATACCTGCTCCAATTCCTTTAATTACAGGAATAATTTCTATTTGTGATGGAGAATCAACAACACTTACCGCAAGTGGTGGAGATACATACGAATGGAGTAGTGGGGATAATACGGCAGCAACAACAGTAACACCTGCTGTAAGCACTAATTATACTGTTACGGTTACAAATACGGGTACAGGATGTACAGCAACTGCATCACAATTAGTTACAGTTAGTGCAATACCTGTTATTATTATTACAGGAACAAATGAAATTTGTGAAGGGGAGTCTACGACACTTACTGCAAGTGGAGGAACTGCATACAGCTGGAGTAATGGAGATAATACTGCGACAATAATAGTTAGTCCTGTTACAAATACAACCTATTATATTACCGTGTCAACCGGAGCGGGATGTTCCGACACATCATCATATAGTGTTACGGTTAATCCATTACCAATTATTACTATAAGTGGTGATACATCATTATGTATTGATGATACAACAACACTAACTGCAGCGGGTGGTGATACTTACCTATGGAACACAACGGATATAACAGAGGCAATAACTGTATTTCCAGTTGCAGATATTACTTATTATGTTACCGTTACAAATTCTGTTACAGGATGTTCAGATATTGATACTGTTGATGTTTATGTTCATCCTTTACCTACTGCATCTGCTTCATCTACAAGTGATACAATTTGTGAAGGGCAAACCGCTGTTTTAAATGCCAGCGGAGGAACTACCTATTTATGGGAGCCACAAGGAAGTTTGGACGATCCAAATATTGCTAATCCCGGTGCTACTCCAGATTCAACAACAACTTATTATGTTACTGTTACAAATGACTTTGGGTGTACTGATGTTTCGAGTGTAACTATTAATATAAATCCCGCACCAGAATTTTCATTATCGTCAACGGATATTACATGTAATGGTGGTTCTGATGGCACTGCAAGTGTTAATATTATTGGCGGAGTACCTCCTGTTGTTTTTATATGGGAAGGAAGTTTACCCGATACAACATTAATAAACTTAAGTTCCGGTTATTATAATGTTACTGTAACAGACGGAATAGGCTGTTTTGCATCCGATTCTATATTGGTTTATGAACCAATGCCTATTTCAAATTCTATTATTATTACTAATATTTCGTGTAATGGATTAACTGATGGACAAATTGAGTTGATAATTTCAGGAGGAACAAGTCCATATTATTATTTATGGAATGATTCTTCAACAAGTTCTTCTATTAGTAATCTTGTAGAGGGAACCTACAGTGTTACCATTACCGACTATAATGGATGTACTGAAATAATTTCTAATATTGTTGTAATAGAACCCGACGGTTTATCATTTTATTTTAATTCGGATAGCGTATATTGTCATGGCGGTAGCAATGGATATGCACAAGTTGTTGTTACCGGAGGAACACCACCATATGTTTACAATTGGTCTAATTCACAAACAGCATCAACATGCATAGGGTTAACAAGTGGTGTTTATGTTGTTACTATTACCGATTATAGCGGATGTGCCGAAATTGGACAAATAACTATTACGGAACCCTTAGAGATATTGTTTTCTTACGAAATAGTTACAGTTAGTTGTATCGGAAATATTGACGGAAAAATTTCTATTATAGTTTACGGAGGTGTTAAACCTTACACATACCTTTGGTCTAATCAGGCAACTGAAGCCACAATTACCGGATTAAGTGCCGGCGAATATACTATTACTGTTACCGATCATAATAATTGTGTATTTGATGAAATGTTTACGGTAAATGAACTTAATGTTTCCTGTCTTGAAATACCCACTCTTTTTACTCCTAATGGTGATGGCTCAAATGATGTATGGAATATTAGGGGAATTGAATTATACCCTAATGTAGAAATTGAAATATTTAACCGATGGGGTAATGTTATATTTGAATCGAAAGGGTATACAGAGCCCTGGGACGGAACATTTAAAGGCAGGGCTTTACCATTAAGCTCATACATATATATTATTACTCTGAACAATGGCTCAGATCCAATACAAGGCATAGTTACTATTAAGTATTAAACCCGAATTATGCAAAAGAATTTATTTCTTTTGCATAATCGATTAAGAATCACAGCCAAAATGATTTCATTTCAATTACCATTTTGGTGTTCTTCTACCTTGCCTGCCATGCCTTCGGCAGGTAAACCGGCAGGCAGGAATCGGGATTACCCTTATAAATTCATTAGTTCGGCTGTTTGCAACCTCCTAATGAATAATGCGGGATAAATGGAGAAGAGTTTTCTAAAGCAATATTTGAAGGAATAACATGTAAAAAATAAGAAAAAAATTAGGATTTTAGGAACTTTTAATATAAATTTGCTATAATTAAAGGACCGGACAAAACTAATTTTTAGAGGAGTACTTTAATCAAAAATGATTATGAAAACATTTTTATTAATATTTTTCGGTTTATTTATTATAACATCTTTCTCACAAGACTTTGCACCTGTTGGAGCTAAATGGCATTATTCTTCACATAATGGAGGATTAGCTCCATCTGAATCAGAATTTATATTGGTTGAATCAGTTAAAGACACTAATTGTTACGGAAAAAACTGTATGAAAATTGAAAGGTCACATTACAAATATTCTGGTGATACACTAATCTATGACCCATTATTTATTTATGAATCAAATGATACAGTTTATATCTATAACGACATTTTTAATAAATTCACAGCATTGTACATTTTTAATATTTCTGTAGGTGACACAATTGAAATATATGCTGTTGATCCAATGTATTACTATCCTGGAGACTCTATTGCCCAATTAGTTATTGATTCCATAACAACCGTGATAATTGGTGGAGAAAATTTAAAAAGGGTTTTTTTACATGGAATTGGTAATGCAGTCCATTGGAATTGGGGTTATAATGGTATTGCACCTGGTTATACTGAAAAATTAGGCGGGCATGATTTATTTTTGCCAATTGGCTTAACTATTCCCGAACAAGATGGACCTTTAAGGTGTTATGAAGATTCATTAATCTTTGTAAATTTTTCTACAGTTCAATGCGACCATAGAATTATTAATAGAATAAACAATTTAGAATCTAATTCACAGATTATTATTTATCCCAATCCGGCAAGTAAAAAATTAAATATAAAATCAAACAATGAAATACTAATTAGAATTTACGACTCTGTGAGTAACTTGATTTTAGAAACTAATAATAAAGAAATAAATACAGAATCATTTTCAAGCGGAATGTATTATATACAAGTATTAGAAAATGGAATAAATATTAAAACCGAAAAAATAATAATTAAATAACGTAAGCTAAATTGCAAATGCAATGACTACACCAAAGTTTTTGCAATAGGCTTTAAAAACTCTTATAAAATGAAAAAATTAATCTTCTTATTACCTGTATTTTTATCAATTCAACTATTCTCAAATATTGCTTTACCACAAGCTTATATTTCAGAAGTTTACATTGACAGTCTGGATCAATGGACGATAGAACTTGGATTCTATTATTCGCTGGACGAAATTGACAGTATGATTATTGAAACTTCGTCAGGAAGCTCAGTAATTACCAATATAACGCTTATAACAGGACCCGGTTATCCCGGATTTGACAGTCTGGCAATCATTACAATAAATGACCTCAATCAAGCTTTATCAATAAACAGAAACTTGGATTTTATTACAATCATCACATATTCATTGGGTACCAATAGCATAAACATGGTTGAAATCGGTGGTTATAATAATTCATATTTGCCAGTGGCCGGACCTAATCAATCCATTTCGTATTTAATTTTTCAGGCTCCGCAAAGTATGGGTTATACATCAACATTCGCAATAGATAACAGCCCTACTATCGGCACAGGTAACGATACTACCGGAGCCATGTTAACATTTGAAGGAACTTTTTATAATGTTCAGAATAATACCTTAACCGAAGGTTTCTTTACTCTTCCGTTATATAATTATTCTTTTGATATAAACCCTGACGGTACTTTCAAAAACAGGATTCCATCCAGATGTTATGATTTCGGTATGCTTAGGGTTTATTATCCGTCTACTCCCTTTAATCTTGATACTACTTATTATATAAATCCGTTCAGTTTTTGTTCTTACCCCGATTCTGTGATATCACAGGACATTATTGCCACATCTGTATTAAGTGCAAATTCAATCGAAACAAATGACTATAAAATAGTCTCTTATCCCAATCCATTCAATACGGAAATCACATTCTTTTATGAATTGCCTGCAATCACCAATTCCGGCAATATTACCATTTGTGATTTAAACGGAAAAATTGTGTTTAATCAACCGGTTATTAATAATTTTGGTAAGTTAGTCTGGCAACCCGGCAATTCTGCTTCAAAAGGATTCTATAATTACTTCTTTACCATTGACGGACAGATTATAAAACAGGGTAAAATAGTTAAACTATAATGATAAAAATACTGTTTATTTCCTGTTTAATTGTTTTCTTACTTACGGAATCATTTTTTGCCCAGCAAATCACTTTTGAAAAGGAAGATTTAAACTTTACTGTCAAAGACGGATATTTTTATGTTGGAGGCAGTTATTTTGTCGGTTGTAATAATACAAATGGGAAAAAAATATTATTTTATCCTTTTCCGATTGACAGTTTGTATGGTTTGGCTGATAGCCTTATCATTATGGACATGACTCACAATAAGATTATCGAGCCATTGCGGATGACCGAAAAAGGAGCATTGTTTGATTTCCTGTGTGACAGTTTACAAATTACCGAATTACATATATCATACAGGCAAAAATTGTTTTCAAATCAGGCTGAATATATTCTGGAAACCACTGCTGCCTGGGGAGCTCCTTTAAAATCTGCAAAATATCAGTTTATTATTCCTGATGATCTGCAAATTGAATTCTTCTCAATTAAACCGGATAACCATTTTGAAGCTGATAATACAATAATCTATTACTGGGACAAGACTAACTATATGCCTGACAGGAATTTTGTAATTAGATTCAAATGATTTACGTATGTTCGGGTATCAATAAAATAATTTTTATACTACAGATAAATAGATTGATAGATAGAATAATAAGAAAAGAAAATTAGGGTTTTAGAAACTTTTAATGTATTTTTGCTATAATTAAAAGCTGTATAAAACTAATTTTTAATTTATCCTTAAAAAATATTATTATGAAAAGATTGTTATTATCCGTAATGTTTATTGTTGCATTTATAGCTGCGAAACCTTTATCAGCCCAACATACAATAACGTTTACACCGGAAGCCGATGTATATATTGTAACTTTTGGAGGAGGTGAAGGGAAAAATTCATTTCTAAAGTTTGATATTTCATCAATACCTTTAGGCAATGCAATTACAAATGTTCAATTAGATATAAATGTTGTTGAAAGAAGTATTGCATGGGACGATGATGTTATGTTTATACATGTTGATAATCAAACATGGTTAGAAAATTATGTGATAGATTCTTTGTGGAATACCTTAAGTTTCTCTGATACAATTACACAATCAATGGGGTTTGCTTCTGCTTTGGGTTGGACATCATCAATTGATATTAAAGATATATTATTAAATGACTATAATATTGGAAATAATTATTTTACAGTGTATCTAAAAGACCCTGATGATGGAACATTTGTTCCTATGAGTGGAAGTATGCCTGCCGAGGATTCTGTTGACAGTCTGATGATTGGCAATATATCTAACGACTATATTGTTTTTTTACCACACGAATACAGCAATACTACTCTTATTCCACAACTTACAGTTGATTACATAATAATTCCTGATATCAACAATCAATCTAACGATATTTCTATATGTGAAGGAGACAGCATGTCCTTTTTTGTTTCTGCCACAGGAGACAGTATTAGTTATCAATGGCAAAAAAATGGAATAGATATTATATCGGCTATAGATAGCTTATTTACTATAAGCTCAGTTGCTCTGAGTGATGCTGCTAACTATACCTGTATAGTATCAAATATTGGCGGATCTGACACCACCAACGTTATGATATTGACTGTCTACCCACTTCCAATTGTTAATTTAGGTGCAGATACTACTATTTGTGCAGGCGAATTAATTGTACTTGATGCAGGTGCAGGATATGTAAGTTATTTTTGGTCAACAGGAGGAGCTACTCAAACAATTTTAATAGATTCTTCGGGAACAGGCATAGGAACACTTTCAGTATATGTAATAGTAACAGATTTAAATCCATGTTTAGGTACGGATACAATAAATATTACTTTCGAAGATTGTGTAGGAATAAAAGAAATCAATTATGATAGGATTAACATCTTTCCTAATCCAACATCCGGTATAATTAATATAGTAGGAAACGATGTACAAAATATAGAGTTGACGGATTTACAAGGCAGAAAACTGTATAGTGGTATAAAATCAAAAATTGATATAAGGCAACAACCAAAAGGAATTTACATTATTAAAACATTTACAGATTCGGATATAATAATTGAAAAAATAATAAAACAATAAAAATACTACAAACATTATTAAATAACAGTTCGTTCAAAATGTTGCAGTTACATTTTCAAAGACAGAATATATGCGGTTATTCAAATAATAAATTTTATGGATAATTTTTTTTTATGGCATCTAAGTAGAGAATAATTTTTATGTTAAACTTAAAATTTAAAAGCCATGAAAAAGTTACTATTTATTTCAATTATCTTAATTTTATCAGCAAATATAATATTCTCACAGTCAGGGTCATTAAAAGGCAAAATATTTGATGAGGACAATAATCCAATGCCTTTTGCTCATGTATATGTTGAAATTGCTGGTTCTAAAGTAGGAGATGTTACCGATATAGATGGTAATTATTTTATTAAAGCTATTAACCCCGGATTGTGTGATATTAAAATTACATCAACAGGTTATCCGAATTTAACTATTTTAGGCGTATATGTAAAACCAGAAGGTATTACATTTGTTGCAAATCAGAAAATGGATAAAGGAGATGGAGTAATGCTTACAGAAATCGTTGTTACGGGTGGTAAACGCCTAATTGATCCGGGAGACCCAAGTGCAATGACAACTTTAGGTGCTGAATTGGAAAAAATGCCGGATTCTCGCAATTTGCCAAAAATGTTAACCACATTGTCCTCATCAATTAAAGTTAGTGATGATGGAAATGATATAATTATTAGAGGTTCCAGACCGGGTTCTTCAAGCTATTTTGTTGATGGTGTTAAGGTTGATAATTTATCTTCTGTTCCGGGTACAGGTATTGCAAGTCTGACAGTTTATACAGGTGGAATTCCTGCAAAATATGGAGATATTACCGGTGGTGTTGTAATAATTGAATCAAAAACATATTTTGATTTTTTAAATGAACATAATGCAAGAATGAGAAAAAAGAAAGAATTAAAAGAAGCAACTAATGATAATTTGTTTAACGTTAATGAATGATATTTTTTAATAAAAATAAATTTAATAAACTTGATGATATTGCTCTTGTGGAAAAATATAAACACTTGGGCAATATCGATATTATTGGTATTTTATTTGAAAGATATTATTATTTGGTTTATGGTATTTGTTTAAAATATCTTCAAAACAAAGCAGAAAGTCAGGACGCAGTTTTGCAAATTTTTGAAAACCTTATAGTAAAACTTAAAGAGAATGAAATACAGAATTTTAATTCATGGCTTTATTCTGTTAGCAAGAATTATTGTTTAATGCAGATTAGAAGTACTAATAGAAGAAACAGAAGAGAAAAAATATTTGAAACAGAAAAAAGAATTGCTGACGAATTATTTGAAAACTATGATACAAACTATGATGAAAACACTATTAAAAATTTGAAAATTGCTATTAAGAAGTTGAAAATTGAACAAAAACAATGTGTAAATTTATTTTATATAGAAGAGAAAACTTATAAAGAAATTGCTGAAATAACAGGTTTTACTACAAAAAATGTAAAAAGTTATATTCAAAACGGAAAACGCAACTTAAAGCTAATACTTGAAAAAAATGAACACAAACAATAAATATAAAAATAATAGTCATCTCAGTAAAGATGAGCTTGAAGGCTTTCTTAAAGAAGAACTTTCTGATGCGAAAACTATTGAAGTGGGTAATAAAATTAATTCAAATGAGTTTTATAAAGAAGCCGTTGAAGGTTTTAAAAGTGTACCAGGCTCAATAAATTCATTGAATCAACTTCAACGCTCCTTTTCAAAAACAAAATTTAAACTTTGGAATACTCAGAATTTTATTATTTCAATTCTTATAACTTCCGTTACAGCTTTAACTATTGTTATGTTTAATGGTTTTACTTCAAAAATAAATATCAAAAATTCAAACAATATTACTGAAAACAATATTTTGACCGAAGAAGATAAAATAGAAATTATAGAAATTGAAACGGCATCAGATATTTCTGAAGATAAACAAATTGATTATATTGAAACTCTTAAAGGTCAACCCGAAACTATTGAAAGAATTGACAACAAGAGTTACGAATACATTCAAAAACTTTCATCTAAAGGTCCTGTAGCTATTAAAATTACTGACATATCAATTATTAATGAAAAAATTGTAAATAATAAAAGATATACATACACAAATTTCCCTGTATATTATTTGATTGACCTAAAAGCCGTTGATTACAGGCTTGTATATCAAAATAAAATTGAAAATAATGAATTTCAAATTGGCGGCTTAGACCCAAAATATGCAAATCCCGATGAAGTAAATAATGAATTACATACTTTAACTACTGTATTATACACATACAAGGATTTTTTAAGGAGAGCATTGGGCAAATTTAAGAAAAACAAATATAAAGAAGCCCTGTTTGATTTTAGAATTATTATAAAACAGTATCCCGAGGATTTGAATGCATATTTTTATGGAGGTTTGTGTTATTATAATATTGGAAGAAATACAAAGGCAATAAAATGGTTTGACTTTGTTATAAATCATTATATTTCAGCTTTTGACGCAGAGGCTGAATGGTACAAAGCTAAAACATTACTTAATATGAATAAAAAAGCGGATGCCATAGAACTTCTTAATAATATTATTGAAAAAAATGAATTCTATTCAAAGTACGCAAAAGAAGTTCTTGCATCTGAAAGTATAAATTCTGAAAACTAAAAATTACCAGATTTTAAAAAACTACCGATTAAAATTTCATGTAAACGAAGAGTTTTAAAATACCAAATGTTTAATTCTTTCAATTTTTTCATCCATTGGCGTATATCCATCCAACCAGTAAATTTTCACTCCTTTTCTTTCCATTCTCCTAAACCATGTCATTTGTCGTTTAGCAAACTGGTGAATTGCTGTTTCTAATTTGGTAAACATTTCGTTGTACGAAAGTATTTTTGTTAAGTATAATGTCAGGTATTTATATTCAAGCCCATAGTATATTAATGTTTCTGTATTTACTCCTTTGTTTAGCAGAGTTTGAACTTCATCTATCATGCCCTCGTCAAGTCTTTGTTTTAATCTTTTACTTATTCGTTTTCGTCTGGAATCTCTATCATATTTTACACCAATAAAAAGACATTTTATTTTAGGATAATTATTTTCTATTTTAGGTTCGTTTTTATAATATTCTTCAATTTCAATTGCTCTTATTGCTCTTTTTTTTGTAACAATATCCGACTTGTTGTGCATATTCTTTATTTTGGAAAGAATTAAAGAAAGCTCATCAAGCGACTTGTTTTCAAACTGTTTGCGCAATTCATTATTAACAGGAACTTTAATTAATTTATATCCTTTTGTAACAGCATCTATATACATACCTGTACCACCACATAATATTGGCATTTTATTTTTTTCTGATATACTGTTAAATACTCGTATAAAGTCTTGTTGAAATTCATAAACATTGTATTTATGTCCTGCATCAACAATATCTATTAAGTGATATGGAATTTGTTTTCCGTTCACGATATATTCGTCAATATCTTTTCCTGTGCCAATATCCATCCCTCTATAAACCTGTCTGGAATCCGCACTTATAATTTCGCCGTTTATTTCTAAAGCAAGATTTGCAGCTACTGCGGTTTTTCCACAAGCTGTTGGTCCAAGAATAGTAATAAGCTTATATTTTTGATTCATAAAAATAATTTATTGAGAATAACAAAATTAAATAATACTAATGTTAATATCAAAATAGTTCTTTACTTAGACACCTAACGCATGAAAATTCCAAAAAACAAATAAACCTGTTATATATTAAATACTGTAAAGGGTACAGGAAATTATTCGGATATATTGATTTTACCAATATTCTGTTCATAACGGGACAACGAAAACAAATTAATATTATGGTTTACAAACACTTTGCGATTTTAGAATTAATTTTTACATACAACAATCCAGAGTACTTTGGATGAAAATATTTGTCTATCTTTGAGGGATAAATATATAATTTTATTTACGCATGAAAAAATATGCAATAATAGTTGCCGGGGGCATTGGAAAAAGAATGAGCAGTGAAATTCCCAAACAATTTTTATTGCTTAATGGTTTGCCAATATTAATGCATGCAATTTCACAGTTTTATAATTATGACAAAAATATTAATCTGATTATAGTTTTACCAAAAGAGCAAATAAATTACTGGAACAATCTGTGTAAAGAATATAATTTTAATATAAAACATAATGTTGTTGTAGGAGGAGAAACACGTTATGTATCTGTTAAAAATGGATTGGCAATTGTAAAAGAAAAGGGAATTATTGCAATTCATGATGGAGTCAGACCTTTGGTAAGTTATGAAACAATTGACAGGTGTTTTAAAGTTGCAGAAGAAAAAGGCAATGCTGTTCCATTTATAAAAGTCAATGAATCGTTAAGAAATATTTCTAATAAAACCAATATAGCAGTAAATAGAGAAGAATTTGCATTAATTCAAACCCCGCAAGTGTTTTGTTCAAATATTATTTTAAATGCATATAAAGAAAAATATAGAACAGAATTTACTGATGATGCAAGCCTTGTTGAATTTACAGGAGAAAAGATAAATCTTGTAAGAGGGAATGAGGAAAATATTAAGATTACAACTCAAAGAGATATTTTAATTGCTGAAGTATTGAGCAAGCTTGGTTTATGAAGAAAAATCAGAAATAATTTGAAAATTGTAGATATTTATTGTATTTTCGTAGCTTATCAATATTAATTAAAATCAAATATTATGAATAAAATTTTAATTATAGCAATTTCAATAATTATTGGACTTGCTACTTTTGTAAATGCACAAAAAAAAGGTGAAATTATTTATGAAACACCTGAAGTTCCTGTTGATGAAACCACACAAAAAATAACTTATACAAAAGTTGTTGATGCTACAGGGTCAAAAGATATATTATATAGAAAAGCTTTAACGTGGTTTAACAGATATTATAAAAATCCAACAAACGTAATTAGAGAAAAAGACGAAGTAACCGGAAAAATAGTAGCGAAAGCAAGAATTAAGGTGTTAAACCCATCCGATAAAAAAGGTGTACAAACCATGAAGGGAATTGTTGTCTACACTTTAACTTGTGAGTTTAAAGAAGGAAGGTTTAAATATACTGTAAACGATATTAATTTAAAAGCAGCATCATATTATGCTTGTGAACGATGGTTAGATACCGAATCACAAACTTATTCTCAGGTATATAATTTTTTCTTACAGCAGGTTAATGATGAAATAAACAAAACTCTTACTGCACTTGAAAAACACGTAACTGCTTCGGCTGAGAAAAAGCCTGAAGATTGGTAGTCAATTATGTTACAAATTAAAATAAATGGTTTCATTTTTAATAAATAATTTTATTATGAAAATTAAAACAATTATTGCATTATTTTTAATAGTTTTTTTTGCAGCATGTAACTGCGATAAAAATGAAAATACTAAGCTTGAGAATACTGATATTTCTTCTCAAAATGCACTATTATCTACCAATGTTGTAGTAAAGCACCTTTTTCCTTTCCAAACTGAAAATGAAGATTGGTTGACAGGTTTTGACAGTAAAAATTTCACCAACGAACTTATTGAAACAAGTTTAAAAGGAGAACTTACTCTATTTGATTATATAAATACTTCTGTTGGAGAATATATTCCAATGAGTAAAGAAGAAGTTGTCTCCATTTTTACACGTTCAGATACTATTGAAATTGAAGACCCTGAAACATTCGAGATCAGTGTTAAAGTTTTTAAGAAAGAACTAAATCGTGATGAAATAAGCCAATTATTTTTTACTGAAGAATGGTTTTTAGATAAAGACAATTTTAAAATGACAAAAGAGGTTCTTGGATATGGTCTTGTTCGTGAATTTTACAGGGAAAATGATGTTGAAAAAGAAAAGCTTTTGAAAAAAGTTCTTTTCGAATTAAATTTTAACAATGACACTGTTAATGTTAAATCTAAAGATGTAAAAAAGAAAGAACTTCTTGCCGAAAATATTAAGTATGAATTTAATCTTGATAATGAAAACTGGGTAAAAGATTTAGACCATGAAAGATTTATGAATACAATTATTGAAAAAATTACAAAAGGAGAAATCAAAGTTTATGATTTTTATGATAACTCAAAAGTACTTTCTGTTAATAATATTAAAGTAAATCTAAATCTGATATCTGATACTATTGAGCTTGAAAATTTTGAAACTTCTGAAATAACTACCGAGCTTATTGAATATGATATAACTCCCGATTTATTTTCCAGTTACATATTTATTGAAGATTGGTATATTGATAAAAGCACTTACAAAATAATTAAGGAAATAAAAGGAATCGCTCCCGTATATCACTACTATAAAGGTGATGAAGATGCAGAACTTATGAGAAAAATCCCTTTTGTGGTTTGGTTTAATTAGTTATCTTTTTCCTGAAGATAACGCAGATATATGCAGAAAATAGAATCTGCGAAAATTTGCGAAATCAGCGGGAGAAAAAAATAAAAAATCAGCGAAATCGGTAGGAGAAAAAAATAATTTAAAACAATGCATGTACGCTTACATATAATATTCATACTGTTTTTTTTCATCACTGCCTCAGTCTTTTCTCAACCCGGATTTAAAAAACAACAAAAACAATATAAACGAGTTAGAGATGCATATACCGAAAAAGAAAAATATTTAAAACAGCTTTACAAAGAAAAAGGCATTGATACACTTTCCTCATATATCTATATCCGAGGGTTTAAACATGAAAGAATATTGGAAGTATGGGCAAAAAATAAAAACGATACTGCCTATACACATATAATTAATTACGATTTTTGTAGCTTTTCGGGCAAATTAGGACCAAAAAGAAAACAGGGCGATATGCAGGTTCCGGAGGGTTTTTATTATATTGACAGATATAATCCTTATAGTAGTTTTCATTTATCTTTAGGTTTAAATTACCCAAACAGATCAGACAGGATACTTAGTAAATTTTCAAATCTTGGAGGAGACATATTTATTCATGGTGCATGTTGTACTATTGGCTGTATTCCAATAACTGATGATAAAATTAATGAATTATTTTTAATTGCTGTTGAAGCTAAAAATAGTGGACAGGTTAAAGTTCCTGTACATATTTTTCCTGCAAAAATTACCGATGAACAAATCAAATATTTAAAGTCGAAATATTCCGAAGATAATATTTTACTGCAATTCTGGGAAAATCTGAAGGAAGCTTATGATTATTTTGAAAAACATAAAAATCCTCCAGCCGTAAGTGTTGATAGTCAAGGCAAATACATCTTTAAATAACAAGATTTATTATTTACAGTAATTAGATATTTAATAAAATTACTAATTTTGTAAAAATTTTATTTATGAAGTATTTTTTAAAAATACTTATAGTTTTCACAATCATTGGGACTTTTGGGAATAAAACTTTTTCTCAAACAACAAATGATAGTATTCCCAATCTTAAAGATAAATTATTTTTTGGAGGCGATTTCGGATTGAGTTTTGGAGCAGTTACTTATATCGAGTTATCGCCTGCAATTGGTTATAGGCTTACTGACAAGCTTTCTGCAGGAGTGGGCGTTATTTATAAATACATTAGCTCAAAAAATTATTATTCTACGTATTCATTTTCTACCAGTATATATGGAGGCAAAATGTTTGCAAACTACATGGTTACTAACAATTTTTTCCCTCATGTTGAATTTGAGGTTTTAAGTTTAGAGCATAAATATTTTGATTTTTTGGGTAATTACCCTGATGATGGAAGATATCTTTACGAAAGCTTATTTGTTGGTGCCGGTTATAGATATCCAATTGGTAAAAATTCATATATTACTACTGTATTATTATATAATATTAATCACTCGTCAAATTCTTTTTACCCAAGTCCTTATGTGTGGCGATTAGGATTTAACTTTTAATATGATAGTAGCTAATAATGAATTTCAAATGCTAAATAATAAAGTAAAGAATGATTTACAGGAACGATTGGTAGATTTTGCAACACATATTATTATTTTTGTCAAAAGGCAACTTTAATATTTTTCGTTTAACATTCAACATTTATTATTTAAATAGAGATATAATGAAAATATGCTTTAAAATTAAATGTACAAGATTGAATTTTTATAAATTAAACAAATTTGAAAAACATAATTTTTTAATATAGATGGAAGTATTTAGTTCATATACCATAATAATTGCATGCTCACTAATTATAATAGTTTCATATTTTTTTAACAGCATTTCAAGAAAAACAAGTGTCCCAAGCGTATTGATGTTAATTGGGCTTGGTGTTATCATTAATCAAATTTTAATTTTTTCAGGATATAAAAACATTAATTTCTTTTCAACTCTTGAACTTTTAGGGATTATTGGCTTAATAATGATAGTACTTGAAGCAGCATTAGACCTTGAACTTACAAAAGAAAAATGGCCAATAATATGGAAATCACTATTAGTTTCAGCATTATCTCTTGTAGCATGTTCTTTTTTAATAGCAATTGTGATTCAGGTGTTCTTTAATACGGGTTTATTTGTTTCTATGATCTACGCTATTCCTTTGTCAATAATGAGTAGTGCTATTGTTATTCCAAGTGTTTCCAATTTAAGTAAACATAAAAAAGAATTTATGATTTATGAAGCTACATTTTCTGATATTCTTGGCATTATGTTCTTCTATTTCTTAATTGGCAGTGTAAATGCTGAAACCCATATTCAATTAGCATGGATGATATTCGGGAATGTTTTTGTAACTGTATTGCTGTCAATAATTGTAAGTTATGTGCTTATTATAGTTTTTCAAAAATTGCAATCAAATATTAAATTATTTTTATTGATAGCCGTTTTATTGGTTTTGTATAGTCTTGGTAAACTCATGCATCTTTCATCATTATTAATAATATTGATGTTTGGTTTGGTGCTGCATAACAGGAAGTTGTTTTTCAGAGGGTTTATGAAAAAGCATGTAAACACCGAAACAATGAACGATATTTACAAAAACTTTAAATTAGTTACCCTTGAAACCTCATTTGTTGTAAGAACTTTCTTTTTTGTAATTTTTGGTATAACTATAGTTTTAAGTTCTTTATTAAATATAAAAGTTGTTTTGGTATCAGGCTTAATACTTGGTATTTTATTTGGTATCAGAATAATATTTTTATATTTAATTGTCAGGAAAGATATAATACCTCAGGCTTTTATTGCTCCAAGAGGATTAATAACAATACTTTTGTTTTTTAGTATTCCTGCACAATATCAATTTAAAGAATTTAAACCGGGAATTTTGCTTTTTGTAATAATAATCTCCTCGGTATTAATGGCATGGGTATTAATAAGGCATACAAAAACCAAAAAATTAAAAGAAGAAATTGAAAAAGATTTTCCTGAAGAAATTAGTAATGAAAATATTGAAATAAATGATATTTCAAAAAATATAGAAAATGATAAATTAACAAATTAAAATTTTATTAAAATGAAAGCAGAAAAAGATAAAATGATCTCTGTAACATATGTTTTAAGAGAAACCGATTTTTCGGGAAAAATAATTGAGGAAGTTAATGATGCCAATCCTTTGCAATTTGTGTTTGATACAGGAAAATTGATTAAAAAATTCGAAGAAAATTTAGCAGGAAAAAATATGGGTGACGAGTTTGAATTTCTTTTAAAGCCGGAAGATGCTTATGGCAAACATAGTGAAGATAAAATTATGCAATTACCAAAACAAGCATTTGAAATAAATGGCAAAATTGACGAGGATGTAATAGTTGTTGGAGCCACTGTACCAATGCAAGATAAACGAGGTAATAAATTAGCAGGATTTATTGTGGAAATTACTGACAAGATAGTGAAGATGGATTTTAATCATCCTATGGCAGGGAAAACTTTGGCGTATAAAGGAAAAATAACAGAAGTAAGAGAAGCTACTGAACTTGAACGTAATGCTCATTTATATGGACACGATGCATCACAATGTAGTTCTTGTGGTGGTGGCTGTGGTTAAAAAATATAATTTTATGTCAAAATGAAGATATAAAATGGAAAATGTCAAATTTTAAAGCACAGATAATTCTGAAAGAAGAACTTTCAGCTTGCTTTAAGTGGATTAAAGTTTGCTGTTTATATTTACAAACTAGAGAATCTATTGTGTAAATTTTTTAATAGAATTACCCAATATAATTGGTAAAGCCTTATAAACAGTTGTGAAAGTAGAAATAAGAAAATAATACATTTAACATTTACAATCATCAATTTGACATTTTATCATTAAATGAGTTCAAAAAATATAATGAAAAGGATTCCTCTTTATTTACTTATAATTATAGGAATGCTCCTTGGTGTTGGCTGGGGAGTTATTGCTGTATATACGGGTTTAATTGAGTTCACAACAAATTGGATTACACCCTGGGGTGCTATCTTCATGAAACTGCTTAAGCTTATTGCAATACCTCTGATCTTTGTTTCTTTAGTTAAAGGTATTTCAAATTTAACAAATATTTCGCAATTATCTAAAATAGGGTTTCGAACCATTATCTTTTATATATTTTCTACCGTAATAGCTATTTCAATAGGCTTATTGCTTGTAAATACATTTAAGCCGGGCAATGCTTTTCCGGAAGATGTTCGGACTCAATTAATGGAAAAATATAAAGACGATGTTGAATATAAGCAAAGCGATGCACATTCTCAAAAGAACAAAGGTCCTTTGAATTTTGTAGAAGAAATGGTTCCTGACAATATTATTGCTGCATCATCAAATAATCGGAAGATGTTGCAGGTAATATTTTTTGCCATTCTTTTTGGTATTGCAATGGTTATGATACCGAGAGACAAAACAACAATTGTAAAACAATTTTTTGATGGATTAAATGATATTATACTTAAACTGATAGATATAATAATGTGGTTTGCACCTATTGGTGTATTTGCATTAATGGCAGGTTTAATTGTAGAAATAGCAGGTAATAATCCGTCAAAAACAGTAGCCCTTTTTATTGCACTTGGGTTTTATTGCATTACTGTAATTTTCGGCTTAATTATTATGATTTTGATAATTTATCCAATATTGTTGAAATTATTCGGAAAAATTCCATATTTCAAATTTTTAAAAGGAATTTTTCCTGCTCAAATGCTTGCATTTTCAACCAGTTCAAGTGCGGCAACCTTACCTGTAACAATGGAGTGTTGTGAGAATAATTTAAAGATCGATAAAGAGGTTACAAGTTTTGTGTTGCCAATAGGGGCAACTATTAATATGGACGGAACCAGCTTGTATCAGGCAGTAGCTGCTGTTTTTATTGCACAAGCTTTTGGCTACGATTTAGATTTAACTCAACAACTAGTAATTGTATTAACTGCAACTTTAGCCTCCATTGGCTCTGCTGCAGTTCCCGGAGCCGGAATTATAATGCTGATAATAGTGCTTGAAGCAATAGGTGTTCCAAGTGCCGGTATTGCAATAATTCTTGCTGTTGACAGACCTTTGGATATGCTTCGTACAACAGTAAATGTTACAGGCGATTCTACTGTTTCTTTGATAATTCATAATTATTTAAATAAGAAGAAAACATAAAATATTATTATTTCTATTCCTAAAATATCTGTAATTCTTCCATTTTACAATGCGGAGAGTACAATTAACAGGGCTATTTCCAGTATTGCAGAACAAACACTTAATGATTTTGAATGTATTCTTATTGATAATAATTCGACTGATAAAAGCAGAGAGATTGCAGAAGGGTGGACAAAAAAAGATGCGAGATTTTCGCTGATATCTGAACAACTACAGGGAGTAATGTTTGCTTCAAATGCAGGTTCCGAAAAAGCCGCAGGTAAATATATTTCCCGTATGGATGCAGACGATTGGGCATATCCTTATAAGCTTGAAAAACAAAATGATTTTTTGGATAAAAACCCCGATTACGGAGTTGTTGCCGGATTAGTTAAGCATGTAAGTAATTTTGAATATACAGAAGGTTTTGCACGTTTTGTTGAATGGAGCAATTCTATTCAAACTTATGAAGATATCAAAAACCGAAGGTTTATAGAGCAGCCTGTTGTTAATCCAACAGCAATGTGGAGAAAGAAAATAGGAGAAAAGCACGGAATGTATTTACATGGTGATTTCCCTGAAGATTACGAAATGTGGTTACGTTGGCTCGGTAATGGAGTGAAAATCTATAAACTGTCTGAAATAGTTTTAGAATGGCACGATTTTGAGTCAAGGCTTACGCGTACAAATTCTATATACAGCGATAGATCGTTTTACAATATTAAAACAAAATATCTGGCAGATTGGCTGAAAAAATACAATCCTTTTTATCCAAATGTAGTTATTTGGGGAGCTGCCAGAATCTCCCGCAGACGTGCAAAATTACTGGAAATATATGGAGTTAATATTGTCAGCTATATTGATACAAAAAAGAATCGGCAAATCGACAAAAAAGTGATTTTTTATAAAAACATTCCTTCACCAAATGATATTTTCATACTGGTTTATATAAAACAGATGAACACCAAAAAAGAAATTCAAAGCTATTTACATAGGAAAGGATATTTAGAAGGAGAAAACTACCTTTTTGTTTCCTAGTCTATTCTTACTGATCGAATAATGGCAAAGCCAATATATTGGTCTTCTTCATAAAGAGTTTCAGAACACGTAAAATTCATCATATATGCGTAACCGTTCTTTAGTAAAACATAGTTGTTTTGTATGATAAAATTGTTGCCATTGCCCCTTTTTACACTAGAAAAATTACAAGTTTGATTATTAACAGTTGTTGTCATTGAACTTAAAATTTCAACGCCCTCTTTTTCAAGTTCGTTGCTAATCATATTTTTCCAATCGCTTAATGTCGCATTTTGGTCACTTCCAACTGTAATATTAAAATTTATCCCTGAAGCTTTATCAACAGCTTCATAAAAATACATATTAGGCATTACTTGTTCACTGGTTTTCCAATTTACAGGATATTTAAAGCTTACTTTATATTCATCATTATTAAAATCGGAATAATTTAATTTTATAGCTTTAAGAAATGCTTCATTCTCTTCAACTAACTCACAATTCGTATTTAACAAAATATCAAAATATGATTTAGTTTCTTCAAGTGTCAAATTATAATAAGATAACATTGCTGCATGGTTATACCAAGTACAACTATCGTCAGATACTTTTGCCAATCTTTCATAATAAGGAATCGCATTTTTGGGATCATATAATTTATTTTCATATATACTTGCTGTTAAAAAACAAAGTTTGTTTTCATCGCCATCTTTTGCTTCATATTCTTTTAAATATTCTAAGGCTTCTTTATAAAGTTCTTCATTGTTTAATGCAGATGCTAAAGCGTAATATGTTTCAACATCATTAGAATCTTTTTCTAATTTTGTTTTAAGCATCTCAATAGTTGAAGGAGCTTCAGTAGCATTTTCAATATTTTTTGTTTCACTTTCACATGAAACAAAAAAAATACTTATTACCAGAAAAGTAAATATATGTTTTATCATAAGTTTAAAATTTTTAATTCTAAGTTAAATTATAATATAATATGTTTGTAATACATATTTCAAGAATTGACAAACCTACATAATTTTTTTTGATTAATTTATCAAAAGTGTGGAAAACTAAAAAAGGCTGAGATAAATCCCAGCCCTTTAAATAGAGTGTGATAATTCCCTTATCGGACAATTATCTTTTCAACTTTATTTATTTCGTTATTAGATATTCTGATAAAGTAAACACCTTCTGCTTCATTTTCTAAATTAATTGAATTAATTGGTGTGTTAATCTTATTGGTATATATTTTTTGTCCGTTAACATTAAAGATATCTACCATTATATCATCAGTAATTATTCCATCAATTTCAATAGTGAAATCGCCATGATTAGGATTTGGATATATCTTAATAAATGTATTGCTACTAATATCATTGATTGATACAAAAAGATGAACAGTAACAGTATCTGAAATACTACATCCATTAGTATCAGTAACAATCACAGTGTAAAGACCACTAAATAACCCTGTTGCAACTGATGTTATTTGTGTTGCGGGATCATCCCATAAATATGTATATCCGGGTGTGCCACCTGAAACTATTACCGTAGCAGTACCATCACCTGCTCCACCATTATCATCAGTTGAACTTAAAACCAATGATAATTGAGAAGGTTCTGTAATAACAATTGTATCTAACAAGAAACATCCGGTTACATCATCAGTTATGGTAACATAATAAGCCCCGGCACAAAGACCTGCTATTGTTGGAGTAGTTTGTGCATTATCCCAGAGGTATGAATATGAACCACTTCCTCCATAAGTTGTTACTGTTGCAATTGCATCACAATCTCCAAAACAGAGTATGTTTGTTGCTGTAATTGTATCAGTCATATTGTAAGGTAAAATTGTTAATGTATCAATAAATTCACATCCATTTACATCTGTAATAGTGTATGAATAAACACTTGCACATAATCCCGAGAAATCTCCTGTTGCTTGTACTCCCATACCAATATCATAGGACAATGCACCAGTTCCACCAAGAGCAGTAATTGTAGCTGTTCCATCACAAGCACCAAAGCATGTTTCATCTGTAGATGTATGTGTTGCTGTTAATTCAACCGGTTCTATAATTGTAACACTTGTCACAGCCATACAAGTAGCCGCATCAACAACTGTTACAGAATATGGACCAAGGCATAAACTGTCTGCAAAAGTTCCTGAATCACCATTTGACCATGTAAAAGTATATAGAGCTGTTCCGCCTGCAGCACTTACTGTTGCATCTCCGGTACATTCACCAAAACATAATAGATCTGTTTGTGAATCTAAAGTAAGTGTTGGAGCACCAACTTCGCTAATTCCAACTAAAAGAGAGTCTTCACATGCATTTGCATCAGTAACAACAACTGTATAGGCACCGGAAACTAAACCACTAATATCTTCCGTAGAAGCTGTAAATGAAGCAGGTCCTGTCCAGTCAAAATTTAATCCTCCTGTTCCACCGGAAGCAGTAAGGTCAATACTACCATCGCTTCCACCACATGTTGTAACATCAGTATGAGTTTCAGATAATATTATTGCAGCAGGGTCAGTTAATGTAAACATACTTGATGTTTCTACACATGCATTAGCATCTTCCACAGTAACAGTATATGAGCCTGCTATTAAACCTGTAAAATCTCCTGTTGCCTGAGTACCAAAACCAATATCATAAGTTAAGACTCCTGTTCCTCCTGAAGCAGTAATTGTTACAGTTCCGTCATTATTGCCATTACATAATATGTCGGTAAATGCCTCTGTATCTATGTTTATGGCAGCAGGATCATTAAGCACAAATGTACTACTTGTTATTGTACAGGAGTTTAAATCTGTAATTGTAACAGTATATGTTCCTGCAAGTAAACCAGTAAAGTTTCCATCTATTTGAACACCGGAACCAATATCATAAGATAATGCACCTGTTCCTCCTGTGGCAACAACTACAACTGTTCCATCAGACCCGCTGTTACAACTCACTTCTGTAAAAGTTTCTGTAACTATTGAAAGTGCAGAAGGTTCTGTTATTATTATTCCTGATAACACTTCTGTACATCCATGATTATCAGTAACTGTTACAGAGTATGTGTCAGGACATAGATTAGGTAGAGTGCCAAGTAGTGCAGCACCATTGCTCCACGCTGCAGTATATGGTATTGTTCCTCCAATTATTGTTAATGTAATTGAACCATCACAATCACCATTACAAGTAACATCTATGTGTGTTTCAGAAAGAACTAATGCAGGTGGGTTAGTAATTGTAAAGGCGCTGCTTGTAGCCGTACATAAATTAACATCAGTTACAGTTACAGTATATGTTCCTCCTGATAAACCAACAAAGTTTCCTGTTGCTTGTCCGCCGGAACCAAGGTCATAAGTTAAAGCTCCGGTTCCACCTGAAGCAGTTATGGTAATGGATCCATTATTTAACCCATTACATGTAATGTCTATAAAAGCTTCGGAATCAATTGAAATTGCAGCAGGGTCAGTAATTGTAAATACAGTGCTTGTAGCAGTACATAAGCTGACATCAGTTACAGTAACAGTGTATATTCCTCCAGA
>Ga0307990_1000761_pt1 | contig 27795 bp, 14 predicted proteins | sample EllFjometagen129_FD_203168 | JGI IMG/M metagenome (GOLD analysis project Ga0307990, IMG submission 203168) | Marine microbial communities from Ellis Fjord, Antarctic Ocean - #129 | ecosystem: Environmental > Aquatic > Marine > Unclassified | place: Southern Ocean | collected 2014-10-08
GACCGATCTGTGCCAGGGATACCGGCATGGTGCGGTGCTTATGCCGACCTATCCATGGACCGGAGGTGTCGGGTGGTTGGCAAGGTATATGTATGATCATTACCTCTTTACGCAGGATAAAGCGTACCTGAAAGAACATGCAATCCCTATGTTGATGGAAGCCGCGGAGTTTTATATAGATTTTCTGAAGAAGTATCCTGAACTGGACGGAAAGTACGTCTTCTATCCATCAATATCGCCAGAAAATTCTCCTGTAATGAAACCGGCTGATCAAAGTACTAATGTTGTGCCAAATGCGACAAGTGAAATAGCCATATGCAAGGAAGTATTCACAACTCTGATTGAAGGGTGTCATCTGCTTAAGATCGAGCAGGATAAAATTCTGGTGTGGCAGGCACTGCTTGACAAACTGCCTGATTATAAAATAAATGAAGATGGCGCACTCGGCGAATGGGCTTATCCGGGACTTGGAGATAATTATAACCATCGGCATTGTTCACATTTATATCCGGTTTACCCGGGTTTGGAAATTTCCCCTGACAGGACTCCCGAGTTATATCAAGCAGCAAGGGTCGCCATGCAGAAGCGGCTGGAAGCAGGACTTGGAAATAATTCAGCGCATGGAATTATGCACATCAGTCTGGTTGCAGCCAGACTTAAAGATCCTGACCTGATGTGGTCCATGCTAAGCACCTTCGCAAAATATTCATTCGTGAATACCAGCTTTATTACATGCCATAATCCCGGCCCCAGGATCTATAATCTTGATGCATCATTCAGCATGCCGGCTGTCTTAACTGAGATGCTGGTTTATTCTGAGCCGGGGGTCATTGAAGTCCTTCCCTCGCTACCCCTGGATAAGTTTGTCAGAGGATGCCTTAAAGGTGTTATTGCACGGGGAGGTATAAAGGTCGAAGAGCTGAACTGGAATAAAATCCTGGGGCAGGTAAATGTTGTTCTGAAGTCTTCTACCAATCAGACGATTATTTTTCGCCTGGGAGTAGATATGAGATTTATCAGATCAGGGGAGAGAGAGCACTCCGCCAGTGTACGTCAAATTAAAAAAGGTGAGGCAGAGGTTGACCTGCAGGAAGGTAGACCTTTCAAGATAAGTTGCAGGTTTTAATTGGCACAGGATTTTTTACCGTTGGACAAAATGAGCCGAAAGTTAAGGGCCTCAAACAAAGAAATGAACCATTAAAATGAGACAATCAATCGGTACAACAAGAATATGGAGTGATAATAATGAAACAGTTTAACCTATGTATTGAACTGACGGTTCTGATGATTTGCTTGCATGGGGCCTTAGTTTTCGCTGTATTAAGAAAAGGAGTGCGCAATGAGTGACAAAAAAGTATCAAGACGCAAGTTTTTGAAAAATGGCGCTATACCAGTAGCAGGCGCGGCCGTGCTATCGTCCATTGTTACCGCAAATGCCGGTGATGCTGCAACGCCTCACGGTGCTTCCACGACCGATCAACCGGGCCAGCCGTCGGCGACACCCACAGGCGGGTTAAAGACTTTTGGCACAGCGGGCAAGGCCGTTTACCCCTTCACAGAAGGCGACAAAACCGAGGCCACCCTCTTTGAGCACACCGGTACCGGCTCTCTGAACCACATGTGGTTCGGAGGAAAGTGGACGGACTATGAGAAGTTGCGCATCCGCGTCTATGTCGACGGCGAGCGGGTTGCTTCGATCGATATGGAACTGTTCCTCGGCCATGGCATCGGCTTCAAGGATGAGTCCGCCCCATGGGGCACAAAGCGACTCGGCAAGACCGGCCAGCCCTCCGGCATCTATAACACCTATCGCATCCCTTTCGGCAAGAGCGTGCGCATCACCGCACAACTGCATGCGGGCGACACCAAAAACAAGCGGTTCTGGTACATCATCCGGGGCTTAGAAAATATGCCCGTCCTGTTTGGCGGTGTGCAACTGCCCGACAGTGCCCGACTCAAACTCTACAAGCTCGAAGACTACACGGCAAAGACACTGGAAGAATTTGACATGTGCAGTACGAAAAAGGCGGGCATGCTTTACATGGTTACTATCGCAGCTAAGGCCGATGGGGGCCATACTTATCTCGAAAGCTGCGTTCGTGCCTACATCGATGGCTGCAAAGAGCCGATGCTCTTATCATCCGGTCTGGAGGATTACTTTTTAGGCACATACTTCTTTAATCGAGGCATGTATCATAACGAGGTGGCCGGCCTGACACACATGAATAAGGAAAACAACACGTTCTCGGCCTACCGATTCCACGAAGAGGACCCCATCTTTGTTGAAAAGGGATTGCGACTTACCCTGCGATGCGGTGAAGAGATCGGCAACCAGCGCCACAACAAACAAATCCAGCGCTGGAAGGCCCCGCCAACAACCTACACCACCTATGTATGGATCTATGAGTGGTAAATAATGTAATTGGGTGTTAAAGTATTCGTGAACAATCAGGCAGGCTTTTTTGTCGAATAAAGAGGATATAAAACAAATGAAACGACAAAATTTTATGATAGTAACCATGGGCGCTGCATTGCTTTTGGCCACAAGTGTCCTATCGGTGGACGCACGCGGCCTGGCGGGCAGTGAAAACAAAACGATACCAACAAGAGTGATCAGTACCCAACCACCCCTGCGCTGGGAAGACGCGATGATCAGCGGCAATGGTTCCACCGGCATCATGGTTATGGGGCTTCCCCTGGAGGATCTTGTGATCGTTAATCACGAAAAATTCTGGACGGTGGGTAATGATTACAGGCCGCAGACGCCTGATCTTTGCCAGGAATGGAAGGTAGCATCTAAAATGGCCCAGCAGGGGCGCTATCGCGACGCGGACTTGTATATTTACAATCAAGCAAAAAAGAAAAATCGCGAGCTGTACGGCGAACAGTTCCGGAGTGGACGTCCGCAGTACGATCGAACGCACCCCGGGTTCCATATGCACATCTCTACGAAAAGCAACGGCAAGCCCATCGGATACCGTCGGGAAACGAACTTGGAGACCGGCGAAATCTCTGTCTTTTGGACGGATAACCGGGGCGACTGGGTTCGGCGAGTTTTCGTTTCGCGAACGGACGATGTCATCGCCATGGAACTTACCGCCCCCCCCGGATCACTGATTAATACGACCCTGCGACTGACCGAGGCCCCGGGAAAGCTGGAAGGGGACATCTCTGCCGTCAGCATCGATCATGACGACGCGGAAATGTACTACCATGCGACATACGGCCGAAACATGGGAAGAAGCAAGACGCCAGGCTACCATGCCCTGGCCCGCGTGATAGTAACAGACGGAAAAACGCGAGCAGTGGAAAACGAGCGGTTGGAGATTATTGACGCAAAAAGCGCGCTGGTTGTCATGCGGGTTGAATATCTGGATGACTCCGCCTCAGCAGACTGTGCGGCATTGCGATCGGCATTGTCGAAACTCCCGGAGGAATACGAAAAACTGCTTGCACCGCACGCCGCTGTACATGGCGAGATGTTCCGCCGCGTAACACTCGACCTGGGCGGTCATCCGGAGACCATATCTTCGAGCGAGTTTCTTATCGCCCAGGCTTTACAGGGTAAGTCACTGCCCGAATTTTTTGAACTGATGCATGCCGTGGGCCGTTATGCTCTGATCTGTGGGGCTACCGGTGAACTGGCGCCATCCTTAATGGGCATATGGGGCAACGAGTGGAATCCGCCATGGGACGGCCGCTATACGTTTGATGCCAACCTGAATCTGGCCATGTCAGCAGTATCCCAGGGAAATCTGCCCGAGGCCATGGATACATATACATCTTTTCTTGAACGGAACATCGATGACTGGCGCAAGAACGCTCAGATGTTGTACGGATGTCACGGCGCAGTAACGGACCTGTGCCAGGGATGGCGTCATGGATCAGTACTGCTGCCGTATTATCCGTGGACCGGAGGCGTGGGATGGCTGTCGAGTTATCTTTATGACCACTATCTCTTCACGCAGGACCGCGAGTTTTTAAGCAGGCATGTCGTGCCGATGCTCAAGGACTCGGCCGATTTTTATGATGATTTTTTGAAGAAGTATCCAGAACTAAACGGGCGCGTCGTTTTCTATCCATCGATCTCGCCTGAAAATACACCTGTAATGACACCGGTCAAACAAAGCGCCAATGTAGTGCCCAACGCAACCAGCGAGATTGCCATTTGCCGTGAGGTGCTGACCATCCTGATCGCCGCTTGCCGCGAACTCGATATCGAAAAGCAAAACATACCGCGTTGGGAAAAGCTGTTGGCCAAGTTGCCGGACTATGTCATCAACTCCGATGGAGCCCTGGCCGAGTGGGCCTATCCGGGATTGGGCGACAACTACAATCACCGGTGTATCTCTCACCTGTACGGTATTTATCCGGGGCTTGAAATTTCACCCGAGCGAACACCCAGGCTCTTCGAGGCCGCTGACATAGCAATGGAGAAGCGGCTCGAAGCCGGGCTGGGAAATAATTCAGCGCACGGGCTTATGCATGTCAGTTTCGTAGCGGCCCGCCTCAAAAATGCCCGCCTGATGTGGCGCATGTTAAGCACTTTCGCCAGCCTTCCTTTCATGAATACGAGTTTTATCACGTGCCATAATCCCGGCCCGAGAATCTATAACCTCGATTCAACATTCAGCATGCCGGCGATCCTGACCGAAATGCTGGTCTATTCGCGGCCCGGTCTTATAGAACTGCTGCCGGCGGTGCCACAGGACAAATTCAAACGGGGTACATTGCGAGGGGTTAGGGTGCGTGGGGGTATAGTGATCGAGCAGTTGCACTGGAACAAGACGCTGGGACAGGTTGATGTAACGTTGCATTCCGAACAAGCCCAGTCAGTGAAATTGCGATTTGGAATTGACTTGCGCTTCGTAAATGCCGCAGACCCCAATGACCGAAAGAGTGTCACTCAAGACAAACCGGGCCAGTGGACCATCGACCTTCCCGCGGGCCGTCCTGTACAACTGAATTGTCGCTTTTAGATAAATTTTCGGCTCTTCGTTGATTTTTATGGAACGCGTCTAAGTTTTGAGGTCTTCCGCAGAGTCTGTGGGTAGATTGTTGTTGCTTGGTGTAGTTGCATTAGCAGCACCTATGGCCATCGTTGAAAGCGAATCGGTTAAGTGTAACCGACTAACGTACACGCGAATCTCCAAAACACCTAGCGCGGCATAGCCGCAATCAATTTTTTGAACCACGAAAAGCACGAAAAAGGTGGTTTTTCACAATAGGAAATATGGTTTTGAAGATGTAACGGACCTGAAGGCACGAATATAAGCAAGTTCTTTTGGGCATACCCAGTAAGTCCATCGCTATGAGATGGATGCTCCGTGTGCCTGCCATTGCATGATCCACCTCGTAGCGGTGGACCTACTTTGGTACGTCCAGTACGTCCAGTACGTCCATCGCTATGAGATGGCTGCTCCAGAGCACTCATGGGGGAGAGGAAAGCGGAGTCGCTCCGCTCCGTAAGTTGTAAGTTGTAAGTTGTGGTGTACAACACAAACTTTTACACGTACTCGTATACGCTAATCTCCAAACCCAGCGACGCACTCATATTTAGAATGCAGAATTTAGAGTGCGAAATTATGAATTGGTGCCAATCATCAATTAACAACTATCAATTCCCCTGCACCAGCCATCTGTCGATATTGCGGCTCTCTCTGCTGAATTCAATGCCAACTTTGAAGAGCTTGCGCGGATCGTTGGCGTACGGCAGGGCATACTCTTTATCCTCAATCTGTTGCAGTGCCTCTTCGGCGGTGCCGTTGAGTTTGAATTCAAAAATATAGATATATTTATCAGTTTTGGCGACTGCATCAATCCGGCCTGTGTTAGTGCGGGCCTCCGCATCAATCATTGACCCCAGAACATTAAATACTGTGTAAAAGATTGTTTGATAGTATTTCTCCTGCGCTATAGTTATGTCATAAGGGATATTGGTAAAAAACACTTTCATTGTTTCAAGCATCTCATCCAAGCGGTTTTCATTGAGTGCCTTTATTATACGTATTGATGCTCCGGTCAGTTCGACTCCTTGTAAATTAGAGAACCCCTGCGCCAGATAACGACTGAAGGAGCACTTAACCTCGGAGTTCGGGAATCCCAGTGTGTAGCAGGTCTCCTCTCCCATCATCTCGGCGCCTTTGATTGTCAGATAACCTGTTTGGAACAGCAGCGGCAAGGTTGACAGTTCATCTGGTTCATAGGTTGAAAAGTCTGACTCAAATGCAGTGGTTTTTTCCAGATCAACTATTTTGTTTTTAAACAGCTCTATCAAAAAGGTCGGTGTGCCGGTCTCAAACCAGAAATTACTGAATTTTTTGTTTTGAAAGCACTTCATGACTGAAACAGGGTTATAAACAGTGGTGGCTCTTTCCTCAAATCTATAACCGTTGTACCAGAGTTTGAGTTTCTCCAGACACTCCTCTTTGGATAGACCCTGCGCCTCGGCCACCGCCTCGATATACCCGCCAAAATTCTCTTCCAGCTCCTCCTGGGTGTAGCCCAGCAGAGTTGCTTCGGGGGCGGTCATAGTCAGGTCGGTTAAATTATTCAAATCGGAGAAAATCGAGACTCTTGAAAATTTGCTGACCCCGGTGATGAGGGCAAAACGCTGGTATGGCTCAGTTGTCTTAATTACGCTATAAAAGTTCTTGAGCATACCTTGAATTTCTTTGACGCTCTCTTTGCCAATATGATTGAGAATCGGCTTGTCATATTCATCAACCAGAATTACGACCTTCTGATCGTTCTGCGACAGCTTGACGACCAGCTCTTTAAAAGCGAATCTCCAAAACCTAGGGTGGTGATAGCGGGAAAAGAGATTTGAGTGTACGAGTACGGGGAAAAACAACCCAAGGGATTGGGGCGTTCTGTTCTAAAAAACCTTTTCGAACAGGGTCTAGTTAGTGCGAGGGCTAAAGCCTTGTGATGGCTGCCGCGACATCGTTTACAGCGGACAGGGATCGAGTAAGTAGAGGGCGGTTAAGTATGCGAGAGGAGTCGCATCTGCGATTTGATGCATATCTAAAGCGTACCTAACTGCAATCCAGTTGACTTATTTCGTCCACCGGATACCGTGGGCGGACAAGTCGCAGGTTTTTTTGACAGGAACCTCAAATTGTGATAATTTTTATTATTTTGCAACTGGAGATTGGATCATATGCTACGAAAGACACGAAGAATCGCCATGCTCATAGTAGGAGGCATACTTACCATAGCATCGGCTAAGGAATTCAAACAGGAAGTGGTAACCCCCAATGTTCAGATCGAAACGGCAAAGGGCATAATTGAACGGCTGATGTCGAAGATTGCGGATAGGTTTACGTTGGAGATGATCCCCAAGGCCGGCGACCGAGATGTATTTGAGATCGAAAGCAAGGGCGAAACCATAGTCCTGCGTGGGAGTACCGGCGTAGCTCTGGCATCCGCGTTCAACCGATATTTGAAAGAGTACTGCAAGTGTCACGTGTCGTGGTGTGGTGATCAGTTAAACATGCCCAGCCCGTTGCCGAAGGTGCCGGAGAAGGTGCGCGTGCTCTGCCTCCACAAACATCGGGTCTATTTATTGATCTGTTGGCCGGGATGGGTGGAAACGCCTTCTATCTTTTGAGAAGGTTGTCAAGGCAGTTGAAGAGGTCAGGGGGGTATCCTGGAACGCATTCAGATCCGTAAAAGGAGATTCAGTCCGTGGCATTGTTTTATCATTTGCCCGCGCATATTGCGGGTTGGCCTTACGTGAAATCGGCGAAAAAACGGGTATGACGTTTGATGCGGTAAGTAAGGCGGTTGCCCGGATAAATAAACGGATGATGGTTGATAACGAGTTGAAAGAGTTGTATGAAACCGCTGTATCGGAGTTGGAAAAAACCGTATAAAAAGGCTCAATGTCCAATGTCGTAACACGACCCCTGATGCTCGCATGTTAATACACGACCCCAATAGCCATTTGTTTGGTGCCCATATGAAGGTGCGCCTGCTTAACGACGGCCCAGTCACGATTGAGCTGTAGGGGTCGTTGTAAATGGGTGTGACACATATATCTTACAGGTTGCAATGAGATTCAGACGGGGGTATAATTGGGGCATATTTATAAGGGTTGAATCATGGAATTAACAGAATCTGAGAAAAAACTTTTTAAAAACCAAATCGTTGCAAAGCTTTCATCGGAACAAGAGGTTTGCAAAATTGTTTTGTTTGGTTCATTTGTAAAATCAGATATTCCCAATGATATTGATATTGCTGTTTTCCAAGATAGTAATGAGAAATATATCCCGTTGTCATTAAAGTATCGCAAACTGGTAAGGGGTATTTCTGAAAATATTCCGATAGACATACTTCCCCTTAAAGTTAATGCAAAAGGATCTTTTCTTAGCGAAATTTCTTCCGGTGAGACAATTTATGAAAGATGAAGTTTTTCAATGGCTAAAATACGCTGAAGAAAACTTTGAGTCATCAAAGTTGCTTCGAGATGAAGGACTGTTTAACCCTTGTCTACAAAATGTTCAGCAGAGCGTTGAAAAAGCATTGAAGGCTGTTGTTGTCGAAAACATGCTTGGCTTTCATAAAACCCATGATGTTTTTAAAATTAAGTCGCTTTTGTCAGATAATGCAATAGCAGTTGATATTAGTGATGATGAGTGTGATTTTTTGAACTCGATTTATTTGCCATCTAAATACCCTCTGGGAAGTGTTCTTGCTGACTATGAACCGGATATTGAAATTTGCGATGAGGCCATCGCTATTGCCACGAGGGTGATTGGTTCGGTTAAGCGAATTGTTAGATAAAAAATAGTTTTGTGCCCACCTGAAAAACACCGTCGGCAATTAAACTTTAGAACTCTCGCATTTTAGAACTTTAGAACTTCTTAAATTCTTAAATCCGTACTTGACTATTCTTGAAGTCGGTAGTAACATTCATAAATTATAGTAGTACAAGGTGTGCGCCGTCATAACGTATTTTGGCAGGTAGCAGACATGTGTCTGAACAGAAGCAGTGAGATTTGGTTATGATGATCTTTGAGCAGCAACAGAGTGGGATGCAAATGCCCATGATGATGCCCCTTTATCAAGGTGGGCAGACCGTTGCTTGGCACGATTCCAGCTCTCTCTCTCTCTCTCTCTCTCTCGGCTGAGCCATTTCTGGACTGTCGTCCGGTCTTCTCTGAACTTTGCCGCGATCTACATCGATTTTTCTCCCTCTTGCTTCCGTTATCCGGTCCGATTACGATTACGGACAATGATTTCCTGCATCTTGCATCTTGCACTCCGCATCTCGCATCCTCTTTCCAACAAAGCTCCCTTCGCGCTTCCTACTTCGTCCCGCACGCGGGACTACGGCGGACAAGACGCCCGCACAAGATGGCGGGCAGGCGCGACAAAATGGTTTCCAACTCCAATCCCCGAGAGGAGGGCCATGCCTATGAGTCTCTGATTTTTACAGATGCCGCTCTGCTTGGGTGAGTAGAAGTGGACCAACTTTTTTGAAAGAAAAGAAACAGAATTCAACAGGAGATTAGAAAATGAAAACAGAAAAAAAAATGGCAAACGTATGGAGTAGCTTCGTGGCAGTGGCCATATGCCTCGGCACCGCACAGCAAGCCTGCGCCATCACTGACACGACCTACACCGTAGATACGTCCATTCCTCTAAGCGATGATACCCTAGGAACCGACAACGCCACGTGGACGATCAGCCCCGGTGTGACGGTAACTGCGGGAGTAGGCGGGAATCGGCCTCGGTTCTTTATCAATGATGCCACGTTCACCATCACCGGTGGCGGTACTCTTATCCAAAACTGTAACGACGGATATGCTGGGGTTCGCCTGGGCTTCACGGGCGTGACGCACGGCAAATTCATCATTGAAGGGGGCTCGACATATCGAAGCACTAACACGAGTGCGTTCTTTGAGTCATATGACGGCAGTGGTTCATTGGAGCTCAATGGAGACGGGTCGACGTTCTCTGCCAAAGGTGTCTACACGGTGAGTACTCCGAGTACGGGCCTCTTTCTAGCCGACGGCAAGATTGCCCCTGCCAATGACGTACTCGTTTCCGTTACAAATGGCACTCTGGTGGTAACTGACCTTGGTGGTGGCTTCACTCAACTCTCGGTGTCTGGGGTTGCTCCCGACGCTGTCGCTGGTGTTGTGGGCGTGAATACGATCAAGCTGGACACGACGGGAAGCATCGGCGCCCTTACATGGCAGGCCAGCGAGGACAACAGCACGTGGAACGACATCGTCCCCGCAGAAATCGGCACCGTTCTCGATGTCACGTCGCTCTACACCAACACGCCGTGGTTCCGGGTTGAAGCGATCAGTGGGGTCTCGACCAACTACTCGGCGGCGATGCAGGTGACCAGCCAGGACACGGCTCAGGGCACGGTGATCTTTATTAAGTAGCCTGCGGACATGGGTTCAAAAAAAGAGTAGGATTCCTCCTTCTCGCTGTGCGAGAAGGAGGGGTTTTCGGCAAACCAATCCCGCACCTTGTCTCGCACTTCGTCTCTCTCATCTCTGTCACGATACTCGTCCAGAGGTAATTGTGTAGCTCCTTGAGAGCATTGGATTATGTTTTCGGACCGTAACCCAGGGTGACCCCTGGGCTAACTCATGTCGGCCCCTCTGTCTTGGAGAAAACAATTGTCATAGAGGCGCAGAAAGAAGCCACTTCCACACCGGCGGATTTGAATATGAACACCGTCTTTCTCAATAGCTATCTCTAGCCCCGACACCGCTTCGTTCCTCACTCAAGGCAGAAGCTCACCTATTCGTTATTCTGCAAGAAAGAAAGAATTTATCTCGTCGGGTATTGACAGCCAAAAACCATTTGGTACAATTGTACTCATGAACGTTTACACATATTTACAAGCAAGACAAAACCTGTCAGAGGTGCTTAATTGCGCAAAAAATGAACCTGTCCTGATCAGGAGAAGAGGTGGAGATACATTTAGCATTATTCCCCAGAAAGAGACTCTATCTCCTTTTGATATTTCAGGAGTAAAAACAAAAGCCTCTATGTCTGATATTTTGGCTTCCATAAGAGAAAGTCGATCAAGCTAATCCCAACAAGAAAAATGCAGCGTACATCTAAAGCTGTCGCTGATTTTCGACTATAATGGATGACCCTGACACCGTCCTGTGAGCTCAGAGAGGAAATGTTTAAAATTCGTCAGTGACGAAATTTAAACGCATACTTTTTGCAGATATGTTTAACTCCTAATATAAAAAAGTAAACCAGGAGGTTTTAATGTGTAGATGTGTGGCGATGTGTATGGCGCGTTCGATGAGGATTTTCGGTGGTGGTTTCTGTGCGGTAGTGCTGCTGTCTTTGACGGCAACAGGCGGTGTGACGGATCCGCAGGATGGCTATTTATTCAAGAGCATATTCACTTCATCAAATGACAGGATATATCCCGAGTTTGGGATCGGGCCGACGGGGATCGGTGCGACCATCAGCAATTTGGTGGTGACGGTGCAGCAAACCTATTCCGGGTCGCCGGCAAGCGGTGTGCTTCAGGCGGGGGACATCATTACGGACGTGAATGGCATCAGCGTATCCGGTGAGCCGGATCCGCGCGTGGTGTTGGGGGTTCAGATCGGCCTGGCGGAGGGCAGCGATGGGCATCTTGATTTTGATATTTTACGGGGCGGCTCACCGATGACCCAGCGAGTTACTCTGCCGGTGCTGGGGTCGTACAGTGCGAGCTGGCCGCTCGACTGCCCCAAGTCCTCGAACATCGTAGACCAGGTGGCGGCTCACATTATCAACGGCGGCTATCTCAGCAGTACGGGCCTGGACAATTTGCTGGCCGGCCTCTTTCTTCTCTCGACGGGGGATGATCAGTATTTGGACGAGGTCAAGTCGCAGGTGGACCGGATCGGTTCGAGTGGTGGAGGCTCGGCCTGGGGCAATGGCTACGCAGGCCTGCTGCTGACAGAGTATTACTTGCGCACGGGAGATGCCTCTGCCCTCCCGAAGATTCAGGGCTATGTCGATACCTCAGCCGCCGGGGCTGTCAACGGCTGCATGTGGGGACACGGATCGATACCGAATGGTACGGGCTCAGGCTACGTGCAGGGCGGTATTATGAATCAACCGGGGACCGTGGTGCTGATGATGATGACCCTGGCCCGCGAGTGCGGGGTGACGGATAGTCTGGGTGTCTGGGAGAAAAGCGTTAAGTACAACTTCCGTTTTGCGGGTCACGGTTCTGTGCCTTATGGCGATCATTACGGCGAGGTATGGATGAGCTGCAACGGCAAGGAGGGGGCCGCAGCCTGCTTGTGGTCGCTGATGGATGCATCGCCATTTCAAGAGGCCTCGGAGTATGTGGGCCTGACGATGGCCGACTCCTACTACGCCGCCCTGGAAGCCGGCCACACGGGTGGCGGCTTCGACGTTATTTGGCGTGGACTGGGGGCGGTGCATACGCCGGCGAGCAAGAATGCCCGTTATCGAGCCTGCATGGATAACCTGGCCTGGTATTACGATATGTGTCGTAATCACGATGGTGGGTTCCGGATGATGCCTACCGGCACCGGAACCCGATACACGGGGGCCTCCTGGGGTATTGGCGCAGCGATGGCCTATACGGCGGCGCGCGGCAAACTGCGGATTACCGGTGGCGCGCCCACCGTTCACAGTACGGCTTACACGGCTCCTACCATTACGTGGGGGAACACACGTGATCTGGAGATCCTCTCCACGGATCATATCAGCGATTACGGTGTGGACGATCTGGCGCAGGATGCAATCTGGGATAAGATCGAGAATCCAGATCCGGAACCGGCCTCCTATTTCGGGCGTTTGATGCGGCACAACAATGGCATTCTGCGGACACGCGCCGCCAGAGTGCTGGCACGGCGAGCCGATGCGGCCGCGCTTGCCGAACTTGCAACGGCCTTGCAGCACTCGGACATGCGAACGCGCCAGGCGGCCTTGCAGGGAGTGGGTGGGTTCGATAACTGGGGGACGATGGATAATACTGCCATTCCGAGCACGACGGTATCGACTCAACTGATGCCCTACATCCAGGCGATTCTTAATGATTCGAACGCGGCGTTGTGGGAGATACATGGTGCGTTATTGGCGTTGGCAAAAGCGGAGCCGGGCGATATTCGTGCGAATCGCGTCTTGATCGAACAATATCTCGAGCATGACGATTGGTGGCTGCGTGACGCGGCTTTTCAGGCGCTGGCCGCACTGGGCGGGGAGATTACTGGCGAGGAATTCATTTTGATGGCCAAGGTGTGCGGATCGGAAGATCACGTTTATGCAAGGGCGCAGCATGACGGTGGGTTCACATACGTGCTGAAAACCGAGGGTGCGCTCATTTCTGCAGTGGATATGCAGGTGGCCGCTGGATTCCTGGGCCGGGTTATCTCCAACCCGACACCTCTGGAAGGCTATGACCAGGATGCGGCCAGGCACACCGAGATCTTTCGGACCATGATGATTTTGGATTCGTTTCCATCCGACGTGTTGAATTCTATGATCGCCGACGTTGCCCTCTATTTTGATGAGTGGGAGCTGAAGTATACGGATCAACAGCATACTGGCTGGCTCTTCCAAGAATCACCTCCTTTCACTGATAGAGGCTGGCCATGGTACGTCATGAATATGGGTGCTGCGGGTGAGTGGTTGGTTCATGCGATCAAGACCATGCAGGCTCAGATCAAGACCGCAATTGATGGCGGGGATAACCGGTCGACTCTGCTTGAGATGCAGACACTGGTGACAAGCGTCGTTACAACCTATGAAGCCACCTACGGCACCGTGCCATGGCCGGGGTTGGCTCCGATTGCGGTTGCTGCGCCGGACTATGTGGTGGTGGATGAGGACGGGGACGGGCTCGAAACCGTATTATTGAACGGGGCTCAGAGTGGCGATCCAGACGGTCTGCTTTTGGACTACATGTGGGAACAGGGCGATGGTGTCTATCTGGGCCATGGGGCCGAGTTGAGCGTGACGGCGCCACGGGGCACCAATACGTTTGTCCTGTATGTAGCGGACGAACAAGGGCGGGTGGGCTCGGATTCGTTTCAGGTGGAAGTGGTCTCCGGCTTCAATTCCAACAAGCCGGTCAAGGTCTTCATCTTGGCCGGTCAATCCAATATGGAGGGCAAGGGCTGGATTGAGCATCTGGAGCCGCCGTTGGCGGATCCAAGGAAACGGGGCCCGTATCTCCATACCCAGGACGATTTCGGTACGTGGGCTACGCCCGAAGATGTCTGGGTGCATTACTTCAATGAGAATGTCTGGGGTGATCTGGGTCCCGGATACGCTACACCCAGGACAGTGGCTGGCTACGATCCTCATTCGATGGGTGTGGAATATCAATTTGGCCATGTCATGCGTGAAGCGTTTGACAGCCAGGTGCTGTTGATCAAGTGTGCCTGGGGTGGCGCGAGTCTGGCAGTCGATTTCCGGCCTCCTAGCAGGGGTGGCCCGGGTCCTAACTACATTAGGATGACCAACGACGTGGATCGGATCCTGAACGATCTCGATACCTATTTCCCCGGTTATGAGGGGCAGGGCTATGAGATGGCCGGTTTTGTCTGGTTCCAGGGCTTCAACGACATGCTCAATGCGGACTACACGGCGGCGTACGACACCAATCTGGTGGCCTTCATCCAGGATGTGCGGGCTGAGTGGGGTGCCAATTTGCCGTTTGTGGTAGGTGAGTTGGGGCATAATGGCACGAATCCGTCTGCTGGCACAGCCACCTTCCGGGCCAAGCAGCTCTCTGCGACGCAGATGGAACCCAACAAGACGGCCTTTGCTTTGACCCATCCCTATTGGCACTACGAAGCGGCGGCGATGTACGCCGCTGACTCGGACTGCTGGAAGGAAGGAAATCCGCTCAGAGATCAGTTCTATGCCATGGCGGGCGATCGTCCGTATCACTACATGGGCGCCGGTGAGACCTTCTTCTGGATGGGCGATTCCATGGGGCGCGGTATGAACACCTTGTGCGGTGTGCCCACAGCGGATGCGGGGGCGGATCGAGTACTGCAGGAAGACAGTTTGGGAATTGGCTACGCCACGGTCAGCTTGGATGGCAGCGGCAGTAGCGATCCGGATGGGACGATTGTCAGCTACATGTGGCGTTTGAGCGGCGATCGCGTCATCGGCTCCGGCTCGTCGGAGATTGTCACATTGCCGGTTGGCCCGCATTGGGTGTCGTTGACGGTGATGGATGAGGCCGGGCAGGCGGCAACGGTCCACGCTCTGCTTGAGGTAACCTGCCGCGTCGACGGCCCACCGGCCACGCCCTCCGACTTCGCGGCCGTGGCTGCTGACGGCAGTGTGTCGCTGGATTGGTCGGCTAATCTGGATCCTGACCTGGCGGGCTACAATGTGTACCGCTCACGAGAGGTGTCCGGCCCCTTTGAACTGCTTGTTGGTGGCCTTTCGCAGGATGCGTACCTCGATGACACGGTGGTTAACGGCACCCGTTACTGGTATGTGCTGACGGCGGAGGACGAGTCGGGCAATCTATCGGTTCCGACGGATGTGGTCGGTGTCACACCGGCCGCTGCCCCCGCAGCTCTGTTTGCATCGAAGCTACGGGCGTATTGGAATTTTGATGAGTTCTACCCGGCGGAGCCGCCCCTCGACATGGGCCTGCCCTCTCCGAGCATGAGCAAGACGGGTACCCGGGGCGAGTTCCTGGACATGAGTGGACGGGGCAACACGGCTTATGCCGCAAACTACATCACGTTTGCGCAACCCTATGATGCGACGGGAAAACTGGGCGGTTGTTTTTATAGCGAAACTCCTGTGGGCGTGGGCGCGGGCGTAGGCTGCGCTGCGGTAGCGGTGCCTAATGCGGATCTCAATTTCAGCCAGCAGGACTTCACGGTTCTCTTCTGGGAAAAGGTTGGCTATCGCCTCGACCCTCCTGTTGATAATACCTGGCCGCCCGGCGCCGGCCGCTCTCTGATGTTCGCCAAAGCGCCATCTATGATCGGTCAAGCCGGCCAGAAGGGCTATGGTTTGAAGTGTACTCAGACGACGCTAACCCTGAATGCAAATAGTGACAATAACTACATTCAAGAGGCTTTCGCTAGCATGCCGCACGAGTCGTGGGACAGTGGGCAGTGGGCGCACATGGCGCTTGTGGGTAATTACAACGGGGTGGCGGACAGCTATGCAATGCAGCTCTACGTGAACGGTGTGCATCAGCCGGCGATGGATGCGGCGGTAAGCAACGATGTGATCGATAACAATGGTTTTATGACCGTGGGGGCATTTTATCGTGACGGGGCGTTTGCGTGGCAGCATTGGCTATCGTTCAATATGTATGCGCCTGGCACGACCAACGGTCAAGGCTGGATAGATGATTTTGGCATGCTGGAACACGCATGCTCGGCGCTCGAAGTGGAGGTCATTCTGGGATTTGCCGATCATCCGGATATGGGTTATGACCTGGGTACGATCCTCCGGATTTTTGATGTGCATCTGGCCGCGAGTGGTGCCATGGTGGCCGATGGTGTGGAGTGGACCTATGCGACCGGCCTGACGGGCCCGGAGGGTGTGATTTCCGGTGATGCGAGCAACGGTTATGCATTGGTCCTGGACGCTGCCGCAGATACGGGTGTGATCGGTCAGTCCACAGGCATTGTACCACCCAGCGGGCTGAGCGCGGTGGCGGGGGACGGTCAGGTGAGCTTGGATTGGGACGACACTGCGAATCCTGATTTCGCAAAATATAAACTGTACCGCGCCCCGTCGGATCAGGGCCCCTTTGTGGAACTGGCCGGTAATCTTCTGGTGAGCAGCTATCTGGATGAGAGCGTCGTGAACGGAGGGCCTTGCTATTACTATGTCCAGTTGGTTACTACCGCCAACGGCTCCTCGGCGGCCTCGGCCATGGTCTCGGCCACACCGGTGGATGTAACGCCTCCGGCGCCGCCGACTGGGCTGAGCGGAGTCAGCAGCGACACCGTGGTGTCTATCGATTGGGATGACAGCGAGGCAACGGACTTTGATCGCTACTCGGTCCATCGTGCGACCACGATGGGTGGGCCTTACACGACGCTCTTCACCAATGCGGCGATGAGCCAGTATGTCGATGACGGTCTGGTCAACGGGACAACCTATTACTACGTTATCACCGCGCGTGACGTGCTGGGCAACGAGTCGGCTTATTCAGCGGAGATGGTGATTCGGCCCGTCGACCCCGGCGCACCGGCTGCGCCCGGCGGGTTGGTCGCGGTGGCGGAGGGCGGCACGGTATCGTTGAACTGGAGTAACAATACGGAACCCGATTTCGAGGATTATACGGTCTATCGTTCCTCCAGCCATGGTAGCGGCTATAGCGTCCTCGCCGCCGGCTTGAGCACCAGTGACTATGTCGACAACACCGTGGTGAATGGTACGCGATACTATTACGTGGTTTCAGCATTCAATACCAGCAGTAACGAATCCGATAACTCGTTGGAAGTGACGGCCATGCCGGGTAGCGAAGAAGACTGGTACATCCTGCCGTTTGAGGAGACCTTCGACCTCCTCGCTCCGGGCACTCTGAATGGGCAGCACGGTTGGGTTGCCGAGGGGGTGGAGGTGCAGGCCGACGTGACCTACGGAGGCAGCGCCAAGGCCTGTGCCGGCACGGACGCTGGCGGATATCTGCGTCATACGTTCAGCGATGCACGTACTCGCGTTTGGACCGACATGCGCTTGCAGATCGTTCACGCGCTGGAACCACCTGTTCCGGCCGCGGGAACTACGGTGGCGGGGTATGTGTCCACCAACAGCCAGGTGATGGTCTTCGATGGCAAAAATGCGGTCTCCTCCGGCCTGATCGCCGCCAAGGGTGAGTGGGTGCACTTAGCGATCTTTAGTGACTACACTACGGAGACTTGGTATCTGTGCGTTGGCGGCCAACAGGCTGGCCCGTTCAGCTTTTTCGACTCGAATCCGAGTGGTTACAGAGAGCTGATGCTAGGCGCATCGAGCTTTGTGGACGATCTGCTTATTACCGAGAGTGCCTTGTACACCCTGTATGCACCAGGGGGTAAGATCACCCCGCTCGAGTGGGTGCGCAACTACAATGGCGGCGATCCGACCCTCAGCGATCAGGACCGCGACGCGCTGACCCTGGATCAGGAATACCTGATCGAATCTAATCCGACGATATCGAATAAGTTCGAAATCATCGCCCTCGGATTCACGCCGGGTAATACCCCCTATCCCTATCCCTATCTGCAATACAATGCCAACGGTTTGCCGAATGGGAAGCTGAGCGTTTCGAACAGCACCGATCTGGTGGCGGGGAGCTGGGGTGAATTGTTGGGCACTCTCTCGCTTCCGACCAGCAACGTCGTGCAGTGGACCGGGGACGATCCGGCGGGAACAAACGGCATCATGCGAATCTACGTCACGGAATAGCGGTCGGCGCTGTGTGAGTTGTGGAAAGTGGGAGTCGCTTACTCCGCAGAGGGTTAGGTCGAGAGGCGACAACACATACTTTTACACGTACTCGTACACGCAAATCTCTAAAACCTAGGGTGGGGATAGAGGGAAAAGAGATTTGAGTGTACGAGTACGGAAAAAAACGCTTAAGTTCCACCCCGCTACGCGCGGGCCTTCGGCGGAGAAGCGTCAGCGTCAGGGGCGGCGGTGCCCTAGAGGGTTAGGTCGAGAGAATCGACGGAACCGAGTTAATCGACGGAACCGAACCAACTAATTAATCGAGATAACCGAACCAACCGAGATTGCGGCCACCTTGCCGCGGCAGCCATTCTGGTTCGGATTAGTCGAATTAATCGATTCCCTCGATTCCCTCGAAAAAAAGATAGCAACAGAAGCAACGGTGTGAACTTTTGCCCGCAGGGGTCAGGGGTTTACTTCTTCGCCCTGCAGGTCTGGGCTACGGCCTGACGTACAAGAACTTCAGCTACAGTAAAGGCTTTGATCTCTCTTCTGATTTTGAAAAAAATGTTTAAAATCCGTCAGTGAAGAAATTTGAACGCATGTTTTTTGTAGATATGCTTAAATGTAGACAATTAGCGATAGAAATTGGATAAAGCAGGAGTGTTTAAGTGATAAATAGATCCTCAAAATTAGTGTCATGTATTATCATTGCATGCACAATTATGGGCATTTCTAAACTTCAGGGTGCTGATGATGTATCCTGTCGCCATCGACTTGGCACGTTTCCAGATCTCTCTCTCTCTCTCTCTCTCTCCTGAGTCCATTACCTGCCGGGTCCCGGCTGTGAAGGGGTGGGGCGGCCTCTGTAGCCGCGCGCTCCGCCACCCACACTTAAGCGCACTCTTAGCCGCTACCCTTACTCGTACACCTACTCGCATGCCCGCCGTAGCAAGCGAAGCGCGAAGGCTGGGTACACTCAGATCTCCCCCTCGCCCGCATTCCCACACCCTGCCACCGGACGGAGGACTCTGCCTATGAACTGCTGACAGGGCTGGAAATGTCCCGGCGTCTTGTCCTCCGTAGCTCAAAGAGCGAGGAGGAAGTTCCGCGTCAACGGGACAAAGATGGATAGTGGTTTGCTCGAGTGTGCGAGCTGTATGGTGTACAAGGTAAAAGAACAGAAAAAAAACTAAAATCGGAGATGAGAAAATGACTATAGGAAAGAGAATTACGAATTCATTGATGGCTGCCGTCGTGGCGACATCTTTTTTGTCGGCGGGAACTGCGCAGGGGGCGCTTCCTACGGCGAACATTCTGGCTCATTATGAGCTGAACGGTGATGCCCTGGACTCTGCGGCGGTCGGTCCGTACAACGGGACGGAGAACGGCGGGGTTGGTTATGTGATCGACACAGGTCGCGGCAAATTGGTGTTGGACTGCCAGGGCGTTGACGATTTCATTAATGTAGCCGCCATCGGGACCTTCAATCTTAACAATTCTTTTACAATGTCTATGTGGGCGAAGGTGCCGGCAACAGTGCAGCCGAGCTCGCTACTGTCCACGCCTGATAGCACCGCTTTTTCTAGTATGATAAATATTCAAGGTAGTCCTGAATGGAACGGCGTTGTTGGGGACATTGGGTTTGGAGGCAACGGGCGAGGCAACACCACGGCTGGCGAGGCGGGAGACTATGATGACGGCACGTGGCATCACATCGTGGTAACCTACAGTGGTGCGACTGCGGTGACGGCGATCTACGTCGATGGCGCAGTGAAGCCGAACACCAATGGCCGTACAATGCCTTTTAGAACCCCGACGCCGGCAGGGCTCCGTCTTGGCGCGGGACCCAGCAGCAACGGCGGTTACTACTACTTGGTAGGCCGCATATCTGACGTTATCCTTTACAGCACCAATCTGACCGCTTCCGCGGTGAACGACATCTACGTGGCAACTCAGGACACAGACGTGACGCCGCCTGCGGCGCCGACAGGTCTGACAGCAACGCCAGGAGCAGGACAGGTGGTGCTGGACTGGAATGACAACACGGAGCCGGACTTGGCGTGGTACAATGTGTATCGGGGAACAGCTACGACCGGCCCGTACAGCCTGGTGGAAAGCGAAGTCACGGGCAGTGGCTACACCGACGTCGGTCTGGCGGCCGGCACGTATTTCTATGTGGTTAGAGCTGATGATATGTCGGATAACGAGTCGGGCAACTCGAGCGAAGCATCCGCGACCCCCTTGGTCGACATTACTGCACCGGCTGCGCCGTCGAACCTGACAGCCCTTGAAATGACCGACAAATCGATTGTACTTGACTGGGATGACAACAGCGAGGTCGATTTAGATTCGTACAGTGTGTACCGCTCCCTGACTCAGGGCGGCAGTTATGAGATGGTAACGAACGGTCTGACCGATAGTGTCTATGTCGATACGGGGCTGTCGGCCGCGACGCCGTATTACTACGTTGTGACTGCCAGCGACGTTGTCCCCAACGAGTCGGTTGATTCAGGGGAAGCGACGGACACGACGGCGACGACGGCGGCGGCGGGCCTAGTGATGTGGTGGCCGCTGGAGGAGGGGCAGGGCACCAACACAATCGAGGGAATCTCAGACTTGCCAAACGTGGCAACTTTAGTGGAGGGGCCTCTCTGGGGTGCAGGCATCGCTCCAGGCAGTAGCAACTCGGTTGATTTCTCCGATACCCCCGCGAGCAGCTATATCGATGGTGGAACGTTGAAGAGTGACGGCACCTATGTTGCCGGTTGGGTCGATGCCAGTGACAACAAGACCCTGGCCAACAACTACACCGTAACGGCATGGATCAACGCAGACACCGTTTCCGGCGATCGTACGATTGTCAGTGGCAATTGGTCGGCGGATTCTCATTTTGGCCTCTTGATTAAAGATGGTATATTCAGGCTCGAATTGGGGACTAGCGGCTACTCGACATCGATACCTGCGGTCATCGGCCAGGATTACCTCGTAGCTGTGCGAATTGACAACGATGCTCCATTCTCCGGCCTTAAGGCGCGTGTTTCGGTATGGGATGGATCGAGCTGGGTTCAGGAGGATATTAACGGAATCAGCACGTTTGAGCTGGAAGGTGTTAATATCGGAGAGTTCCGTGCTGGCACGGGTACTTCCAACCGCGAGTTTGACGGTCGCATAGACGACGTTCGCATCTATAGCAATACGCTCACTCAGATGGAACTGGGCACGCTGGCGGGCGATACGACGGCTCCCGCAGTGCCGCAGAACCTCAACGCGCCCAGGGTCAGCGCCACCGCGATACAGCTGGTTTGGCAGGCTAACAGTGAAGCAGACCTGGCTTCGTACAGCGTGTACCGTTCGCTGACTTCGGGTGGGGGTAGCGGTTATGTACAGGTAACGAGCGGTCTGACAGAGAACGCCTTCTTGGATGAGAGTGTTTCGCCAGCCACCGTTTACTACTACGTTGTCACCGCCAGCGATGTAAACAGCAACGAATCGGGCTATTCGGGCGAAGCAACCGCCAGTGACGTGATAGACACTACGGCGCCGGCAGCGCCGACTGGGCTTTCTGCCAAGGCACTGAGTCACAGTTCAACGGTACTGAGTTGGGATGTGAACAGTGAGAGTGACGTTTCTCACTACATCATTAAGCGTTCATTGGTTTCCGGAGTGAGCTATGTTGCGATCGCAACCAATATCGGTGTTAACAGCATCACCTATTACGATACAACGATGAGTCCTGAGACTCAGTACTATTACGTTGTGACGGCCGTGGATTATGCTGCGCTTGAATCGGCCAAATCTGGGCAGAAGATTGCAACGTCGTTTGCTACACCTGATCCCGACCTGGTGCTGTGGTGGAACATCGAGGAGGGTGAAAGTGAGTATACAACCGAGCAGGTTACAGGTGAACCGATGGTTGCACAACTGATAGAGCCCGGTTCCATCACATGGGTGGATGGCATTGCCCCTGGAAGCAGCAAGGCACTACTCTTCACGGACACAAACCCCGGGAGTTATGTCGATGCGGGATCCCTTTGGTCTAGTGGATATGTGTCGGATCCGGACGGAAACGGGATTTATCTGAACAATACCTGGACAGTTACGGCATGGGTTGAATTGACTGATCCACAGGGCGACACGGGTTCACGTGCAGTCTTATCTTCAGACTGGGGGAACAGCGGTGGAGACTTCATGCTTCAGCTGTATGGTTCGGATAATCACTTTAGAGACGAATTCGGTGGCAACCATACCCATACGAGCACTATTGGGCTCACTCCCGGAGAGGTCTACTTAGTGGCATGGGTTACCGATACCACAGAGACTGTTATGGGTGCAGGCGTTAAGGCCCGACAGCTTGTGTGGGATGGCGAGTTCTGGGTAAACGAAGACTACACGGACGGTTATTCCCTGCAGATGGACGGCTTGGAGATTGGGTCGTTTAGTGCTGGGCGTGAGTTTCGCGGAGCAATTGATGATGTTCGCATTTATGACAGAGCTCTGACGCAGGAAGAGCTCAATGTGCTGGCAGAACCAAATCCGGTACCAACCGGAACGTTAATTATTATCAGATAACAGAGCTCAAGTAGCTTGAAAGTTTACCACCCGTGCCTCAATTGGCGCGGGTGGTTTTTTGTCGGTTTTTTTGCCCAGTACATCCATCGCTTGTACGAGATGGATGCCCCGCGTGGTCCTTTATGATCCACCTCGTAGCGGTGGACCTACTACGCTGCGCAATATACGTATGATCTGAAGTACGTATATTGCTTTTTTAGTCATATAACTTCTTGCCGCTAAGAAGTGCTTCTCTATTGTGTGTTTCGATCTTTTTCCGCGTTTGGTAGAAATCCAGTCGTTTCTGATCTTCTTTGCAGGCTTTGAATCCGAGCATGTCAGCTCGTGGATGTTTTATCAGCATATCTGAGCCTGTTTTGATTAATGCCAGTGCTTGCGCGTATCCCTTGTTAACAGGTGAGTCAAATGCTTGCAGGCAGGGGCTAAGTTCAGGACGCGTGAAGTTTATTGGGGGTAAACCGCGGCCGAACAACGATGTAAGTTTGCCAGTTGTGTAATCACGTACGGATTTCCAGCCCCACTCTTTGCCATTCGGTGCATTTTGTGATTATTTTACCCAACTCCGCCAACTGGGGGTGGTTCAACGGACTGCGTCCATAGGTGTTGGCTGTATAGTAATCCTGCTCAAACGGATAGTATGGGGCGTTGAGGTCGATCCATTCCATGATTTTCTTCAGCTCGTCCTGACTCAGTTTAACCAATTTATGGCCTTTCTCTAGCATATCAATCAAACGGCTTTGCGAGCTGCCCCAGGTGCGTGGTGGTACGCTTGGAATCGGACCTGATCCAATGGTGCTGATCAGTGGTTTTTTATCGCCTGCTTTGGGTAGAACCCAACGTCCCGGCGAGCGTGACATAAGTGCTACATATGATGAATTGAAGACCAGCCCTTTATCTCCACTGAGATTTAATTTTGCGGCCTCTTTTCCATGGTCATGACACTTTACACAGTGCTTATCAAGAATGGGTTGAATCTGATCGGCGTAATTGTAGGGGTGTACGCCATCCTTGGGTGGAGTTAAGGTGTCAGGCGAGCGATGTGATCTCGAACTGCCACTAACGCTGGTATAGCGATAACTATGGCACCCGACGCAACCTTGTTGTTCGCCAGGCAGGAGTGCTGTTCCGCTCCGCATAGAGTGAATCATCTTTCCGTCTTTATCGAGGAGTTGGAAATATAAAAATGAGGGTGTCGGGGTCGTGTATTGAAATATAACAATTGGAGTTGATTTCTGTCAGGTGGCGATGGTAAAATCTCAATTATGGCAAGACAGTTAAGACATCATGTGCCCGGCGGGTGGTATCATATAACAACCCGTGGATTGGGAAGGCGAACGATATTCGAAACAGACCGCGATCATGAGCATTTTCTGGATCTGCTTTCGGGGATGGTTGAACGTTACAGTATTATTGTGCATGCGTACGTTTTGCTCGGAAATCACATACTTTTGAAATCTCCGGAAGGTAATGTCAGTCAGGCTATGCAGTGGCTTAACACGAGTTACAGTGTCTGGTTTAACATAAAGCATGATCGAGCCGGGGCGTTATTTCAGTACACGACCCCTTAAACGTCATCCAGTGAGTATGCAATGAACGAAGCTGTGTAACCTTTTTTTCTATCAAGCAGCTTTTTTGACTTACTTTCCAGTTGCTCAAGGCTTATTCTGTTTTTATTACGTTTAACCTCGGCTATGAGTATTGTTTTATGTTCATCATTGACGGCAACAATATCTATCTCATTTTGATTGCCCTTTTCCCAATAATTGCCAATTAACGTGAATTCATTAGAGAGTTTGAGCTTTTCACGGAAATATTTTTCTAAAAATGGACCACTGAACGTTGTGTAGTCGCGTTTAATGATATTTTTTACGTAGTCAAAATTTTCAATCTCAATTGCGCTACGATGTTTGTATATAAACCGGAACCAAAAGTTAAAGAAGTTATCTGTTATTTCATATTTGATAATGCGTCCTCCTTCTTTTGAGAAGATCGGCCTAACCTTCTTGATGATTGTGTACTCCTTCTCCAGGCGATCCAAATGCCCCCCAGCATTCTTTTCGAGAATTGACTCAATTTCCGGGCGTGATGTTTTGGATGATGCAATCAAGGCCAGTATTGAAAAGTAGGTAGTATAATCTTTCCCGAATTCCTCAATGAGCAGATTTTTACCTTCGTCCAGTAACATTGAAAAGTCATCAAAAATAAGGTCAAGCTGACTTTCTAAGGTGAACGCTTGATTGTTGATAAACAACTCTACGTATTTAGCCACACCTCCGGTCAATATATAGAACGATAAGAGATCATCGGAAGTATATGCAGGGTAGTTCTCTTCCAGTATCTCTTTCAGCGTTACAATTGAAAACGGTTTAAGATATATTTTTAGATCTGCGCGACCGAATAACGGCTCTTTTTTATCCTCAAATATTTTCTTCATGAGTGAATATATCGATCCACAAAGAATCAGGTTCATCTTTGTCGTATCTTTGTAATTATCCCAAATGTTTTGTAGTTCAGAGTAAACCGACGGATTAATACTGAGAAACTCTTGAAATTCATCAATTATAAGCGTGAATGGAGTTGTTTTAGTCAACTCCATCAAATACTCGAATAAAACCGGGAACTTTTCGAAGCGACCATGTACCTTAATGTTAAGCTGGTCCTGGATAATTGATACAAACTCTTCACATAACAATGTTTCACTTTTTCTGGAAACAAAGAAATATATCTGCGAGGGATGTGCCTCCTTAATCAACTTAGTTTTACCAATACGCCTTCTTCCTACTAGAACCGTCATTTTAGATGAGTCTTTTGAGGAGTGCTCTAATTGATCCAGTTTAGCTAACTCTTTTTCTCTATTATAAAATCTCATACTCAACCTCGCTCTCTGGTTTATCGCAACGTGTATTACAGTAACGGCTGTTGCGGTAATTCGCAAGGCTAATCCTCGCAAGAACCGGAACGCACAGTGATTTGTTCTAAACATTTGCTTCTTTAAGCTGTCTTGAATCTTTAACTGAAGTACGTGCAGCAAAAAAATACTGGATTTTATTGAACGAAAAGGCTGTATCAGAGTTGGGGAAAACCGTATGAAAAGGCTCAATGTCCAATGTCGAAATACGACCCCTATACGCACCCAGAACCAGCGACTTGTCCCGCCGTAGCTCAGAGAGGAGGAAGCAATGAGACGTTGCACGGCAAAATGAGCACCACAAAATGAGGGATGGTTTTGTGTTGCGAAAAAACAAGCCCGGTAGTAATATAATTAAATTGTTTTTTATTGGGGGAGATGTGTTTTGATTGATCAGATACGTAAAAAAATTAATCAACATAAATATGAGTTTTCGAAACATGCGCTTGATCAGAGTATCATTCGAAACATAAGTATACCGGATTTTGAGGAAGCTGTCATACATAGGAGTTATACTGATGAAGCAAACAATGATTAACACAACGGTTACCTACAATCTTGAGGTTAATGGTAAACTCTATGTTATTGAGAATGTTCCGGCACGAGTCTGTCGTGAAACCGGTGAACCTTTTTTTTCTCCTACAACTGTTGAACATATTCAACGAGTTGTGAGGGGAGAGGCGCGGCCGGTACGTACCGTGGAAACGCCGGTTTTTGAGTATGCTTAACGTTGAAACTTGCTTTCTAATTGGCTGTAACGTGGTCATCCATTAGATTAGTTGCTATTCTCTCAACTTCTTTTTTATGGGTCCTTCGCAGAATCTGTGGGTGGGTACTCTTTCCGAGATCCAGCCTACGCCCCGCAAGGCGCATACGCGTCAATCTAAGCAGTGGGAAGATCTGGCTAAAAATGGCAAAAAGCGGTGTGTTTTTGGAGAAAAGACAAGGATAACGGAGATCGGTTGGACGATGATGGGCGACGATAGCCAGGACTGCACGAGATTATATAGGTTATTGATCGCTGCTTGCCAATTGCTAATTCTTGCATCCCAATCAATATGATTTTCCGTATCGGTATGAGATGATGTTGCTTTTGTTCGCACGAAATCCTGTAGATTGTCATGTTCCGAGGACGGGCACGTTTTTTGACCGCTAATCTCCGCGAATAGATGTGTGAATTTCATCCCCGCTACGCGCGGGGCTACGGCCTGACGTACAAGAACAACCTCCAGCTACAGTAAAGGCTTTGATCTCTCTTCTGATTTTGAAAAATTGTTTAAAATTCGTCAGTGACGAAATCTGAACGCATGTTTTTTTTAGATATGTTTAAATAAAAAAGCGGTAAAATGAAAAATGTATAAAACAGGAGTCGTTAAGTGAAAAATAAAATGAAATACATTGTAACAACAATTTTGTTAGTGGGTTTTACGCTATCCAGCGCGATTGCCAGTACACTGCCGGCGGACAAACCCTACTCGGAGTTCCATGTCGGCGTGACCGGCATCTGGGCCAAGATTCTTGAACAAAAGCTCATCGTGACCAAAACCGCCGATGATACACCGGCGCATGGCAAATTCAAGAGCGGGGATGTACTGCTGTCGGTCAATGGCCTTACTCTGGAGAGTCAGGATCCGCGCCATGCACTGGGAGCGGCGATTAATGCGGCCGAAGGCAAAGACGGCACGATGGTCTTCAAAGTCAAACGGAATGCTACTGCGATGGACGTGAGCATCAAACTCAAGCCGATTGGGTCATACAGCAAGACATGGCCTTTAGATTGCAAAAAGTCGCAGACCATCATCAAGGATACAGCCGAGTTCATTCTCAAAGGCGGTCCGTCTGCAGGTATTAACGGTAGTCTGGATGGCCTCTTTCTGCTGTCAACCGGCATTCCGAAGTACACACGGGGAGCAAAGAAATGGGCACACCATTTT
>Ga0307990_1000762_pt1 | contig 27780 bp, 29 predicted proteins | sample EllFjometagen129_FD_203168 | JGI IMG/M metagenome (GOLD analysis project Ga0307990, IMG submission 203168) | Marine microbial communities from Ellis Fjord, Antarctic Ocean - #129 | ecosystem: Environmental > Aquatic > Marine > Unclassified | place: Southern Ocean | collected 2014-10-08
AATCAAGGTAACCGATGACGAATTTGAGGCAATACAAATTGTTCGTGACGAATTTCATGGGGAATGGAACTATTCTATTCATCCAATCATGGAGTAAATGGCCATGATATTGTTTTACGAGCCCATAGGTCTGCACGGCAAGTACGGAGAAGACGACTGCCTGCAGGGACTGTTCGAGTTGCTGAGTATCCCCTATACCGGTTCCGGAGTGCTGGGCTCGGCGCTTGGTGCCGACAAGTATGCCTCCCGAAAGGTGATCGCCATGAGCGGGATGGATGTACCGCGGACGAGGGCGGTCTCTATAAAGGAATGGGACAGCGACAGGGAGATAGTTCTCGGCGATATCGAGAAAGATATCGGGTTCCCCTGCGTGGTGAAACCGGCCCGGGAGGGGTGCAGCACAACGGTGAAGAAGGTCGTATCTCCGGAGGGTATCGAAAGCGCGCCCCTGGCGGCTTTCGAATGGGACAGCGTGGCACTGATCGAAGAATTCATAACCGGAACGGAGGTTACCTGCGGCGTTATTGGAAACGATGAGCCCATCGCCCTTGTCCCTTCCGAGACGATACCGACAAAAGGAATACTTTCACTCGAGGATAAATTCCTGTATGGTCGGGACGAAAATAAAATGCCCGCGCGGCTGCCGGATGATGTCCTTAAGAAGATACAGGACGTTGCCGTCAGAACCTTTCTGGTCCTGGGGCTGAAGGCGTACGCGAGGATAGATGTGTTTGTCCCCGGCGACGGGCGGGTCGTGGTCTTCGAACCGAACAGTTTGCCGGGAATGACGCCTTCCACGGTGCTCTTTCACCAGGCGGCTGCTGAGGGAATTACACAGACCGAACTGATCAGCAGGATTATACAGCTATCCCTCGATGCGCACGCAGGCAAAAAAAGGCCGTTGTAGGCCGGGTGGTGTATGAACAGTTTTTCCGCGGCAGTTGACAGATTTGGAAGGGCCGTCCTGGAGAATATCGAGGAGATGGGAAAGATCCTTCTCCTCTTTCTCTCCGCTATGATGTGGATGGTACGCCCCCCCCTGAAGGTTCGCCTGATCTTCAAGCAGATGGAATTCGTCGGCGTCAAGTCAATCTTTGTCGTCGTTCTCACGGGAACATTCACCGGGATGGTCATGGCGCTGCAAGGGTACTACGGGTTCAGGATGTTCAACGCGGAGAGCCTCGTCGGTTCGACCGTCGCGCTGGGGATGACCAGGGAACTGGGGCCGGTACTCACCGCCCTGATGGTGACTGCCAGGGCGGGTTCCGCCATGGCCGCTGAACTGGGGACGATGCGCGTGACCGAGCAGATAGACGCCCTGTCTGTCATGGCCACTAATCCCGTCAAACATCTTATCGTTCCACGGATAATCGCGGGGGTTATCATGCTCCCCGCCCTCACCATCGTGTCCGATTTTATGGGGATCCTGGGGGGATACTTTGTGGGGGTTCCGATTCTGAATATCAATTCAGGCGCCTTCATAAGCAATATCACAAAGATGGTGGACCTGGGGGATATTTACAATGGTCTCACCAAGGCGGCGGTCTTCGGGCTGATTCTGTCTCTCATAGGATGTTATAAGGGATTCAACACGACAGGGGGCGCCGAAGGGGTGGGGAAGGCCACCACAGAGGCGGTGGTTCTCGCGTCCGTCTCGATCCTGATAAGCGATTATTTTCTGACAGCGATTATGTTCTAAGAGCGAAAAGGCCAAAACTATAAAGATTAGGGGTCAAGGGGGCAAGGATTCGAGGATTCAAGTGAAAGGCTAAAAAACTACAACGAGTTAGAAAGTATGGCAAAAGTCATACAAACTTTGCTAAACCGAAACTCGAAACCGGAAATTATAACTATATGATTAAACTGGTAGATATCCATAAGTCGTTTGGACGGCAGAAGGTCCTGGACGGCGTCAATCTTGAGATAGAGGACGGCAAGACCACCGTCATCATCGGTGGAAGCGGGGGGGGTAAGAGTGTTCTCCTCAAGCATATTATCGGCCTCCTGCGGCCCGACAGCGGACAGGTCCTCGTTGACGGTGTGGACATCGCCACGCTGAACGACAGAGATTTAAACGAGATAAGAAAGAAATTCGGGATGCTCTTTCAGGAGGCGGCGCTCTTTGATTCCATGAACGTGATGGATAATGTCGCCTTTCCCCTCAGGGAGCACACCAAAAAGAAAGACAATGAAGTCCGGCAGATAGTGGCGGAGATGTTGAAGGCGGTCGGTCTTCCCGGTGTTGAGAACAAGATGCCTTCGGAACTGAGCGGGGGGATGAGAAAGAGGGTGGGGCTCGCCAGGGCGATTGCCCTGCATCCCCAGATCGTCCTCTTTGACGAACCAACGACCGGTCTGGATCCCGTGATGACGGAGGCGATCAACGAACTCATCATTGAAACGCAGAAGAATTTCGATCTCACCTGCGTGGTTATCAGTCATGATGTCCAGTCGATCTTTACGGTGGGGCACAGGATAGCCATGCTCTATGAGGGTAAGATCATAGAATACGGGACTTCCGAAGAAATACGGGAATCTTCCGATCCCGTGCTCAAACAGTTTCTTTCCGGAAGCCTTGAAGGTCCGATCAGTGTAATGTAGGGAGACTGGTGGAGCGGTGAAAACCCAAAGCCTCAATGACTAAGAATGGAGAAGAAGATGTCTTCAATTAGCGCGGAAGCAAAGGTGGGCCTGTTCGTCCTGGTGGCACTTATTATACTGGGATACATGTCGTTCAGGGTCGGCGAGCAGGGATTCGGTTTCAAGAAGGGGTACCCGGTAAACGTGGTATTCGATAACGCGACGGGTCTTGAAAAGGATGCCTCAGTGCAGATAGCGGGTGTGGAGGTTGGGCGGGTCGAGAATATATCGCTCAAGAACGGCAAGGCCCTGGTCAGGCTGAGGATAGCTCCGGAAGTGAAACTGGAGAAGGATGTCGAGGCCAAGATAAAGGCGTACGGCATACTGGGGGATAAATATGTCGATATCATCCCGGGGACACCGGGCGAGGAGCATATATCGGCCGATGGAGATATTTTCAGAACAGGGCAGCAGGCCGATATCGACAAGCTCCTGAGTGAACTGGGGACCATAGCCGGTGATGTAATGGAGGTAACGGCCTCACTGAGAAATACCGTGGGGAGCGTCCAGGGTGAGGAAAACCTCAGGGCAATCATCGATAACACCAGGACCATTACAGAAGATCTCAGCCGTATCGTTAAGCAAAACGATGACAAGCTCAACCTGATGGTTGACAATCTCAGCGAGGCATCGACGGAGATGCGCAGGGCCTTTGCGACGCTTAACAGCATCGTGGAGAAAATCGACGGCGGACAGGGGACCATCGGTCAGCTGGTTGAAAATACGGATGCCTTCGACAATCTCAATGAGACACTCGCCTCGCTCAAGGATATCACCGACAAGATCAACCGGGGAGAAGGCTCGGTAGGAAAGCTGATCAACGACGAAGATACCGTGGACAACCTGAACGCGAGCCTGAAGAGCCTCGAAAAAAGTATGGGTGGAATAGACCGGTACGTGTCGAAGTCCGAGCAGTTTAAGACCTTTCTCAGCTACCGGGGGGAATACCTCTTCGACGGCGGTGACGGCAAGGGGTATTTTAACGTGACGATACGGCCGAAGGAAGACAAGTTCTATGTCCTCGGCCTGGTTGCCGATCCCCGGGGCAGCCGGACGGTGACCGATACCACAGTTGGAGGTGTAACAACGCAGACCGAGACGTGGGAGCGGGACGAGCTCCTGTTCACCGCGCAGATCGGAAAAAGATTCAACGATATAGCCCTCAGGGGAGGCATCTTTGAATCGACGGGCGGCGTCGGGATAGACTATTTTGCCTTTGACGACAAACTTCAGATGACCTTTGAGGCCTTCGATTTTGACAGCGACAGGAACGCGCACCTTAAGACATACGCCGAGTACCGGCTCTTAAAGCATATCTACCTGTCGGCCGGATGGGATGACTTTATCAGCAACGAGGGCCGTGAGTCCCCCTTTATAGGGTTCTCGATAAAATTCGAGGATGAAGACCTGAAATACCTCCTCGGAAGCGTGCCGATACCGAAGTAATGGAGTTGGTAAGCTGGTGGAAAAGTAAGGATTAAGAATTAAGGGGATTAAGGATTAAGGAGAATAGAAGCTGATGAGCTGGTAAGTTGATGAGTGAAATAGGGACATCGCCCTTTTTTGAAAGTAGGTGTAATTACTCAGGTACGTAAAAAGGACGCTGTCCCTATTAAAAGAAAGGAAAGGGAGGATCGATATGAAAAAGAGAATATTCATTTTCTTCGTTCTTTTGCCGTTTCTGCTCCTTATATTTGCAGGTATTGCCTGTGCGGCTGACGCTCAGGCTGAAGCAATGGCCCCTGATTTTGAGATGCGGTCAGTTATCCAGTCAGTAGATGTTTACGCGTATCCCGGTGAAGGGGAGGGGGCGAAACAGATTCGCGGGAAGTTGCTCTCAAGGGCAAGAGGGCGTATTCTTGAGGGGGCAAAGAGGTGTCTTGATTCCAGAACAAAGATTACCGGTATCAACCTTGAATACGAACTCATCAAAAACAAGGCAGGTCGGTTTGTTGACATTCTGAAAGTGGAAGATCATGAAGCTGATAATAAGGGTCGCTACCACACGCGGATGCAGGGGGAGGTAAAATACCGGTTGAAGGACCTGACATATGGGGATGACAGGCTGCGGGCTGGGGCTGTGCTGATGAAGCACGCGGCGCCTCTTACCGTGGATGTATGGACGGATAAGAGAGAGTATGGCGAAAGCGAACACGTAAAGATATTTTTTAAGGGAAATAGAGATTTCTACGGTAAAATAGTGAGGGTAGGTGTAAAAGGTAAGGTCTTCCAGCTGTTGCCCAACAATTACAGGCAGATTTCTTTCTTTGAGAGGGGCAGAATTTACACTATCCCGGATGAGGGAGACAGGTTTGATCTTGAGGTTCATCCTCCCTTCGGCGTAGAGCGGATTATTGTGTATGCATCCGACCTGCCGCTCAGCTTGAGAAACATGAAAACGGTAAAAGGGGGACTCTACGCCTACAGAGGGAAAGAGAGCTCTCTCGGCAAAAGTGTAAGGAAAAGTATCTCAATCCCTGAAAACGGAACTGCAGAGTTCTGCGAGTCCATCTGGAAAATAAAGAAGGTTTTTTGACAGCATATTGTGATGGGCTGAATTTCCGGAATCCGCGGAAATAATTTAGTATTGTGTCCCCGGAATTTCAACAGCTAATGAGCTAATGGCTGATGAGCTGATCTGGCATAGCTGATCTGGCATAGCTGATCTGGCATATTGACATTTTCCGGTTTATGTATATATTAGCCTCGAATTTACAGGAGTGAATTCGAAAAATGTATTTCAGCCCCCCAGAGATATCCCTTATAGGGAAGATGTTTCGCCATGCCGGAGACCTTGCTGAAGGGTATTTCCGCCTCGGCCGGAACGGGTTGAAGGACCATAAGTATGAAGTAAAGACCCTCGCCCACCTCGATGATCACGAGGTGGATAGCAAGGCCTTTGCCCATTTGTGCCGGTATCAGTATCAGAAAGAGAGCGACGCGGAACATACTGACAATTTTTATTTTTTTAAGATATGTCTCCAGGACGACCGAATCCTGGACGCGGTGAATAGAAGCAGGCCCTTTGTCAAGCTGGCCCCGCTCATGCTGTACATAGCCGCGCATGAGATTGTTCATGTCGTTCGGTTTGACAGCAGGGAGGTCAGTTTTGACGCGCCCCTGGAAGAAAAGATCGTGGAAGAAGAGAAGGTACATTCAATTACCAGAAATATGCTCCAACCAGTTGCGGAAACAGGGCTGGATCTTGTGCTCGATTGTTTCAGCAGCCGGTACCGAATAGGAGATATCTGTAATTGATGCCCACCCGGAATGGATAGTTAACGAGGTGGGCCGAGTGATTTGGTTGTTGGAGGTTTTAGCTGTATGCCTATTTATGAGTATCAATGCAGGAAATGTAAAAAGAAGTTTGAGGTATTTCAGGGTATCGCGGATGGGGAGGTCAAGACCTGCAAGTTCTGCGATGGGTCGGTAGACAAGTTGATATCCCTTTCTTCCTTTCAACTCAAGGGATCGGGGTGGTATGTGACCGATTACGGTGGAAAGAAACCCTCCGCGCAAGAAGAAGCCAGGGCTACGTCGGGGGACACGAATGATGCTCCAGCCTCCACAGGCGAAGCGGCCTCCGTTCCGGATCCCAAACCCTCTTCTAAAAAGGATGAATAACAGAGGCGTTAGCCTCTGTCTGAGATATGGCCGGGTATTCCGTTATCACCAGGATGGGTCCCGGCCTTATTATGTGACAGTCCCCCGGTGTTCATCCCTCAGCAGGTCTTCCACGGTCTTTACAGGATTGAAGGTTACGGAGGGTACCGCTATGAAGACGGTGTTCCACCCCGCCATGGAGCCGTTCCACAGTCCCGGAAGTTCGAGGACCTTCAGGGACTCTCCCTCGTAGGATTTATGTGAGACAGTCCAGGTGTTCCCGTCAACGTATCGCTCAAGATCGAACTTCTCCCCCCGGTAATCTCTTGTTCCGCACACCAGGTCAACGGGATTAAAATAGGTAGATGATTCCCAAATCGCTCTCTGCCGTTTCGATTCCATGTCGACCTGTGTCTTCTCCACGATCTGCAGTGATCGTGTTCCGTCCTGTTCTTCCACCCAGAAGGGTCCCCCCCCCGGTTCTCCCTCGTTTTTCACCATGCCGCACACGCGCAGGGGGCGGTTCAGGATATCGAAGATCGGGGTTTTCTTCCGCGCGGCAGGGAGTGCTTCAAAATCGGGAGGCAATCCGCGGGAGAGCCTTTCCCGGCAGAAACCGGCTATTTCAGAAAACTGTTTTTTACTCGGCGTATTGCTGCTGAGAAACCGCAGATGATGGAATGTCTCTTCCTGTAATTTGAGAAGATAGCCCCCGAGGATCTTCTTGTACAGGACCGTTTCCGGCTTCAGACGGTCGGGGACGACGTTGTCGATGTTTTTGACGAAGATCACATCTCCCTCAATCGCGTCCAGATTTTTCAGAAGAGCGCCATGCCCTCCGGGCCTGAGGACGATTCTTCCATCCTCGTCCCGAAAGGGTCTGCCCTCTCCGTCAATCGCTACGGTATTGGTTGACGGAGACTGTACGGAGATGGTGATCTCGAATATCACGTTGTATTCGGTTTCGTACCGTTCCCGTACGCTCGAAATGTAGTCTTCGACATCCTGCCGGTGTTCTTCGGAGAGAGTGATATGTATCCTGCAGATATGCCGCCCGTCGCGCACGTACAGGGCAGCCTCAACCAGGTGCTCTTCGAGGGAGGTTCGGCTGCGGTCCGGATATGTATGGAACTTGAGGAGCGCCTTGGGCAGATAGGCGTAACCCAGTCCCTTCGGGGTAAGAATATATTCCAGTATTTCACGGGTATCTTCGCGCAGGAGGCCGCGGATATCACCGCCGTCGCGTGAAACCACACGTGCCAGATCATCATAAAAGGCAAACCGGGGGATCTGTTTTGCAAGCATCCCGGCATCTTCGGTCTTATTAAACCCTGCCGTTTCATACCATTCAAACCAACCGCGAAACATGCGGCTGGCAGCCCCCGAGGCGGGCACGAATTTTGTCATTTTTCCCTGCGCGGCAGCCCGGTCGTGTTCCGATACCAATACCTTCCGGGCAGAGCCCGGGATGGCGACTATCCCGTCACCGATTGAACAGGCCCTGGCCAAGTTGAGGGGGATTGTTTCGCCGCGGAGGATCTCAACTTGGGATGACACCCCTTCCACCGTCAGGCCCTCTTTCTCTATTATCTCCAGGTCGCTTTTTGTAAACAGTCTTTCCGGCATCTGTATCTCCCGACCGATTTCGCCGCTGATTATATCTGATGGAAGAGAGAAAAACAAATGAAGCTGCTGTTTAATGTGCTATTTATAGTGAAAATATGGTAGATTTTCAATCTGAGTATATCTGATTAGAGGTTTTCTTATTCCTTGACAACGATCACCCTTTTTCTATATTTTGAGCACCGGTACTAATACAAATTTGCGTGTTGCGAGGGGGGAGCAGGTATGGCGAGGATAGACGCTTTTTTTAAACTGATGAATGAGCAGGGTGCATCGGATCTCCATCTCGTTGCCGGACAGCAGCCCGCCTTGAGGATCAGGGGTGAGGTAGAACGGGTAAAATACCCCCCGCTGGAGAGTGACGCGTTGAAGGCGATGCTCTATGAAATAACGCCTGAACATAAGATTAAGCAGTTTGAAGAGACGGGAGATGTAGATTTTGCGTATGAGATACCAAACCTTGCACGGTATCGTGCCAACTTATTCCAGCAGAGGGTGGGGGTGGCGGCCGTTTTCAGGGAAATTCCCAGCAAGATTCTTACGACGGCGCAACTTGGTCTTCCTCCGGTTACCGCCAAACTCGCGTCGCTTCCGAGAGGACTTGTCCTTGTTACGGGGCCGACAGGGAGTGGTAAATCCACGACACTGGCCGCCATTATTGATGAGGCAAATCGAACGCGCAAAGACCATATCATTACCATTGAGGACCCTATTGAATTTGTCCATCAGAGCAAAGAGTGCATCGTTAACCAGAGAGAGGTGGGGCTGCATACCGGGTCCTTCGCCTCGGCCCTTCGTGGCGCGCTGAGGGAGGATCCAGATATCATACTGGTTGGGGAGCTGAGAGACCTTGAAACAATCTCTCTTGCCGTTGAAGCGGCATCGACTGGACACCTCGTATTTGGGACCGTTCATACGTCGAGTGCGCCGAAGACAATAGACCGCCTTATAGAGGTATTCCCTGCCAGCGAGCAGATGCAGATACGATCAACCCTGGCAGACGGCATACGGGCTGTCCTGGCACAGGTCCTCTTCAAACGAATAGATAAACAGGAGCGTTGCGCAGCGCTTGAAATAATGATCGCTACCCCGGCGGTACGCAATCTTATCAGGGAATCCAAGACCTTTCAGATTCCCTCCATGATACAGACGGGGAAGAAATTCGGGATGCAGCTCCTTGACGATTCCATTATGGATCTTCTGCGAAAGGGGTGGATCAGCAGCGAGGAGGCCTATATCAAGGCCAATGATAAGATGAAATTCAGGGAATTTTTAAAGGTACCCCCGACTGATTTTACAGAGGTATAAGCCGGAAGGTGGAGGCTGCGTGCCTGAAGAGTTGCGATGAACATGTTCGATGAAAAGGGAGGGCCGTCATGAGAAAGCAGGAAATAGACTACATACTTGCCCGCATGCTTGACTCCCATGAGGATATTTCCGATCTGATCATCACGATGGGGAAACCTCTTCAGGTGGAGAGCTCCGGTGAGCTGATGCCCGTTGAAATGGAATTTTCTCCTTCCGAGGTTACTCCCTTTCAGGCGGAGATCTTCGCGCTGAATCTCATCAATCGGGATCACACGCTTATGCGGACCCTGGTTGAGGATGGCTCCTGCGATACCTCCTACGAACTGCAGGGCAAGGCACGATTCAGGATCAACATATTCTCCCGGGGCAATACCTATTCAACCGTTCTGAGAAAACTGACGGACAAGGTTCCTACCTGCGAAGAATTAGACCTCCCGAAGGTGCTGCACGAGATACCGGAAGAGAAAAACGGATTTGTCCTGTTCGTCGGCGCGACCGGAACCGGCAAAACCACATCTCTGGCAGCCGTCCTGAACGAGATAAACGAGAAGCGGCCCGTTCACGTCATAACCCTCGAAGATCCCATTGAATACAAACACCCGTACAAGAGGGCAACCTTCAATCAGCGGGAGCTCGGCGTTGATTTCGTCAGTTTTTCGAGCGGACTTCGTGCCGCGCTGAGACAGGCGCCCAAGGTTATCCTTGTCGGAGAGATGCGTGACCGGGAGACGATGGAGATCGGTCTCAGCGCCTCTGAGACCGGACATCTCGTCTTCAGCTCCCTTCATACGATGAATGCCGGGCAGACAATCAATCGTATTGTAGGTATGTTTTCCCAGGAAGAGAGATCTCAGGTCAGGGCGCGACTGGCCGATACGATTCGCTGGATCGTGTGCCAAAGGCTTCTTCCCCGGATAGGTGGGGGCAGGGTTGCCGCCTTTGAGATCCTTAAAACCAACCTGCGGGTCAAGGATGCCATCCTTCGCGGGGAAAAGGAGGGGAGGACCTTTCAGGATATTATAGAGACGGGAAAAGCCTTCGGCATGGTGACCTTCGATAATTATATCATAGGCCTGTACAAGGATGGTGTCATCACGGAGAAGACGGCCCTGTCATACGCGACGACAAGAGGGGTTGTGGGACGCGGGATTGATTCGATAAAGAGCGCAAAGGGTGAAGCCACAACGGAGATAGAGAATCTTGAGGTGGATTGGTAGGGGAGGGGAGCATGGGTAAGGAGAAAGAGTCCTCTGATACAGTAGGATCCGGGTCATACGACGTATCTGACAAACCGTTCGATTTTGCCCTAGAGGGGGGGAAGACGGCCCTTGTCTGTGAATCTGACCGTGCTGTTCGGGAAAACCTCGGTACCGTCCTGAAAAAGTTGGGGTATTACGTTACGGAATCCGCCACCGTTCCTGATGCCCTGAAGAGCATGAGCTTTCATCTGTATGACCTGATTATGGTGGGCAAGGATTTCGATTTCCACGGGTCGGATGAGGGGGGTGTCCTGGCGTATATTCGACAGCTCCCCATGGGGACCCGGAGAAATATCTTTGTAGCCCTGCTCAGTGCAACTGTTCGCACGATGGATAATATGGCCGCCTTTGGAAGGAGCGTCAACCTTATTATCAATCTGGAGAATATCGGCGAAGCGGACGTTATCATAAAAAAAGGTATTGCCGACAACAAGGCCTTTTACGAAACCTTCAGAGAGGCCCTGAGGAGAACGGGTCGCCTGTAGCCTATGCCGTTCACGGTTGCCGGTTCACAGTTCACGGTTTTCTCAATGGACTATGTAACGATTAAAACATGTGGGATATTGATTTCAACTCCTGGATTATTTTTTTGCGTCTAAATCAGAAAATATTTAACCTCTCGTGAAATATAAATCTCTGTTTTCAGCTTCTGATCCTATCCCTGTGTACATCCTGTTTTTTAAACCGTCAACCGATAACTGTAAGCTGTGAACGTTATTCCAGTGAAGACTTCAGGTATCCCTTTGCCAGAGAGGTGTTTACATGAACGACACCTCTGTTCATATTCTTCATCGGGTAATCTTCCGTGATCTCGGGAAGCCTGTCCGCATCCTCCTGTGTCTTTATGATTGACCCGGCGGGTACATACCGGTGCTTCGGTACGGCAACCCCCATAAGAAGGCAGCCAGGTTCTATGACACACCGCGCGCGCGCCAACCTGAGATTTAAACACCAGGGTCTTCATCCCGACAAAGGTATCGTCGTGCACCACGACCGGGCCGTGTATCTGAACCTGATGGGCGAGCGAGACTCTCCTCCCCACATAGACGGCGTACCGCTTCCCATCGACCGTGCAGATGTTTTCTTCGACTGTCTTCCCGTTCATCTCCGTCTCAAGCGCGTGTATGACGACCCCGTCCTGGACATTTGAATCATCTCCTATGAACAGGGGCTGTCCTTCATCGCCGCGAATGGATGCCATCGGTGATACCAGTATGTTCTTTCCGAGGATGACCCCGCCTATGATCGAGGTCAGGGGGTGGATATACGTTGAAGGATCGATCTGTGGCCTCGACACTGTGGCATTGAAATCAGTAAGTATATTCTCCCCCGTCATCGTTTCATCTTCTTCGTATTTTGCGAGGTGTTTTTCTTCAAGAGTTCCTCCCATATCTTTTCAACGGCCGCCTCGGTCTCTTCCAGGGTGCCTTCGTTATGTACGACAAAGTCGGCAAAGGGAATTTTTTCATCCAAGGGCATCTGGGATCGGAGGCGATCCTGGGCCTCTCCCTTCGTGTAGCCATTTCTCTTCATGATCCTTTCTATCTGTATGCCCGGCGACGCATACACGAGGATCACAATATCCATTTTTTCGTGCCAGCCGACCTCTATCAGAAGCGGGATATCCGATATGACGATGGCCTTCCCGTCCCTGCGGCCGATATCGTCGATCCTGCGCCTCCATTCCTCACGTACGGCGGGGTGCACTATACGGTTCAATTCTTCCCGCTTCCCGCTGTCCCGGAACACAATCCTGCCGAGTGCCTCCCGGTCGATCCTCTCATCTGCGTCCAGGATCCCCCTTCCGAAACATTCGACGATCCCCTGCCAGGCCGGGCCGCCGGGCTCTTCCACCTGGTGCGCGAGGAGATCGAGGTCGATGATATGCGCCCCCCTCTTCCGGAACAGTCGTGTGACGGTTGACTTTCCGCTCCCGATTCCGCCTGTCAGTCCGATTTTCATCATGGGAAGTTTCTAGCACAGGGCAGCCCTTCCATCAAACAGAAATTGAAGGCTTGACAATATCGGAGTGAATAATTAAGTATACAGGGACTGGAGGAGAAGATGACGGTAAAAGATCTGTTGAAGCACGCCGAACGGTTTGAGGTGGACGCGTACCAGCCCCGGGATTTCAGGGAGAACCATGTCTCTTTCATGGGGGCCCCCGAGAAGCACCCCTACGCGGTCGATAAGATCATCCTGATCCAGGATCCGTTCAGCACGAATATATCCTGCTATGAATTTTCCGCCGCTGATGTTGCCGGGATGGAGGAACTGCCGAGTCTGGTCACCGCGGAAGGAACGTCCGTCAAGATGTGCCGTGTCTGGGTGAGAAAGGGGAGCATCGGGGTACGCTCCACCCCTTTTGTCGTTGAGGACACCACACCGCGCGGTCAGTGAGGGATGCTGCTCATAAATCCGGCCCTCCTGCCCTCAGCTATTCACCGTACTGCTCTGATATCCAGGAGTGGTACTCGTTATTCTTGACGCGCCGCGTCCATTCGTCGTTTTCCAGGTACCACGCTATCGTCTTCCTGAGTCCCGATTGAAATGATTCTCCCGGCGTCCAGCCCAGCTCCGTTTGCAGCTTTGTAAAATCGATGGCGTACCGCCGGTCATGACCGGGCCTGTCCTTGACGAAGGTGATAAGCCCCCTCCGGGGAGCATCCGCGGTGAGACCTTCTCTCTCATCCAGGATATCGCAGATCATCTCCACGATAGTGATGTTTTCCATCTCCCTGTTGCCGCCGATGTTGTAGGTCTCACCCCTCCTGCCCGACCGCATGATGGTCCAGATGGCGTCGCAGTGGTCTTCCACATAGAGCCAGTCCCTGACATTCCGGCCGTCGCCGTAGATGGGGAGCTTTTCCCCCTCCTTCGCGTTGAGAACGATCAGGGGGATCAGCTTTTCGGGAAACTGGTAGGGGCCGTAGTTGTTTGAGCAGTTCGAAACGGTGATCGGAAGCCCGTAGGTCGCTTCGTAGGCCCGGACCAGATGATCCGACGAGGCCTTTGCCGCGGAGTAGGGGCTGTTGGGGCTGTAAGGGGTGGTCTCCGTGAATCCCGATGAATCGGGACCCAGGCTTCCGTATACCTCGTCTGTACTGATGTGGTGGAAGAGGACAAATCCTTCGGCGTGAGCGCGGGCCGCCTCCAGCAGGTTGAAGGTGCCGACGATATTCGTGTAGATGAAGGCCCCGGGGTCTTTTATCGACCGGTCCACGTGTGATTCGGCGGCGAAGTGGCATACCGCGTCTATCCCGTGGCGGGAGAATATCTCTTCCATCCGTCCGAGATCACAGATATCCGCTCGTTCGAACAGGTACCTGCCCGGGTAGCCGTTCTCTATCCCCTTGAGATTATCGGGGTTTCCCGCATAGGTGAGCTTGTCCACGTTGATGATTCTCCCCGTAAAATCGGCGCGCTCCAGAAGGTATCGTATAAAATTGCTCCCTATGAAACCGCATCCGCCCGTGACCATCAGGTTCTGTATGTCCATCCGTTCCACCACCTCGTCTCTCATTTTTTTGGTATGACTACCTCAATTACAGGTTTGCTGTCAATCAAAATGCCGAGACTTCGTGGCGGGTCTTTGAAAGGAACCCGATGGTTTTGCTTCTCTTCTTTATGGATCTTCTTTATGGATTTACTTATTGCCGGTCCTGGTGTACTATATCGCCGATATCCATTCGGAACTGAATCTTCCGGAAATAAAAAACAGGGAATTGTAACACTGAGGTGTCGATGATGAGAAAAAGCGGATGGGTTGCCATTATCTGTGCCGGAGTGATTCTGGCCCTTATTCTTGTGCTCTTCCTGCACAGAGACACATTTTTCCCCGTCGAGGAGACGGTGTTGAAGAAACAGCCCGAAAGTCGCGGTGAGAGTATCACAAAAAAGATAAAGCTTCCCCCACCGCAGGAAAAGACCCCCCCCCTGCCCGCCGTTGCAGCGGTCGATCATGATATACTGCAGGAAAGGGTAGAGCAGTTTTTTCAGTATCTCGACGAGCGGAAGTATATACAGGCCTACAACCTGAAGGATGGGTCCTACCTGCATTTTGTGGATATCGTCTCGAAGCTCTCATCTCGTCTTCCCGTCGCATCGGGCGAAACGGATGATCTTTCCATCCTGAGGAGCAATATAGCACATCTTTTCCGTGTTATGGGAAAGACGGATGTGTCGCTGACACTGGATATTCTCTCGCACGAAAAAAAGGAGATTGAGCGCACTATGGAGGTCCTCTACGAATGGGGTGTAAGGGAGGCGCAGCGCCAGGACGGCGCGATCAAGACCGATATGGGCGACCTTTACGAGTATGCCGCCTTCTTCCTGAATACCCTGTCGGGGAAGATGTACTTGCTGAGGCGGAAATCACGGGTCCGGATACTGCTCACCTACTACTCGATTCTGATACTTGACAGGGCAAATACGGAAAAGCTCAATCGCCATGGCGTCGATATACTGCCCCACGTAAACCTTCTGATTGACGATATCGAGCGGTACAAAGGTCTTGATTACAAAGACAGGTATCTCGAACGGTTAAACGGTATCAGGGGGAGATAGGGAGGGATATCCCCCCAAGAGGATGTGCCCTGAGCCCGCGGGTGGCCGAGCAGCATCCACGCGAACCCTAAGAGAGGGGACCCTTGTGTCTCCGGTACCAGAGGTTGGGAAACATCCGGTAGAGAATCTTGGAAGAGAAATCGATGTATTCCTTGCCCCGTTTATCAAACTGGCACGCCTGTATGATATGTTCCCGTATTTCATCTTTGCTGGTCGCTTCATGAAATATCTTGTGGGCGCAGTGAAACAGTGGGCTGTACATATTTTTCTTTTCCAGATACCGGTGAACGTTCTTTATCGTGTTCGGCCCCTCCGGGGTCCCATCTATCTCTTTTCGGGAGCGGATATCCGTTTCTATGGGATTGCCGTCAAATTGTTCATAGAAATACCTGCCGTACCGGTAGTTCTTACTGGCCTCGGATGAAAGTGTGACATACATGTCGCCGACGCCCGCCTGGCTGTGAAATGCCTGAAAACTTCCCCCCAGTAATTTTGACAGGGACCGTATCTCGACGCCGGATCTCGCGAAGATGGTTCCGGGGAGAGAACTTCCCAGGTTCAGGTGGTCGGATACACCCTTTATATTCGCGACGATATTCTTCAGGGCGCCGCACGCCTCGATTCCCACAATATCAAAATTGTAATAGGAGGTCAGCTCTCTCCGATTCAGCTTGAGGAAGTTGAGAATAAAGGCCTTTGTCACCTGTTTTTTCCCCGCCGCTGTCACACATACCGGTCTGCCCGCGGCTATATCTATGTCGAAGAAGGGACCTCCGATAGAGACAACATCAAATTTGTGTTTGAGGTCGAAGAGATGGTTCTTGATCATCTGGGATGGCGTTATCAGTTCGCTGGTCTTTTCATCCGAGGACAGGCCCTTGATCGGTGATACAAGGCATGTCTTGCCGCTCTTTTTTGCTATCAGGGGTTTTATACGGCTGAGCAGTTCCCTGAGCCTGTTCATGGTTATCGAAAGGATGATAACATCATTCTCCTCGACGACCTTTTCCAGGTCATTGGTTGCGGTGACCCCCGCCAGCCGGGGAACCTTATCAATCCCACCCAGCATATTTGCAAGATCGCCCGTCAGATGCAGGGGGTTGAGATGAGTTCTGTTGATCTCATCGCAGATATCGGCGTTGTGGTAGTAGAGGGTTACCTCCTTCCCGTCGCGTCTGAGCTTGTAGGCAAAGGAAGTTCCGAGTCTTCCGGGTCCGATGATTGCCACTCTGGATAGGTTCATGCTGTGTGTCTCCTCAAAAAATCTTGGTTCGTCAGATATAAGTTCCACGGGATCTCAGGCAGGAGTAATCCCGATAGAGGGGCGTGTGTCGTGAATCTTTGGTAGTTTCTTAAGCCCCTCGCTACATCTGAGGTGTCGCAGGATAGTAGGATAATGGCGTTTTGTCAACCACCGAAACACATTGTCCGGTGTGTCGCTTATAGGACACCCAAAATAAGGTTTCCTGAACTTCACTATTGACAATCCGATGTTCAGGAAGTACAAGCACAAATTATGCGTTAGGAGTGTTTCTGAGTGATTACCTTTAAAAATGTCAATAAGTGGTTCGGAAAACTTCATGTCCTCAACGATATCAATTTTCACGTAGCCTCGGGAGAGGTGGTTGTTGTCTGCGGTCCGAGCGGATCGGGAAAGAGTACCCTCATCAGATGTATCAACAAACTGGAGCCCATACAAAACGGTGAGATCATAGCCGACAGCATCCCCATACATGACCGCCGGGTCAATCTCACCCACCTTCGGGCGGAGATAGGGTTTGTATTTCAGCAGTTCAACCTCTATCCCCATATGACCGCTCTCCAGAATATCACCCTTGCCCCCGTCAATGTGAGAAAAACCGATCCGGAAAAGGCCAAGAAACAGGGCCTTCGGCTGCTGGAAAAGGTTGGCATAGGGGAGAAGGCGCACTCATATCCCTCGCAACTCTCGGGGGGGCAGCAGCAGCGCGTCGCTATCGCGCGCGGTCTTGCCATGCAGCCCAAGATCATGCTCTTTGATGAACCCACGTCGGCGCTGGATCCGGAGATGATAAACGAGGTCCTCGATGTCATGCGCGACCTGGCGCGTGAGGGAATGACCATGATCGTGGTGACGCATGAGATGGGGTTCGCCCGCGAGGTTGCCGACCGGGTGGCCTTTATGGATGAGGGACAGATCATCGAAGAGGCGACGCCGGACGATTTCTTCTATCGTCCTCAAAGTGACCGTACCAAGCTTTTTTTGAGCAAGATATTGACGCATTAGAGGATGCCCCTGCGGTAATGAAATCCGGTATCGGGGTGTGGTTTTTTAATTACTTTAAACAGAGGAGGTTGTCCGATGCAAAAGAGAGTATGGAGATCAGTGTTGGTGTTGGCTGTGGCATTTCTGCTTGTGCCTGGTATCTGCTTTGCGGGTCCGACCTATGACAAGGTCATGGAAGCGGGCGTTGTCAAGGCAGGTCTGATGTACAACAGTATCCCCGCGGCGTACTTTAACGACAAAAATGAGTGGGTCGGGTTTGACGTCGATATCGCTTCAGAGGTAATAAAGCGTATCGGCCAGTCCATGGGGAAAGAACTCAAAATGGAGAAGATCAAACTCAACAACAAGACTCGTATCTCGTTTCTGACATCGGGGCGGATCGATATGAGTACCGCGAACATGACCCACAAGCGTGAGCGGGACAAGACGATCGATTTCTCCATCACCTACTTCTTTGATGGTGAGAAAATACTCGCCAAAAAGGGCAAATACAAGGATCACAAGGATTTTGTGGGCAAGAAACTAGCCTCCATGCAGGGTACCACCAGTGAGAAAAACGCCGTCAATCTCCTGAAATCGCTGGGTGACACGAAGCCGAAGGTTATCAGCTTCCAGGATGAGCCCTCATGCTTCCTGGCGCTGCAGCAGGGCAAGGTCGCGGGCTGGGCGACCGACAGCACGATCCTCATCGGGTATGCCGCGAAGGAACCGGGCAAGTATGAACTGGTCGGTGACTTCTTCAGCGACGAGCCCTATGGCATCGGACTTCCGGAGAACGACAGCGACTGGCGTGACGCCGTCAATTTCGCGATCCAGGATATGTGGAAAGACGGAACCTATATGCAGATATATAACAAATGGTACGGTTCCGACACGCCCTACTACTTCCCGATGACCGAAAAGATCGAGATTTGGCCCTAAGGCATAGTATTTTTTTGAGTAACAAGGACTGCGGCCCGGAAAACACCCCGGCCGCAGTTTTTGTGCAGTGATCCCTGTAGAGAGTGGATACGATAATGATCGAATCGTGGAAACGCCCGGTGCAGCAATTCGCGGTAGTCGCCGGGATAGCCCTTGTCATATACCTCTTCTTTACGAATATCGATATTGGTTATCAATTCCACTGGGCCGTCCTCTGGGAGATGAATCCCACCTATGAGGAAGTATTCGGTGTCTGGCTGATACGCGGTCTGCTCCTCACGATAGAGATTACTCTGATCAGTACCGCTGTCTCTCTGGCATTGGGAACATTTTTCGGTATTGCCCGCCTCTCCACCTTCAAACCGCTCTACTGGTTCGCCACGGCGTATGTAGAATTCTTCCGCAACACGCCTCTGCTGGTACAGCTCTTCTTCTGGTATTTCGCCTTCCCTCTGGGGCTGCCGGATACGGTTCGCGAGTTTCTGTACGACCACAATTATGAGCTGATAGCCGCCACCGGGGGGCTGAGCATCTATACCGCCGCCTTCATTGCAGAGATCGTCCGCGCCGGGATACAGGCTATTCCAAAAGGACACCTCGAGGCCGCGGCGGCATCCGGCCTCAGCAGGGTTCAGGCGCTGCGCTTCGTCATCCTGCCCCAGGCCTTTCGCATCATTATGCCCCCCCTCGGAAGCGAGCTTCTGAACAACATGAAGAACTCTTCGCTCGCCATGACTATCGGCGTGGCGGAGCTCTGCTGGCAGGCACAGCAGATCGAATCCTTTACCTTCCGGGGATTCGAGGCAACCACGGCGGCTACCGTTATCTACCTCAGCCTGTCGCTCATCATCAGTATGTTGATGAACAGCGTGACCCACCACATGGAGATCGGCAAGGAAAAGGATCTGAGTCTCCTGGACAGGGCGCTGGGCCTTCTGGTGAGACCATTCCTGCTGCTGGGTGTGTTTCTTGTGAGGGGAGTGAAGTGGTGTGGAGAACGTTTAATGCCGGAGAAGGAGAAGCCGCTGGAGGTGGAGGTTACGTATATGTCCAGCGGAGCGCAGTGGCTGGAACGGTTGCTGGGCCTCCTTGCCATAGCGGGCAGAAGCGTGTTTCTCATCTTCCTGCTTGTTCTTCTCGCTGCAGCGGGATACGGAATCTCTGGTTTTAACTGGGACGTCATATTCGACAACTTCCGCGCGCTTCTGATCTGGACCTTTCCGCACGGACTGGGCGGGGAAATCTTTTACGGTCTCGGCGGGCTTACCCTCAGCATCGTGCTGGCATTTATCGCGCTCACGGCCAGCTTCGCCATCGGTCTTGTGGCGGGTCTGGGGCGCCTGAGTAAAAGCCCCCTGATCAGCACCCCAAGCATCCTCTACATCGAGCTGATACGGGGGAACCCCCTTATTATGGTGATCTTCTGGGTCTACTTCTTTTCCCCCATTCTCACCGGGATGCAGATGGATGTCTTCTGGAGCGCCACGATCGCGTTCACCATCTTCTCCGGTGCCTATCTGGCGGAGATTGTGCGTGCCGGCGTGAAGGCCATTCCCCCGGGACAGATGGAGGCGGCGACGGCCTCCGGCCTGAACTATTTCAAGGCGATGCGCTTCGTGATTCTCCCACAGGCCCTCAAGATGATGATCCCCGCCATCGTGGGGCAGTTCATCGCCCTCTTCAAGGATACCTCGCTGGCGTATATCATCGGGGTGTTCGAGCTGACGACTGTGGCACAGACAGTCAACAATCGGCTCATGATCTATCCCTTTGAGATCTACACGGCGATCGCCTTCCTTTACTTCATCTGCTGCTACAGCATGAGCATGGTGGCCCGCAACCTCGAGCGCAAATACACCCCCGAGGCCCGTATCGAAATCCCGACCATGGCGTAAGGGGAGGGGGGGCAGGTCTGTGCCTGAGACACTATTTCAGGATCCCCTTGCCCGTGACGAGTTCGTCGATGGCCCGGTGCAAGTCGGCCAGTGTGCCGTCGTTCCCGATGGAATAGTTCGCCTTTCTGCCCGCCTCTTCGATGTGGAAGAGGTCTTTCTCTGCCCGGTCCAGGGCGAGGAACTGTTCGTAGCTGTGGGGGTCGCGCTCTTCGCCCCGCGCGATCATCCGCTCGTAGCGCTGGTTTGGATCGGTCATGGTGACGTTGATCAGGATGAAATCATCTCCGAAGAACTCTTTCAGGATGGAGACATCGGCGAGTGACCGTATCCCGCTGATTCCCACGGTCTGATTCTCTTCCCTGCCGATCCGTTCAGCTAGGAGCCTGACGAAGCAGCCTTCGCCCCACTCGCGGAACCAGCGTTCCGAGATGGCGCGCAGGTTGTCCCGTGTCGCCTCCGCCCCCTCCTTGGCAGCAATTTCTCTCACCATATTGCCCGTGGAGAAGAAAGGGACGCCGCAGGCGGCCTTAAGATATTTGAGGACCTCGTCTTTTCCCGAACCGTTCTGACCGACGGCGCCGATAACCTTCATAACTTATCCTCCTTACGTTACACGGAACGTATAAACAAAAATCCCCGCCCGCAGTCGCGGGCAGGGATTTTTGTGCTCTTTGTGTTGTATGGGTTTACACCTCGGCGTCGCACCGCAGGCAGCGTGACGCCTCCTTGATGGCCGTTTCTACGTCGTAGCCAAGTTCAACTTCGTCGAAGTTGGTTTTCCTCTGTGTCGCAACCAGCTCCGGCATAGCTGCCTGAGGCTGTTCCTCTGAATCTTCGTCGATCTCGAAGGGTATATCGATCTCTTCCACCGGCGCCTCCCAGGCGGGTTCTTCGTTCCTGGCGCGTATGGCGCTGTCGATATCTTCGGCGGCCTGGTGTCCAGCCGAGATGGCCCCGACAACCGTCCATGGCCCCGTTACCGCGTCACCACCCGCGTAGAACTTCTCGCTGGTGGTTTTGGATTTGCTCCCCTCGGCGAGGTCAAAGCACTCCCACCGGTTGACCGACACGTCGCTCTTTTCCGGAACGAAGGAGAGATCCGGGGTCTGGCCGATGGCGGCGACGATGGCATCGATGCCGAGGGTGAACTCGGAACCTTCAATGACGACGGGTCTTCTCCTCCCGCTGTTGTCGAAATCTCCCGCCTTCATCCGCTCGCAGGTAATGCCTGTCACCGTGCCCTTCTCCGTGACGATCTTCTTGGGGGCTACGAAGTACTCGATCTTGATCCCTTCATGCTCCGCAGCGACGATCTCTTCCTCGGCTGCGGGCATATCCTCGCGTGTCCTCCGGTAGAGGATCGTGACGTCAGCGCCCAGACGGACCGCGCACCGGGCGGCGTCAATGGCGGAGTTGCCTCCTCCGATGACCGCGACCCTGGAGCCGAGGGTCTTTTCGCCCTTCAGCCAGGCATCCTCATTGAGATTGAAGTCTCTCAGGAATTCGACGCCGCCGAAGACACCGGCCGCGTCCTCTCCCTCGACCCTCATCCGCTGGCTCTTGTGCGCACCGGGGGCCATGTAGATGTAGTCGTATTTCTTCTCCACGTCCTTGAAGGAGATATTCTTGCCGACGCGGGTGTTGCACGTAATCTCCACTCCCAGAGATCGTATGTCGTCAATCTCTCCCGCGAGGATGTTCCGCGGCAGACGGTATGAGGGGATGCCGTAGCGGGTCATCCCTCCCGGTTCGGGGAGTTCCTCGAAGACGTTTACCTGGTAGCCGCGCAGTGCCAGATCCTTAGCGGCGGTGAGGCCCGCGGGCCCGGCGCCGACAACCGCAATCTTCTCGTTTCGGTCGACCGGCACGGCGTTGATTACCGGACGGGCAGCGTTGTCGGTGATAAACCGTTTGATGAACTTGATGGCAAGCGTTTCATCCAGCGCACCTCGCCGGCACTTGGATTGACACTGGTGGTCGCAGACCCTCCCGCAGATAGCGGGGAAGGGGTTCGTCTTCATCATGACCCGGTAGGCGTCATCAAATCTCTTGGCGCGGACCAGTGCCATGTACTGGGGAACATCCATGCTGATCGGACAGGCGTTCTGACAGGGCGACTTGAAGAGCGCCGAGCAGACACCGGCCGAGCAGTGCTTGTCCCTGATGTGGGCCTCGTATTCGGCCCTGAAGTACCGGAGGGTACTCAGAACTGGGTTGGGAGCGGTCTGACCGAGACCGCAGAGGGCCGTGTCCTTGATCACGACGGCCATCTCTTCAAGACGTTCGAGGTCCCCCTCCTTGCCTCTTCCCTCGCAGATATTGGTGAGGATCTCCAGCATTCGTTTTGTCCCCTCGCGACAGGGGGTGCATTTGCCGCAGGACTCGTCCTGGCAGAAGTCCATGAAGAAGCGCGCCATATCGACGGGGCACATGTCCTCGTTCATGACGATCAGACCGCCGGACCCCATGATGGCGCCGAGCTTGGCGACGTTTTCATAGTCCACCGGCGCGTTGAGATGCTGGATGGGAATCATTCCCCCTGAGGGGCCTCCCAGCTGCGCCGCCTTGAACTTCTTTCCATCCGGTATGCCGCCGCCGATGTCGTATACGATGGTCCCGAGAGATGTACCCATGGGTACCTCGACGAGGCCGACGTTGTTGACATCCCCCGTGAGGGCGAAGACCTTGGTTCCCTTGCTTGTTTCATTCCCGACATTGGAGAACCAAGCGCTTCCCTTCGCGATCAGCTGGCCGACGCTGGCCAGGGTCTCCACGTTGTTCAGGACGCTCGGTTTCTCCCAGAGACCGGCAACGGCGGGGAAGGGGGGTCTAGGCCGCGGCATACCGCGGTTCCCCTCGATTGATGTCATGAGTGCCGTCTCCTCGCCGCAGACGAAGGCGCCCGCGCCCTGATAGACCTCGAGGTCGAAATCAAAGCCGGTATCCAGTATGTTTTCGCCGAGGAGGCCGTATTCCGTCGCCTGCTGTATCGCCACATCCAGCCGGCGGAGGGCCAGCGGATATTCCGCCCTGCAGTAGATATATCCCTTGTGGGCCCCGATCGCCTTCGCGGCGATTATCATCCCTTCAAGGACGGCATGCGGGTCCGCCTCAAGGACGCTCCGGTCCATGAATGCCCCGGGATCACCTTCATCGGCGTTGCACAGGACGTATTTGACGTCGTTCTGTGACTGGGAGGCGAACTTCCACTTCAGACCGGTCGGAAACCCTGCACCGCCGCGGCCGCGAAGACCGGAGTCAAGGACCTCCTTGATGATCTCCTCCGACGTCATCTCGGTGAGGGCCTTCGCCGCACCGGCGTAACCGTCCCGTGCGATGTATTCGTCGATGACCTCAGGATCGATAAGGCCCTTGTTCCGCAGGACCCGCAGTTCCTGGAGGGCGAAGAAGGGTATGTCGTTCATCGCGGGGATTGTCTCTTCCGTGGACGGTTCCTTGTACAGGAGCCTCTCCAGCGGTCTCCCCTTGAGGAGATGTTCTTCAACTAGTTCGGGCACATCTTCCGGCTGCACCATCATATAGATGATCCCGTCCGGATAGACGACCATGATGGGCCCCATGGCGCAGAAGCCGTTGCAACCCGTTTCAACTATCTTTATTTCATCGGCGAGGCCCTGTTTGTCCAGCTCCGCGGCGAGGGCTTTTTTTACCTTCGCGCTCCCCGTGGCGTGACATCCGGTACCCCCGCAGATCAGTATGTGAGACCGAAAAACTTTCATCGGATATGTATCCTCCTTCAGTAGTAGTTGTGTCTCCTTGTCCTATTCCGTTACCTTGGCCAGGACAAAGGGGGTCTGAACCTCATCCTCGAGGATGTGTCTCTTGAAGACCTGCCTCATCTTGTTGGGATTCATAAATTCGTAGATAATAGGATTCTGTTCGAGAACCTCAACGGTTATCTCCGGCTCCCTGCTGCACAGTCCCATACATCCCGATGTGGTGACGGCGACATCGGTGACCCCTGCCTCTTCAATCTCGCTCATCAGGGTATTCATAACCTCGCGCGCCCCGGCGGCTATGCCACAGGTTCCCATGTGGACAGTTACCTTGACCCGCCTCTCTCCTGCCCTCAGAGCGGTCTCACCATGCACGCGATCCTTGATCTTTTTCAGATCTTCTATCTTTATCTTTGCCATGTCATGTCCCTCTATCGTGCCTAGTTGTATTGTTGTAAGATCTCTTTCAGCTTGCCGGGTTTGACCCGCCCGTGGATATCCTCGTCCACTACGACAACCGGTCCCAGCCCGCACGCCCCGAGGCAACGGACGGTCTCGTACGTGAACATGCGGTCCGCGGTAGTCTCACCTTCTTTGATGCCGAATATCTTTTCCACGGTTTCGGCGATTTTTTTCCCGCCTCTCACATAGCAGGCGGTCCCCAGGCAGACCCGCACCGTGTGTTTGCCGCGCGGCTGCATGGTGAAGAAAGAATAAAAGGTGACGACACCATAGACGTGACTGAGTGGGATGCCGAGCTCTCTCCCGACCCTTTTTTGTACGGGAACCGGAAGAAATCCCAGGAGCTCCTGAGCCCTTTCCAGTACAGGGATCAAGCCCCCGGCCTGACCCCTGTATTTCTCGATGATGCCATCCAGTTCTGTGATCTGCTCCGGGGTAAACTCCTCCAAAAGCTCATTGTACTCTGAATCCATATATTCCTCCTTGATGGAAGATCTAACCGGAGGAGGGGAGCTAAGACCCGGCCCCGATCTCCTTCAGACCATCCCGTATATTTTCCTTTATAAATTGAATCACCGTCGGATGATCAATGGGAACATCCTCAAGTTCATTCTTTATCTCTCGCGTGTCCAGCGTGTAGGACTCGCTATCACTTAGATGCGTGTAGACAAAATCCACCCCCGGATTACCGGCTATCATGGTTGCCATGGTCGTCGGCATATCTCCCAGGGGCTGACGGTCGATGTGCCGATATCCGAACCCCGCGGTTACCGTCGTTCCTTCTCCCTTTTTCGATTCGACCGCACACTCTCCACCGGTGATCTTTGCGGCGTGGGAGAGCAGGGGAAGTCCCAGGCCCACTCGACGTACCGTCTTCGACGTGTAAAAGGGGTCCAGGGCCTTCTGAGCGACATCCGGCTCCATCCCCTCTCCATTATCGGCGATCTCGATACGCAGGGTGTCATGTTCTCGATCTTCGATGATGCCGATCCGTATGAGGCTCGCTCCCGCCCTCGTGGAGTTCTCGACGATATCGAGTATGTTCATGGAGAGTTCCAGCATGGGCTATTCCTTGACGTAGCGTCCCTCACGTCCTTCAATGGCCATCTTCAACTCGGAGAGGGAGGGTTCCTTCATGAATATCCTCGTAGCCCCTTCTCCAATGTCCCGTATAAAATGGGCGTCGGATGATTCGATAAACGGGTAACCGGCCAGATCGGGATATCGCTTCCGCGCCTCCTTCAGCCCCGTCCGGCGGGATATCTCGAGGGCATCGAATCGTATATCGTGGGGGATAAACCCCAGCTGGCCCAGGACACTGAAGCTCTCCCGGTCGATGTGCGCGGCAATAGCAATTCCACTCAGTGCATGGACCGTTTCAACGATGTCCCGAAGCGAAAGATCGATGGAGCCTATCAGGAGCCTGTCGTTAAATCCCTCCACTTCGTCCGACGCATTGACGATTGCCTGGCATCCGAATATCTCTTCCCGGTTGGAACCGGAAAGGGCGGTGTAGACGACCCCTTGAAGCCTTAACAGACCGTCCATATTTTCAAAGAGCGCGATAACGTGAGCCTCCTCCCTGCTGGATATCTCCATGCCGGGAAAGACGTGCAGCGGTTTTTCTCGGGCCGCCTCTATCACATACCGGACGTTCTCGGATGCGTTATGATCACATATGCCGATGACATCCAATCCCTCGGCGACCGCTCTTTCTACCAGGGCGGTCGGATACATATCCAAATCGGCACAGGGAGAGAGACAGGTATGGATGTGAAGGTCACACCGAAACTCCTTTACCCCTTTTGCCCCCTCTACCATAGACACATACCCTGATTCTGAAAAAGCGTTGTGCCGCCGGGCATTCCTCCGGCTCATGCAGGCACAGGTCATCCATTCTATCAGGGATGCAGCAGGCCGTATATCCTGCCGGCTATCTCAAATCCGGACAGTTCGGTTACCAGCAGCGGTATTCCTTCCTGCGATGCCCGCTCAATGGTGTCCGTGTCCGGCTGCCTCCCCTGGGTAAGGATGATGCACGCGTGCTCTTTCAGTACGCTTACCGCCACGATGTTCTGGTGTGCCTGACAGGTGACCCATACGTCGCCGTTCTTGCTGCCAGCCAGGACGTTGCTCAGGAGATCACCCGCGTACCCACCTGACACTTCCCTGTCCAGCCTGTCTTCGCCGCACCGTACCGTGAGGCCTAATTTTTCCACCAGAAAAGCCACGTCCATGTTGTCTCACCTGTTGATCAAGATCTTTAGATGGGTTCCTTTGCCCTCTTCCGATGATATCTCGAAGGTATCGGAGCAGTTCTTTATGTTGAAAAGACCCATGCCTGCCCCGAATCCCATCTCCCGGATCCGATCATTCGCCGTGGAATACCCCTGCTCCATGGCCTGCTCGATATTGCTTATGCCGGGGCCGGTGTCCCGTATGTCAATCAATATGCGGTCACGTGTCACTTGAAGCTTGACCGTTCCCTCAATGGCGTAGGAGATGATATTCACTTCCGATTCATAGGTCGCAATCGCGGCCCTTCTCCGTACATCGTCCGGTATGCCGATCTTCTTCAGCATCTTTTTTATTTCAACAGAGACCTTGCCGGCTTCGGCAAATTTTTCGCCCTCGACAGAAAAAGAACATTCACAACCTTGAGTCATAACGGAATAACACTTTCCGGACCCTCGATCTTTCTGACGCAACCGACTATCCCGTTTGCGTACAACCGTCCTGATGTTTCAAAGAGGATGTATCGTGTGGAAAGAACCGGGATGTCCAGTTCTTCCGCCAAGGTCAGCGTTTCCTCAGGGGGAATCTTCCCCCGGACCACCAGGATTGCCGAATTATCCACGATACTTGCGATTCTGACGATCTGAGGATTGGTAAGCCCGGTAATCATGATACTCCCGGGTTTTGCAAAGGCGAGGACATCGCTCATCAGGTCGGCGCTGAAGGCGGTTTTTACCTCTATGTCAAGGTGATCCCCTCCTACCAGAATTCTGGCATCCAACAGATCCGCTATCTCGCGAAGGGTCATCTTTTTTCCTTCCTTGTTCGCCCTTCTCTGCCCCGGCTTTTCCCTCCCAAGAGGGCCTCCCGGGGTGCAACCCGCACGCCGAAACAAACCGGCAGAAGAGGTCGAACTTTCCCGCTAAACAAATCGACTCCCCCTAGCATAAGGTAGCGGCCATGTCAATGTTTTTGGGGCCACATGATGATACAATATCGATCATTTCATCCCCATTTTTACTCACTTCGGGTTAATTCCTCGAAGTTTGTTTCGTTTTTTTACATGAGATAAGCATAGGGGATGAGTGAGTATATACACAAGAGGCATAATGTATCGGTAATTGTAACCATTCAGCATAATTTATGAAAATCAAAACTTGAATACCCCGTTTTTAAACGGGGATGAAAAGTTTTCCTGCCGGAGGCAGGTGTGAATATGATATAAATGCTACATGGTACTGAGAAGAGCAAGTCATGCGGTATAT
>Ga0307990_1000763_pt1 | contig 27749 bp, 17 predicted proteins | sample EllFjometagen129_FD_203168 | JGI IMG/M metagenome (GOLD analysis project Ga0307990, IMG submission 203168) | Marine microbial communities from Ellis Fjord, Antarctic Ocean - #129 | ecosystem: Environmental > Aquatic > Marine > Unclassified | place: Southern Ocean | collected 2014-10-08
ACATTCTGAAAGATATATCCATCCATGGTTTGAAGCAAATACATACATAAACAAATAACACAAAAACATAAATCATAATAGATAAAAAGCAAGTAATTATCTTTTCACAATTTTTCTTTTAATAATTGCTTCATCTGATTTAATAATAACAAAATAAATTCCTTTGGAAAGATATTTTAAGTTAACAGATTTTCGATAGGTCTTATCAGCTCTGTCTTTAAAAGAAAAAATTTCTTCACCTAAAATATTAATAATTGAAATTCTAATTTCAGAAGATTTGTTGAATAAGAGTTTTATATTTAATATATCATCAACAGGATTTGGGTAAATACAAGAATATTCATCACTTTCAAATTGATGAATTCCGCTTTGTTGCAAAATTTTAAATCCATTTAAAAGCTCCAATTGCCCATCAATACTATGTTGTATTTGCACATCCCAAAAACCGAGTATTGCACTAATAGGAATATTAAAATGCAATTTCAATAAAGAATCGTTCAGAATATTAATTGAATCATAATAAATAGAAGAACTTCCGTTTCTTAACCAAACATCAGGTGTTAATCCTGCAGTAAAATGAGTGTAATTAGTTCTTAACATTACTTCTAAAGATTGTCCTTGTTCTGCACTATCGGGGTCTAATGAAACGATAAGAGGAGTATTTGGATTTTTTACATATAAAGCATTATATTTTATCAAAAGACTATCAGTAATATTAAAAGCATGAATATTCCAATATCCCAAAGTAGCTGTTGAAGGAACACTAAGATTAATATTAATAGTTGAGTCGTTTATAACAGATGTAGTTAAAGGATTCATTTGAGTTGTGTCATGTTTAAACCATACCGTTGTCCCACCTGTTGCAGTAAAATTAGTATTCGTGCTATTTATTGTTAAACTTAAACTTTGTCCTTGCTCAACACTATCGGGAACAATAGATATTATTTGCGGTGGATTTGTAGTAGAATTAATATAAAATCCATTTGGTTTTGTTATTAATCCATCAATACTATTTTGGACATTAACATCCCATGAACCTGAAACAGCATTAGTAGGAATTGAAAACTGAGAAACAATAGTATAATCATTGGGAGCAACACTTGAAATAGAATTTATTGTATTTGTTCCTTTGCTTAACCATATTGTAGAACCACCTCCAAGAGTAAAATGTGTGTTTTGCCCATTAATATTTACTTGCATACTTTGCCCTTGATTAGCAATACTTGGATTGACCGATTGAATTTGTGGAATATATGGATTTAGATTTATATAAAAGGAATTCGGTTTTGTAATAGTTCCATCAATACTGTCCTGAACATTCAAACCCCAATATCCGGTAGTAGCAAACATAGGAATTGTAAGATGTGAAACTATATTTATATTACTATTTATATCAACAGAATCTGCATAAATTGTTGAAGTGCCATAAAAAAGCCAAACAACAGGTGTTGGACCTTGAGTAAAATGTGCATTAGAAGACGCTATAATATTTATAGATATTGTATAACCCTGACTACCATTAGTAGGATATATATATGTTATAGTTTGTGATTTAACTTGCATATTAACTACAAACAAAAAAAACAAGAAAAAACACTTAACACTTTTTACTAACATAATTTATGAGGATATTTAAATAATTTTAAACAGAACAAAAATAAAAAAATTACACTTACTTAAAAAATAAAATCCGTTTATTTATATTAATAAATACTTGCTATTTTTATAACCTATAACTATATTTGCAAATACGATAAGATTTTAATTTAGAACAAAATGACAGAAAAAGGAAAGCAGACCAAAGAGTATCACAAGCATCTTGAAAATTTGGTAAGCGAAAGTTCAGTAAAATTAAAAGAAAGCGAAGACAAATATTGGTCAGTGTTGGAACAAAGTGCCGATTGCATATATCTATTTGACATAGAAACAAAAAAAATCTTAGAGTCCAACACAACCTTAAAAAACTTGCTAGGATATTCTTCCGGGGAAATGAAAAATCTTACGGTTTTCGATTTCATCTCTCATTCCAAAGACGATATAAATAAACAAATAAATCTTACACTTAAAGAAAAAAAATTATTTATCGGTGATCGTAAATATATACGAAAAGATGGTTCATTAGTTGATGTTGAAGTTAGTACAAATATTATTAAACATGCTAATAAAAAAATTCTTTGCGTTGTATCTCGCGACATTACTGAACGGAAAATAAAGGAAAAAGAATTAGAATTACAAAAAACTTACTTTGAACATCTTTTTGAAGTATCTCCTGAAGCCATTGCAATTTTGGATCTTGATGATAGAATTATTGAAGTAAACAAAGAATTCTGTAATGTTTTCGAATTTTCAGAAAATGAAGTTATAGGCGAAAAGATTAATAACCTTTTAGTTCCTTCTGATTTAGCTGAAGAAGGAGAAAAAAATACAGAACTAGTTTCAAAAGGAAAAAATGTTTTACTTGAAACTACTCGTCAAACTAAAAGCGGAAAACTAATAAATGTTTTAATTATTGGTAAACCTATTAAACTTAGAAAAAATCAGGTAGCAGTTTATGTTATTTATCATAACATCACAGAACGGAAAAAAAGCGAGAAAAAAATTCACCATCTTAATACAATGCTGTATTCAATCCGTAAAATTAACCAACTAATAACTAAAGAAAATAACAAAAATTTGTTATTAAAAAAGGCATGTAATATCCTTAATGAAGATCGTGGCTATAGTAGTGTATGGATTGGCCTTATTGATAAAAACAAAAAATTCAAACATTTTATTGAAGTTGGATTAGGTGAGGATTTTGTACCGCTTAAGGAAATGCTTATTCAAAACAAAATTGACGAAATTGAATGTGTTAGAAGAGCTTTAGAACAAACCGAAGTTATTATTATCGATGATCATATTTCTGTATGTAAACAATGTCCATTATTGGGAAAAGCCAAAAGTGAAAAAGAATTAACAATACGTCTTGAATATGGTGATAAGATTTATGGCATTTTATCTGTTTCTCTTCCTGTTGAACTTGTTACTGATAAAGAAGAACAAATGCTATTTCATGAACTTGCAAATGATATTTCTTTTGCATTACATAGTATTGAAATTGAAGAAAAACGTAAACATGCAGAAGAAGCCCTCAAACTAAAAACAATAGAATTACAAGAACGTAACAAAGATTTAGATTCTTTTGCTCATACCGTTGCTCATGACTTAAAAAATCCTCTTGGTACTGTTATTGGCTTTGCCGATTTAATGAAAGAAGAATTCTACACACTTTCTGAGGAAGATATCCAAGAATTTATACAAATCATTGTTCAAAGCAGTAGCAAAATGCAACATATTATTGATGAATTACTTCTACTTTCAAGTTTAAGAAAATCTGAAATTAAAACGAATGCTATAGACATGAACGAGATTATTGTTGAAGCAAAAGAACGTTTACTTCAAATGATAAGTGATAAAAACGCCAAGATTATTTTACCTAACAAATTACCTAAGGCAATAGGTTATAAATCATGGATTGAAGAAGTTTGGGTAAATTATATGAGTAATGCTATTAAATACGGAGGCTCACCTCCGAAAATTGAATTCGGTTGGGATAAAAAAAGCAATCATAAAGGTATGCTGCGTTTTTGGATTCGCGATAATGGCAATGGTATATCTCATGAAAATCAAGAACGTTTATTTGAAAAATATGAACGTCTCGACCAGCTTAAAATTGAAGGTTCAGGTTTAGGACTATCAATTGTTAGAGGTATAATGGAAAAATTGGGAGGAGATGTTGGTATAGAAAGTGAAATCGGAAAAGGAAGTTTATTCTATTTTATTCTTCCTGATGCCGAATCGAATAGTAAATAAAAAAACATTTAGTAATTTTCTTTTCTATCAACGTCCCTTTTAATATCTTTTAATTTAATAGATTCACGTTTATCATAATATTTTTTCCCTTTTGCAATTGAAATGTCAATTTTTGCAAGACCTTTTTCGTTGATATAAAGCAATGTTGGAATTATTGTTAAACCCTTTTCAATAGTTTTGGTAGCAATTTTTTTAAGTTCCTTTTTAGTTAGCAATATTTTCCTGTCACGTTTAGGTTCATGATTATTATCTGAACCATGTGAATATTCTGAAATATGCATGTTTCTTATGAATAATTCATTATCGACAAAAACACAATAGGCTTCTGCTATAGAAGCTTTTGCAGCACGTATAGACTTAATTTCGGTTCCAGTAAGTTGTAGTCCTGCCGAATATTCATCTATCAGAAAATATTCAAAATGTGCTTTTTTATTTTTTATGTTTATTGTGTTTCCCATAATTCATCTAAAAAACAAATCAGAAATTAATTTTGATGTGGCAATATAATTTCCCTACTTATTTGCTTAAAATTTACTGCAAAAATAAATATAATTTTATAAATGTTTTTTAATTATCTATAAGCTTCTATCCTATTTTATATCCATACCTAAGTTATAAAACACAAACGACCACATATCAGTATATTCCTTAATTACCATATCTGTAGGTTTTCCTGCACTGTGTCCGGCTTTTGATTCAATTCGGATAATTACAGGATTTTCACCAGCATTGCATTCTTGTAAAGTTGCAGCAAATTTAAAAGAATGAGCAGGAACAACTCTGTCGTCATGGTCGGCAGTTGTTATCATCGTAGCTGGATAATTAGTTCCTTTTTTCAAATTGTGTAATGGAGAATATCCATATAAATATTCAAACATTTCCTTACTGTCTTCGCTTGTTCCGTAATCCGAAGCCCAATGAAAACCGATAGTGAATTTATGATAGCGAAGCATATCCATAACTCCAACCGCAGGTAAAGCAACTCTGAAAAGTTCAGGTCGCTGGCACATACAAGCACCGACAAGAAGTCCACCATTTGAACCACCCCTAATAGCTAATTTTTCTGAGCAAGTATATTTTTCATTTATAAGATATTCAGCTGCAGCAATAAAATCATCAAAAACAATTTGCTTATTCATTTTTGTTCCTGCCTGATGCCAATCTTCGCCATATTCTCCACCACCTCTTAAATTAGCAAGAACATAAACACCACCATTTTCAAGAAACACCAAATTTGCAACACTAAACGAAGGTGTTAAACTGATATTAAAGCCTCCATATCCATAAAGTAAAGTTGGGTTTTGTCCGTTTAGTTCAATTCCTTTTTTGTGAACAATAAACATAGGGATTTTTGTTCCATCTTTGCTTTTATAAAACACTTGTTTTGTTTCAAAAGCTTCTGAATCGAAATCAATTTCCGATTTTTTGTAAACTTCTGAAGTATTGTTTGCAATATCGTATTTAAAAATCGTTGCAGGATAAGTAAATGATGTAAAAGTATAGAAAGCCATATTTTCATCTTTTTTACCACTAAATCCTCCAATAGAACCAATTCCGGGAAGAGCAACTTCATGTTTGAAATTTCCATCAAGGTCATAAATATAAGCTTTATCACTAGCATCTTTCATATAGGAAGTTATAAACATTCCCCCCTTAATTGAAGCACCATTCATTGTTTCATCTTTTTCAGGAATAAAATCCATCCAATTTTCTTTAGCAGGATTTTCCATATCAACAGCAATAACTTTGTATTTAGGAGCATTATAATTTGTTCTAATAAGTAGTTTATTGTCAAGTCTGTCAATTATAGAATAATCATATTCAAAGCAAGAATCAATAGGAATAAAATCAGAATTTTCAACATCAAGTCTTTTAAAACACAAAGAATTTCCTGGTTTTCCGGGTTGTGAAGAAACAAGCATTAAAATCGATTCATCTTCAATAGTGCCGGCATAATTGCCACGCTTTGGAAATTCCGGGTTTTCAAATATTAACAAATCTTCGGCTTGTTTTGTGCCAATTTTATGATAAAATATTTTGCTGTTAACATTTTCTCCTTTAAGTGCTTCGCCTTCATTAGGTTCATCATAACGACTATAATAGAATCCATCATCTTTCCATGACATCCCCGAAAATTTTATCCACTTAAGTTCGTCTTCAAGTTTTTCTCCGGTTTCGGCGTTCATAACAAATATCTCTTTCCAGTCAGAACCTCCCGATGATTTGCTGTAAGCTAATGAATCCCCTGCCCTATTGAAAGAAATTCCTGAAAGGGCAACAGTTCCATCTTCTGAGAAAGTGTTTGGGTCTATGAATACTTTTGGTTCACCATCTAAGCTGTCAGCTTTATACAGAACATACTGTGCCTGTAAGCCATCATTTTTATAAAAATAATATTTACCACCTTCTTTGAATGGAGTTCCATATTTGGGGTAATTCCAAATGCTTGTTAATCTATCTTTTATTTTGTCTCTAAAAGGAATTTGCGACAAATATTCTTCGGTAACTTTATTTTCTGCTTTTACCCATTCGGCTGTTTCTTCAGAATTATCATCTTCAAGCCAGCGATAAGGATCAGGAACTTCAGTTCCAAAATAAACATTTGTTGTATCAACTTTTTTTGCAACAGGATAAACAAGTTCTGTTTTGGATTTTTGATTGCAGTTAGTCAAGCCAATTATCATAATACATGCTAATAAATAAATACTTAATTTCTTCATAATTCAATATTTTTTAATTATTAATTTGAGAGTGTAAAAATATAAAAAATACTTGTTTGTAATTTAAAAAATTATCGGGAATTTACAATTTTTTACAAATCAATCTGACTAAAGTCTTAACGAATAATAATATTTTTATAATACTTCAATTAAATATTTTGTTTGTTATAGAAAAATAAAGAAATTCGCAATCTTATTTAATTATATAAAATTAATATCTGTTATGGCAAAAATTATTAAATCGGAAACTTCTTTTAAATATGATTATACTATTGAAAGTTTTCAAGCAGAAGAAGTAGAATTAAAAGCTTATAAATCTTCATATCGCGAATATGATAAAAACGGCAATTTGATAATTGACATAAACTATGAGGATTCAGGCGATATTAACGAGAAGTATATTTTGAATTATGATGGAAATGGACATCTGATTGAAAAAAATATATTTTATGATGAAAATGAAATTGCCGAAAAATTGATTTATGAAAGAGATGAAAAAGGTAAATTATTAAAAGTTTTAAAACATTATTCAGAAGGTTCTATTGATACAATTTTCTATAAATATGATGAAGACAATTTGATTGAAAAATCAACTGTAGATTCTGATGGAGATGAAGATGAGAAAGAAATTTTTAAATATAAAAATGACAAAATTGTTAGTAAAGAAATACTTGATCTTGATAATGAACCAGTTGAAAAGAATACCTACAAATTTGATGAAAAAGGAAATCTAACTGAAAAAAATAGTTGGAATTCCGAAGATGATAAAAAAGTAAAGTTGGAATATATTTATACAGAAAAAGGAGAACAAGAAAAAATTCTTTATTATAATGACTCAAATCAGCTTATTGCTAAATCTACGTATAAATATAATGAAGATGGTGAAATAATTCAGCTTAATGAAGAGGGACAAAATCATAAGTCTATATTAAAACTAGAATATGACAAAAATGGAAATGTTATAAAGCAAGAAGAATATGGAGACGAAAACCAGTTAAATAATAGCATTGAAAGAAAATTTGATAATGAAAACAATCTTTTGGAATCAAAAGTTTCAATTAATAAACATGGCTTGGGAATAAATGATGATTATGTTATTAAAATCAAATATGAATTTTTTGATGATTGATAAATCAACATGAGAAAAATAACACAAAAATATTGCATAATAAACGATGAGATTATTTCATCAGATGATATAAACAAAAATTATATCACAAGAGGAACTTCTATTTACGAAGTAATTAGGGTGATTGATGGCATTCCCTTATTTTTTGAGGAACATATTGTCAGATTTTCAAATTCTGCAAAAATTGTAAACCTAAAACTATGGTTGGATGAAAATAAGATTAAAGAAAAAATAATTCAATTAATAAGAATTAACAATGTTAAAAATGGAAACATAAAACTCGTTTTTAATTATTTCACACAAAACCATAAATTAGAAAAAGTTTTTTCAACTTTTTTCATACAACATCATTATCCAAACGAAGCAGAATACAAAACCGGAGTTCCTGTTATGTTGTTTAGAGCCGAAAGAAATAATCCAAATGCAAAAATAATATCAGTTGATTTTAGTAAAACCACTGACGAAATAATTAAAAAAAACAAAGTTTATGAAGTTATTTTGGTTGATAATGACGGTAATATTACTGAAGGCAGTAAATCAAACATTTTTATGATAAACAAAAACAATGTTTATACAAGCATTTCAAAAGATATTCTTCCGGGTATAACAAGAAAATATGTGATAAAAATTTGCAAAGACTTAGGTTTGAATATCATTGAAAAGAAAATCAGTGCCATAGATATTATGAATCTTGATGCGACTTTTATTACAGGCACTTCCCCTAAAATTCTTCCAATATGCAAGATTGATGATGTAAATTATGCTTTTGAAAATATTTATCTACATAAAATCATACTTGAATATAATAGAATCATAAATAATTATATCAACACAAAACAATGTATTTTTACCTAAAAACCTTTTCTATATTTTAAATTTTATCTAAATTTGTTTTTATTATTATAAATGATAAAAAAAATTGAAAAAAGAAATTCAAATAAAAAGACCTAAAATATTAATTGTAGATAATGATATTGAAAATCTTAGGTCTATCGAAAAAATATTACAGATTTTTGATATTGAATTAATAAGAGCTTTATCAGGAAATGAAGCCAAGGGAAAAATCATAAATACAGACTTTGCTCTAACACTTATAAATGTCAAATTGCCCGACATGAGTGGTTTTGATTTCGTTAAACTTTTTCAACAAATAGACAAAAGAAAATACCTTCCTGTTATTTTTTTATCAACAATTTCTATTGAAAATCATTCGGAATTCAAAGACATTGAATCCTATGCATTTGATTTTATTTTAAAACCATTTATTCCTAAAATTTTAATTGGAAAAGTTAAAATTTTTCTTAACATTTATGAGCAAAAGAAAAAACTTGAATTTTTATTGGATGAACAAAAACAAATTAATCATGAACTTATAAATGCTAAAACAAAAGCTGAAAATGCTACAAAAGCTAAGTCTATTTTTCTTGCAAATATGTCGCATGAAATAAGAACTCCTTTAAATGGAATTATTGGTGTTACTGAAATAATTTCACACATGGATTTAAGCAAAGAACAAAAAAAATATTTAAATATTATTCAAATTTCCAGTAATAGTTTAATCACAATAATTAATGACATTCTTGACTTTTCGAAAATTGAATCAAAGCAAGTTGAACTTGAAAATATTAAATTCAATCTATACGACGAAATAAATGAAATAATAAAAATACTCAGTTATGCTGCAAAAGACAGCTATTTAGATTTAATTGTAAACATTGAGAATGACGTTCCAAAATTTATTATTGGAGACTCTGTCAAGTTAAAACAAATTTTAATTAACATCATCAATAATGCAATAAAATTCACAAAAAAAGGGAGTGTAAAACTTGAAGTTAATGTTGAGAAAATCGTCGGCAATAAAGTAAATATCAAATTTCAGATTACTGATACAGGAATTGGTATTTCGGAAGCAGGACAGAAAAAGTTATTTAAAACTTTTTCACAAGCAGAAACATCCACAATGAATAAATATGGAGGAACAGGATTAGGTTTATCTATTTCAAAAAGTCTTGCTAAGCTTATGAATGGCAAAATTGGGGTTATTAGCAAAGAAGGTGAAGGTTCGAATTTTTGGTTTACTGCACAATTTGAATTAGCAAAAAAAACAAAAGTTTTGAAAATTGATACTCCAGATAAAGAAATACTCCAGACAGAAGAAAAACTCTCAGTACTTCTTGCTGAAGATAACATTATTAATCAAAAGGTTGCTATGTTTAACCTAAATAAAATGGGTTATGATGTTGATGTTGCTATTAATGGTGTCGTTGCCGTTGATAAGTTTAAAAACAAAAAATTTGATGTTATTTTAATGGATATTCAAATGCCTGAAATGGATGGAATACAAGCAACAAAAGTTATTAGAGAAATTGAAAAACAAACAAATGTTGAAAAAAAAGTATTAATTATTGCTATGACTGCAAATGCCATGAAGGGCGATAGAGAATATTTCATAAAAGCCGGAATGGACCAATACATTAGCAAACCTTTTAAATCTGTTGAGCTTAAAAATTTAATACACGAAAACATAGACAATTACTAATAGACAAAATAATGAAAACCAATAAAGTTAAATACAACTGGGAAAACAAAGTAATACTTATTGTTGAAGATACTTTATCAAGCAACTTGTATTTTGAAGCCGCTTTAGCTCCAACAAAAACAAAACTATTATCAGCTAAAACCAGTGAGGAAGCTATAGAAATTGTTAAAAACAATCATGTAGATTTAGTTCTTATGGATTTAAAATTACCTGTCGGAGATGGTTATGAAGCTACTAAAGAAATCAAGAAATTAAAAAAAGAAATTTCTGTTATTGTACAAACTGCTTACGTATTATCTAACGAAAGAGAAAAAAGTTTTGAAGCAGGATGTGATGAATTTATTGCTAAACCTGTTAATTTAAACTTATTACTTTCTACAATAGAAACCTTTTTTATTGCTATAAAATAATGTTACAGTCTTATTGTAAGCTTTCAAAAAGACAAGCTCAGAAATGTTTTAGATTGATATAATACTTGCTAGATATTCATGCCTCACATAAGTCTATAAATTTAATGAGAAAATTTATTATAGTTTTAATATTTGGAATTTTACTTCATTCAATCAGTTTTGCTCAACTGGATACTGTCATCATAAAATCAAGCTATACCAATATTGCAATACTAAAAGTTGATTACCTTACAAATGCTTTTGAAGGTGGTAATATGCATTATTATAACTGTCCTACTTGCACAAATGATAGTTTACCATTTTTATATAATCATACAAATGCACCAGGAGAAGTCGTGAATATCAGATTTAGTTTGGAACCAACACTAGAAACTGTTTTTTATGCTAGCGAAGCTTGGATGTCTTGTGGTTATATTGAATATCCTGACACTTTTAATACTAATTACCCATTCACATTATCAAATTATCAATTAAATAAAAAACTTAGTTTTAAATATTTAAGTAGTGAGGTTTCACATTATCCCATATTGCAGAAACAAGCAGAATTAGCTTGGAATTCTGTGAATTCTTTGACAATTACAAATGAGTTTTTAGCTAATGACTTTAAGATTGGTATTTATCTTTATAAACCTAGATTAGGACCAACGGATTTTTCAAAAGTTAAATGGATATTTTTTCTCTATTGTAATAATGTTAATACCTCTGTGGATGAATATAATAATTCAGATAGATTTATCATATATCCAAATCCAACTGCAGATAATATTGTTTTGGAATGTAATTATAGTGGTTCAAACGGTATTCAATATAGTATAAGTGATTTATCTAATGCTTCAATAAAGAAAGGCATAATAGAAAGTATAAATAATAAAATAGATTTATCTCTATTTTCAAAAGGCATATATTTTATAGCACTTTATGCTTCAGATGGAACTTATTTGACTACAAAAAAAATAATAAAACTGTAATTATAAAATACTAATAAACTTTATTGTAATAAATTTTATTTTATCCAGTGCTAACTCATTAAGCATCACAACTAATCATTGATTTCTTTGAAATATTTATTGAATATTTGCCAATCCATAAATCAACACTCGGCTTTCTTTCGATTAATAATAAGACGGCAATAAATTTTTGTTTTATCACCCATCGTTTTGTTTTTATTCAAGTAGAATTTTACTGATATTATTTCCATAATTTTTTCATTTTGGTGAAACATTTAGCGTTTGGTGAAACATTTTTATTTTTGGTGAAACAATGGTAAAACAAATATACAAATTTAATTCAATTCGAAAAACTTCAAAAAACAAGAAAGCCGCTATTTTCAGCGGCTTCATAATTTTATTAAATTCAAAAAAAGGTGATTTGTGGAGCTGGAGGGAGTCGAACCCTCGTCCAAACAAGGAACAAACAAGCTTTCTACATGTTTATCTTTTTCTTGGGTTTTTGTGCAAAGCATGGAAAAAAGCATCCAAATCTTTGCCTTAGCCTCAAAATCTCACTTGATAGTCAAGGCACCTATCAAGCCAGCTTAAATTTTTTTTGCACCCCGTTATCAAGCCGGAATTAAGCCTGTCCACTTGCGGAATGTCTCGTCCCAACGGCTACCGTTAGGATTAAGCCCTAACTGTTAAACAGTTTTAGGCAGCAAGAGCGTAATTATTTTCGCCTTTTAAAATGTGTGAATAGGATTTATGAGCGAATTCACAATGCTCAACATGCTTACTTGGCCACCCATCTTGCTGTCAAATCCAGTCAGCCCCAATAGAAAAGCGCTGCAAAGATAATATAATTTTTACAAAAACTCAGATATATATTTGTAATCCTTAGTCAATTCGCCTTTATGTAAAATCAATGCCCTCTTAATTGGATTGGGAAGCTCAATATTTTCAAAGCTTTTATTATAATCAGCTTTTGCAATTGCCGGTATATATTTTAACAATGCATCGCTAAATGAAATTGAAGATTCTCTTGGCAGTTCGCTTGGAAGAATATCAACAGGCATAACTAAAACTCCTTTGCCTTCATATCCCATTGTTGGTTCTCTTGTTATTGGATTGTAAACAAAAATGGGGTCTTCAATCATAGTGCCTTTATGTGTTAATTCAATAGAGCCATTTGGGTCACAGGTAATATCTCCGATTACAGTAAGTTTTGTTTGACCTTCATTAAATAATTTTTCAAAAAAATCATTTGTAATTATTCGGGGATATTCAACACTCCAATACATGCAATTCATCAAAATTGAAAGATGTGGTACATATTTTTCAAACTGATTTTTATAATTATGCGGATTTTTATAATAATCTTGTAAATCAAATTCCGATTTTGAATCTTTTGGCTCAGAGATATTTTCTTCTTTAAATTCAACTTTATAAATAATATTATTCGGGAGATTTTTTTTGTTTTTAAGTTCTAATAATTCTTCAGGTGAAATGCTTTGCGATGGCAATAAACTTGCAATTATTTGAGCCCCTTTTGACACATTCCCATAACCCGTAAAACCAATTGTTACAGGTAATAATTCTTTTGGAAGTCCATTTTTCGCTATCTCATGCCCTACATCTGAAATTACTTCTATTGCTTCTTCCAATGAATTGTATTTATGCGATTGTTGAATTTTAAGGAAAGGTGTATCAAATCCATAATATTTTAAACGCAAACCATAAGACCAAAGAGAGTTAATCATGCCTGCTAATCCGGCAAATTTTCCAAAAAAGATTAATCTTTTTCCAAGCTCATCCACAACTTTTTCATATTCTATCAAATTACATTTCAAGTCCATCATCTTCTTCAGCATAGGCATATTATACTCCTGCCCTTTAATAACATGAGAGAAAAAAACATAAGTTTTATTAGCTTCAAAGAAATTTATCGGCATTTCTTTTACACCAAAAATCACAGGACAATCCTTTAAATTATCGATTATATTTGCTCCCGCATTCTTAAATTCTTCATCAGTAAAAATTCTTTTTTCTGATTTAACAACATTTATATCAAGAGAATTTTCGGCAATGAGCTTTTTAACATGTTTAGGAATAATAGCTACTCTTCTCTCGAGCTTGTATTTATCTTCATATCTGATACCAATTTTTTTATTCATAGAAAATATTTTTTTAGGAATTATAAACTTAGCAAACTTAAATATATTTTTACTTATTATCGAGAAATAATTTGGAAATTAGTTTTGAATAAATTTGGAATTTTAACATTTATCTCGATTGCAGATATCTAATATTTCCTTTTCTTAGTTTTTTATTTCGTTTATCCATTTCAGCTTGCAATGGCGTTACATATTGACTATACAAATCAAATAAAAATTCAATCCTTGTCCTTTCATTTGTAAATGCTTGCGGACGATAACACAAATCTACTGCTTTATCAAGTTCTTTGTGTGCCTTAACCAAATCGGGTGGCATAGTCATAGGGTCGTATAAATCAGCTAAACTACTGTCAGGATATTTTTCTCTGGTATCTAAAACCAATTGGGCTGCTTTTTCTACTCGCTCTTTTTGTTTGTCGTTTACTTCCTTTGGAAATGGATAGTTGTTGTAAACGATGGTATTTGAATATCTATAATCGCTTTTTAATCTTCCACAAGTGTACTTCACCCATGTCATATGCATTTCTGAACTGAGATGACCAAAAAGGTATAGTGTTGCATAAGGTAAAGCAATACAGCTATCATTTACAATATATTCCTTTGAATAAAAACCTAATGGTATATATTTTCTATTTTCAGATGAAGTTCTTGGAATTAAAAGAAAGTCATTCTTGGGTTGGCGAGGTTCTGCAAAAAGAGTTGGTGTTTCAGATTTAAATCGAGTACTTTCTTTTAAACTTTTGCTACGATAAATCGCAACTTGTTTTACCCGTTCATAGACTAATGGTAAGCTTTTTAATTCGTTTGGAGAAATGTCTTTTAAATATAATACCCATCTGTTCTTATTTTTCAGGAATTCTTCCCCTGACAATATTGGTTTAAAGAACTTCTCTGACATTGGTTCTTCATCAATAAATTTCCTTTTTTCTTCATCATTAAAAAGATAAAAGCCACCATCAACAATTTTATTTCCATAAATTATCGATGGAACATTTGTTATTGGATTTCTCCTTTTTGATACAACAATATCATTTCCATCAATTAAATAAGGATTAATATTTTTAACTTTTATTTCATGTGCATCCGTTTTAATATCTTCATAATCAAAAAGTAATTTGCTTGTTATATCAAAATTTGCAAAACCAATAATAACTACATGGACGGCTGCATTTCCCTTTGCCTCGTTATCCCAACGAAATGTTCTATGAGCAAAATGGATTTTAATTTTGTATCGACTGAACAATTCATTCCATATAATTCCGACTTGTTCGCCTTGTGCAATTGAATTGGTTGAAACGAAGGCTGCTTTAATTTTCGTATCTTGAATATATTTGGCTGCTTTTAGATACCAACATGCTACATAATCTAAAACACTTGCACCTTTTATATTAGCCGTCACTAAACTTAAATCTTCTTTTTGTTCCTTTGTTTGAAGTTGTTTTCCAATAAATGGCGGATTACCGAAGATATAATCAAATTTTATTTTGTTGGAAAGTAGTGGTGGTTCTCCTTGATGAATTTGGTATGTTTCTGCTTTTACATTTACGTTTTTATAATCAAGTTCAGGTTCAGATGCAATATCAACATAAATATTAGCATGTTTTACTGAAACGTCTATTGCGTTTACAGGATTCAATAAACTTTGCCAATCAGTTTGTAACGAATTTGCATTTATAATGTTTACAGATTTTTTGAGAGGAATACGCACAAAGTAATTCCCAAACTTCTCAGAAATTTGCATATTCATTTGGTGGTCAATCAGCCACATGGCAACTTCGGCAATTCGTGTAGCCCACTCGTCAATTTCTATTCCATAAAATTGGTCAATGTCGAGCCAAATAACTTGCTCAATGTTTGTTACCAACTCGCCTTTTAGGGTAGTTTCCAAAATGGCAAGTTCTAGTTTTCGTAATTCACGGTAAGCAATAATCAAGAAATTCCCTGAACCACAAGCAGGGTCCAAAAATTTTAATTCGCCTAAATGTTTATGAAATTCTGCAAGTTTTTTTGAATTTCCCTTTACCTTTTCAAACTCTACCCAAAGTTCATCAAGAAAGAGTGGTTTAATAAGTTTGAGAATATTTTTTTCGCTAGTGTAGTGTGCACCTAGATTACGTCTGGCGGTTTTGTCCATAATGCTTTGAAACAAAGAACCAAAAATCGCAGGTGAAATCAAGCCCCAATCCATTGTACAGCTATCCAATAAAATAGAACGCATTTCGCTATCGAAAGCAGCAATACTAAGATTCTCATCAAATAATTTACCGTTAATATATGGAAATTGAGTATAAATTTCGTCTATATTTTTAAGTCGTTTATCTTGTGGTTTATTTAAAACCTGAAACAGTTGTGCTAATTTATTAGCAAGGTCGCTGCCATCTTCGGCTGTGTGGTTTTCCACAAAATCCCAAAATATGTCTTTTTCGAAAATCCCTGTATCATCGGCAAAAAGCATAAAAAGCAATCGAACCAAATAGATTTCCAATTCGTGTCCTTCATAGCCGTTTTCTTTGAGCAAGTCATGTAAATGCCCCATTTTTTCGGCTGCTTTTATATTTATCGGGTCTTCGTCTCTAATTACTATTTTATGATAACCTGCAATAAAACCAAAAAGTTTAATGTTTTTGTGTAGTTCAGAAAGTAAGAATTCAGTGTGTTGATTTTCTTCCAAATCATATAGCCGGAAACGTTCAAAATCTGAAACAAGGATATACTTTGGTAATTCGGCTTCTTTAATTCCCGGAAAATAGTCGATAGCTTGTTGATATGCTTTGTCTAAATCTTTTCCTTTGGATTTATGTTCTACAATTAAATTTCCTTTCCAAAACAAATCAATAAAACCTTGACGGTTGCCTAACTTTTTCACAGGTTCTTCAAAACTTGCAATCCTGCGGCGACCAATCCCAAATATATTAAAGAAATCGTCCCAAAAAGATTTTGCTTCAGCATTTTCTTTTGTTTCAGTTTCCCATTCTTTTGAGAATTTAATGGATCTTGATTTTATTTCATTCCAACTTAAAGGCATGTATTATTTATGTTTAATTTTCACACTTCAAATTTAATAAAAATAATCAGTCTAACATATTTCCATCATATTATTTTGTCTATTTATATTAAGATTTTAAAACCATATGACATAAAAAAAATCACATTTAAGTTCCAATGATGTTGATTTTATTTCCCTTTATTTAAAAGGATTCCCAGTCTAAAATCAATTAAACCATCAAATCGCACATCTGATTCCCAAAAATATAATCCTGCTCCTAAATTTAAGTTAAAATAGAATCTCTTTTTGTTTCGTTGAAATCCCCAACTTGGTCCTATATAACGCAAATCATCAAAATACAGTAAGGAATACAGACTAAAATAATCTGCAGAATTATTCCTTATACTCTTATTTCTATTTTGCCTTCTTTTCATATTATAGAATTGTCTCAATTCAAGTTTTAAATAGGGATGAAGTGCTACATATTCTCCCTTATAAGTATTCATAAATGGATCCATGTTTAATGGTACACTATGAAAAATATGAATTTCATTATAGCATTTTCTTGTGATGAATCCTTGTTCATATCCTGTTCCAAATTCAGCATTTGCTGAAAGCGAATTATTAAGTTTTCTTTCGACAGATATTCCAGGAAAAAGGAAACTTAGCCTGTAAAAGTTCATGTTTGTATTTGTTTCCTGAGTGGATTCAAATAGTTTGATTTCTTTATTAGTACTATTGGTATATGTTTTGCCATTATAAATAAATCCCTTTATAGTATCAGCAAAGATTGTTTCAATTCTTAAATTCCGATGATTTTCGTATTTAATTCTATTGTATTTTACATCAATGATTTTACAATCAATTCTTACACTATCATTCACAATTATTTGGTCCTGCCCATATAAAATTGATGAACAAACTAATACACAAACGCTAATTAATAGTTTTCTCATAACAAAATTTCACATATGATTTATTATTCAAATTTATCAAAAAAAAAATCAATTTAACATATAATTCTAATCTTATTTTGTCAATTTAAATTAAATTCAAAAAATAACTACTTTCGCATAATTAAGAAATTGCATTATCGTTATTAAATAATAATTTAAAACCGTTACCTAATAAATTATTTTAATGAGCAAAAATCATTTCAAAAAAATCATAATTCCTTTATTGGTTTTCTTTTTAATAATTCCCTTTGTTAATGCACAAAGCAAGCATACTTTAAGCGGATATATCAAAGAAAAAGGCAGTGGAGAATTATTAATTGGAGTTAATATTTATTTCCCTTCACTTCAAACCGGAACCGTAAGTAATAATTATGGATTTTATTCCATCACAATTCCTTCTGGTATTTATAATGCAGTTTTCTCCTATATAGGCTACAAGCCTGAAAGCAAAAAGCTGGATTTGAATAAAGATATTGAATTAAATATAGCATTGGAATCAAGTATTGAATTGGAAGGAGTAGAAATTTCAGCGCAAAAGCAAGAAAGAATAAGTGAAGTTGTTCAGATGAGTGTGGTCGATATTCCAATTGAGCAAATCAAGAATATTCCTGCCTTATTTGGTGAGAAAGATGTTTTCAAGGCTCTGCAACTTATGCCCGGAATTCAAAATGGAACTGAAGGCTCAAGTGGTATTTATGTCCGTGGCGGTGGTCCAGACCAAAACCTGATAATCCTGGATGATGCCACAGTTTATAATGCAAACCATTTGTTTGGCTTCTTTTCGGTTTTCAATGGTGATGCTTTAAAAAGCATAGAACTAACAAAGGGTGGCTTCCCTGCCCGTTATGGAGGTAGATTATCATCAGTTATTGAAATGAACATGAAAGATGGTAATAAAGAAAAATTCACCGGAGAAGCTGGAATAGGATTAATATCATCGAGATTAACTCTAGAAGGGCCTATAATTAAAGATAAAGCAAGTTTCCTTATTTCTGCTCGTCGAACTTATATTGATGTTTTACTGCAACCATTTATGAAACTTGAAAATGGTAAAGGCGGCTACTATTTTTATGATTTAAATGCAAAAGTAAATTATGACTTTGGAAGAAAGAACAAATTGTATTTAAGCGGTTATTTTGGTCGAGATAAATTTTATTTAAAACAAAAAGATGATTTTGAAGAAATGAATGCAGGTCTTTACTGGCAAAATCAAACTGCTACAGCAAGATGGAATCATTTGTTCAATAACAAACTATTTGCTAACGCTTCATTGATTTACAGTAATTATAAGCTAGATATTTATAGTGAAGAAATTGAATCTGCTGATGATTATTTCAAATTAGAGTATTATTCCGGTATCGAAGACATTTCTTTTAAATATGACCTTCAATATCATCCACATCCTGATCATATTATTAGAACAGGGATTATTTCTACAAGACATTTGTTTACACCAAGTGCAGTGGTTATTGACGCTCCTGCCCTTGACGAATTTGAATCCAATGCAAAAAAGATTGAATCTCTTGAATCAGGAATTTATATAGAAGATGAATTTAAGTATAAAAGCAAATTGAAAGTTAATGCAGGATTTAGATTAAGTCATTTTATTAATAATAAAAAGCATTATTTTAATCCGGAGCCACGTTTAGCAGCAAGCTATAAATTAGGCAAAAATCTATCAATGAAAGCTTCTTATGCGATGATGAATCAGTATATTCATTTACTTAGTAATACAGGGATTGGCTTACCTACAGACCTTTGGGTGCCTTCAACAGATAATATTAAGCCACAACAATCTCAACAAGTGGCATTAGGTTTTGCAAAGGATTTTATTGGGAAGAATTTGAGTTTATCCTTAGAAGGTTATTATAAAAAGATGGACAATATCATTGGCTATAAAGAAGGTGCCAGCTTTTTATATATTGAAGACCCAACTTCTTCGCAAGAATTTAGCTGGGAAGATAATATTACTAATGGAAAAGGCTGGTCTTATGGTGCTGAAGTTCTATTGCAGCGCAAGTATGGAAAGTTTTCTGGATGGATTGGATATACCCTTTCATGGACACAACATCAATTTGATGAAATAAATTTTGGCAAGAAATATTATGCTAGATACGACAGAAGGCACGATATTTCTGTGGTTGCAATTTATAAAATAAGTAAAAAGTTTACTTTATCAGGAACATGGGTTTATGGTACAGGAAGCGCTATTACTCTGCCAAATGCTACTTTCAAAGGTGTAACTCATAATGGTTTAGTTGATGATAAATTCAATAATTCATTTTTCCAAACTGTAACTGACTATGGTGAGAAGAATTCTTCGCGAATGGCAGCATATCACCGAATGGATATTGGAATTCAGTATCATAAGAAAATGAAAAAAGTTACTCATACTTTTGAATTCAGTGTTTATAACCTTTATAGCAGACAAAATCCTTTCTTCTATTATATTGAAGACTCTTACTATTCAAATGGAACAGCAAAAAGTGAATTAAAGCAAGTATCAATTTTTCCGATTTTGCCATCACTAACTTATTCACTTAAATTTTAATCTCGAATTATGAAAACACTAAATATAAAGATATTAGCAATTGTTATCTTAAGTGTAACATTAACTTCATGCGAAAAGGTTGTGACCAATGTTGACCTTCCTGATGCAGAACAACAATTAGTTATTCAATCATTTATTTCACCACAAGATGATATTACAAAAGTTTGGGTAAGTTTATCAACACCTGTTTTTAGTGAAACTCCTTACGATATAGAAGAAGATTTTCTTGATAATGCAACAGTAGTAATTTCTGATGGTGCCACATCAAAAACCTTAGTATTTAAAAATAGTAAAAACTACTATTATATCAGTTCACTAGATTTCCCAATAGTTGCAGGAAAAACATACACATTGAATGTGTCAACACCAGATGGAAAAAAGTGTGACGCAATGTGTACTGTTCCATTAAGTAATCCTTTATCGTTTGAATTAGTTTCAATTGATACAAATACATATGATGATGATTACGGTTTTCTTAAAACCAGGTTCAAAGACATCTCAGGAGAGAAAAACTATTATCGAGTTTTCGCATATGACAAACGCCCCCATGCCGGCGATACTATTTATAATGAATTATACCCTGAATATGGAAACGAAGTGTTTACTGATATAAATAATGACGGTAATTGGTTAAATCAAACATTCCATTTTTACAATAATATAAAGATTTTGGTTTTCAATATTCTGAACGTAGATAAGCATTATTACAGTTATCACAAATCTGTTATCGGTAATGAAGACGGTAATCCCTTTTCTGAACCTGTGATTGTTTATTCTAATGTCAATAATGGTCTCGGGGTGTTTTGTGCTTATAATAGCCTTAGTGAAGAAATTGATGTGAAATAGTGATAGCTAACGCCATTGTTATTACCTGAATACTAATTCAATATTTGTAATTTAAATGAATTCTAATTTAAAAAAAACATGAATGTATTTAAAGTCAAAATATTAACAGTAATCTTTTTAAGCTTAATATTTACTTCATGCGAAAAGGTTGTGACAAATGTTGATCTGCCTAATACAGAACAACAATTAGTTGTTCAATCATTTATATCACCCCAAGATGAAGTAATTAAAGTTTGGGTAAGTCTATCAAAACCTGTATTTAGCAGTACCCCTATTGAAGATAGCGATTTCATTGAAAACGCAACTGTTGTAATTTCTGATGGTGCCACATCAAAAACTTTATCTAAGCCATTTGGAGAATATTATTACTGGGTAAACAATATTGATTTCCCAATAGTTGCAGGAAAAACCTACACATTAAATGTCTCTACTCCTGATGGAAAAAAGTGTGATGCTATATGTACTGTTCCATTAAATAAAATTATGAGTTTTGAGATGGTTTCGATTGATACAGTTGATTATAGGAATATTATTAAAACCAAGTTTAAGGATATTTCTAATGAAGATAACTATTATAATATTTCAGCAACAATCAAATACCCATTCTCTGGAAAGACTTGTTACGCTCAATTGGGTGGAGAATATGGAACAGGATTTTTAATACACAATACAAATGATGGGGAATGGATAAATCAAAAATTCAGTTTTCAATTATTTGGTGTAATGAAATGTAACTTTAATTTAATTTTCGATTTTCTTAATACCGATGAACATTATTATAATTATCACAAATCTGTTTATTTAGGTTACCAAGATAATCTATTTACAGAGCCAATAATACCTTACACAAATATTAATAATGGACTTGGGGTATTTTGTGCATATAATGCTTTTCACACTGAAGTTGATTATAAATAATATTAATATTACAACAAATCGATCTAAGGACTTATTTATACTTCTTAATCTCCCCACTTTTTATCCTAGCAAAATAAGATTTCAAATCACGTTTTACTTCAGGTGCAAAAATTATCAATCCCATAATATTCGGAACCGCCATACAAAGAATCATCATATCTAAAAAATCAACCACCGAACCCATATTCGAACAGGAGCCAATTATTACAAATGCTAAGAAAATTAGCTTATAAACTGTGTTTGCAATTTTTCTGTTTCCGAATAGTTTTTCAAAACCTTTACCGAAAAGGAAATCAAAACCTTTAAGTCCATAGTAAGACCAAGAAATCATTGTTGAGAATGCAAATAATAAAACTGCAAGAGTTAACAAATAAGGAAACCAAAATTAAATGATAAAAAGACACCAAATACCAAATCGAGACATTGCGTTATAATCCAAATTTATTCACCATTAATTTTCAATATAATTTTTAATTTAATCAAGGGTATCGCAAATTGCGACCACCTTTAAAAATGGAGAATAAAAGTTTATTGAAAAACTTCCGTTGCAGCTTACTTAATCATTTGCAAAGCCCTACTAACAGAGATTCTTGTATTTCCTGAGAAAACAGTTACAAAAGCTCCAGAAACACCGGCATTGACAATATTATTTTTGTAAGCTTTTGCCTGATTCATAATCATTGAAATTTCTAACGGATTTGAAGAAAAAGCTTCCTAATCAAAAAAGTATTTTCGATAAGTAATCTTTTTAAATAAAAAATTATTATTAATTTTAATCAAAATTTAGCGGGGTTTTTAAACGAACTGCCGTTGGACAATAATAAATAATGATAAAAAAACATGAAAACAATTAGTAAAAATCTTAGCCAATCATTCTATTGCAAAAGTATATATAGTAAACGTCCTTTAATAATAATTTTACTGATATTCTTTTTATCAAATTTTCAAATGTTGTTTGGACAAAAGGTAGTATTAAGTCTGAATAAAAAAGACATTCTAAAAATAAAAACTAAAGGAATTGTTTTTGTTAATACTGGAAATAAAGAAATTGATTCAAGTTTGAAGTTATGTTTTGAAAACATATGGGACATATCTTCATACAAAATTATAGATAAACCTGAAATATCTACTTTAAAAAAAGATAATTATATATTAACTCCTATATCGTTAACTTTGGATGATCGTTTTGGTGCAAGAACAGATAAAACATTAGGAATAATTCCTTTGTCTCTTATAGATAGTAAACTATCGATAAATGACCCAATCATAATTTCCCGATTAAATATTTTTGGAGGCTATATGGATGAATCTGATTTTAAACATATACTCCCGTATGCTATTGCTGGGATTAATGATTGTCTTGAAATGATAATAAACAACCCTTCTGTTACTTCAATGGAAACTATTTATGAATTAATCAATAAAAAAAACAGTTATCGAACTAAAAACAAAAAAATCCTTTTCATAAAAGGAAAGTTTACTGAATATATACTTTTTGACCAACTTGATAAGAATAACATAAAATACAAATTGGTTACAATGTCAGAATATGAAAATATGAATAATGAAGACTTATCTGATTATGTTCTAGCAGCATTTGGAGGAAATACAAGCGTGAAATTTTCTTTACATGACCCAATATCAAAGAATCTTCTTTATATTAAATATTATAGTATGGGTTATTTAGGTAAAAAAAGAATTCTTAGAGTGAGAAAATATTACTAAAATGCTTTAAAACCAACATAAATTTGAGTAGTGAACGTCCACGTGCCATATTTGTCAACCATTAAAAAATACGCCAATCATTCCCTCATCATCTCCAAGGCCCTGCCAACAGAGATTCTTGTATTTCCTGAGAAAGCAGTTACAAAAGCTCCTGAAACACCCGCATTGACAATATTATTTTTGTAAGCTTTTGCGGATTCATAATCATTGAAATTTCCTACGGAATAAATCACCAATCCCTTACTATTTCTATAGCTTTCAATTTCAATCTTAGTGATTCGTTTAAAGAAATTCAATTGTACTTGAGAAATTTCGTTTTTATAAGCTCCAATCTGAACTTTAAAAACAATATTTTTTGCTTGAATTTTTTCAGCTTCTTCAATTGGTGTTTCTCTTGCTTGTGTTTTAGCAGGACTTTCTAATGTCATTTGAGTACGAGAACTTGTTGGCATGCCTGCACGAATTCTTCGAGCTTCGGCAAAACTTATTCTTTTATTATTATTAATTGTAACAATAAAGGCATCTTTTATTCCTCTTTCCCTGATATTATCTCTTGGTGGAACAGCTTCATTTCTTGTATTATATTTTCCTGAGAAGTACCTGTAATAACCATTTCGCATTCTATCGTTGAATAAATTTTCAACATTAAATAATTGGGCAGAATTACGTGGAGTGCTATAAACACCAACCTGAACCGAATACACAAGGTCGCTTACTTCTATAGTTTTTGCAGGGGCTTTAATATTGTATGCGGCAGCTTGGGTCAGAGAATTTGCAGTTTCACCGATATTTATTGCAGATGCAAGTTCAGGAGCTGTGAATGCTTCACCACTATTGATTAATGCCATTGCTTCGCCTAGAGTGATTCTTTTTCCGTTAAAATAGGCAACAACAAAAGCATCTTTATATCCAATTTTTCTTATGTTATTACGAGCAAAAACTGCATCATTATACTGAACAAATAAACCTGCCATATATCTTATAAATTCTGAATCAGGTTTCTTTTCTGAAGAAATCGGGCTTATTCCTTTAAAAACATCATCAGGAACTTTTTTTCTGAAAGCAGCAATCTGAACTTTATAAATCAATCCAGTTGGAAGGCTTAAATTTTCAGGAATTGGATTGTTAATATTATAAGCACTTAGCCTTGCTTCATTCTGACCATTTTCTGATAGATAAACTCCAATGGATTTAACTCTTTTCACCGGACTGCTTTGCTCAGGTCTTTTTTCTATGCTTGTTTCTGTTGTTTTAGTTTCTTCGACTGTTTCTGTTATAATTTCCTTAGGTTTTTCTGCGATTTCTTCCTGTGGTTTTTTAACTTCAACAACGACTTCCTGTGGTTTTTCAATTTCAGTTATTTGTTCTTTTGGCTGTTCAGTAACAACAACTTCTTCCTGAATTATTTCATTTACAAATTGTTCTTTTTGTTGGTTGTCAACAAGAATTTCTTCTTGTGGCTTTTCGCTTACAGTGCTTTTGGGAGCAAAAGTATTTTGAGTAATAAATTTTTCATCAACAACTGCATCAGGATTTGCTTCATTATAAATATCAATTACTTTCTGTTGTTTTTTCAGAGCAATTGATTCAAATTTATTTGCTTCATCTAACAAAGATTTTTTAGTTTCAACAAGCATGTTTCCTTTTGTAGTATTTCGATAATCGGTGGCTTTATCAAAATAATATTGAGCTTCCTGTTCATCACTTTTAGCAAGATTTATTTTAAAATTCTTGGGGTCTTCAGTTCTTATTTGCTCAATTTTAACTTTATTACCAAAAAATTCATTCTGATTTGAAATTCCAACAACATCAAAAGCCTCTAATTCTTTTTCATCAGCGATTCTTTCAAATTTCTCAGCTTCTTTTAAAACTGCTTGTTTTTCGCGATTATTATCAATGTTTTCAGCATTAGATTTAAGTTTTTCTGCTTGAGCATAATTTTCTTTTGCCTGGAATTTTAAATTTTCTACCAGAACTTCAGTATTGATTTCTTCATCTATAATTGTTAGTTGAGCATTTTCTGTAACTCTCAATAAATTTACCTGAGCTCTTGATTCGTTAGCTAAATTCTGAAGAGAATCCCCTAAATTCCTTAAACCAGTTATTCTTTTTTGATTTTCTAAAATATCATCCTGACTTGTAATATTTGGCAACTTGTTTTCGATAAGTTGAATTTCGGCGTTAACTAAATTTGCAGATTTTGTATAATACTGAGTTTTTGTATAGGCTTTGTCGATATCAGAAATTTCTTTAACAAGACTTGTTTCATTTGGGGTAACAACATTTTCCTTTGTTTCGCTTATTTGAGTTTGTTGTTCTTCTGCAGATTTTTCAGCGATTATTTCTGATTGTTCGTTTTGAGTAACATCTTCAAGTTTTTCTGTAATGTTTTGTTTATTTTCGATTTCAATATTTTCAGCAATTTGTTCTGGCTCTTGTTCTGCAATTGCTACTGCTTCGGTTCTGAAATCAGGAGTAAAAACATTTTCATTTTGATAATTGTATATTTGATTTTGGAGCTTTGTTTTGTCTATCGAAGAAACTTCATTTTCTGCTAATTCAGGACTATTTTCAATTTCTCTGACAATGTTTGTTGTGTATTGAATTTGTGTTTTCAGAGCAGTAGCTTCAATTTGCAATTTAGAACCTTTGTTTCGGTTTTCCATTGCTAATTGTTTTTTGTCATTAGCATCTGTTTCAAGTTTCACAGCTTGTGCAATAAGATTTTGTTTTTTTGATACTCTCTTAATTGTGCTTGCTTCTTCTCTAATTTTTTTAGCTTCGGTTTCAAGATTAAATGCTTCGTTTTCTAAATTCTGAGCTTTTGCAAAAACATCTGTAGCTTCTTTTTGTTTGCTCTCTGCTGTTTGATTATCAACAAGTGAAATTAAATCAGAAATATTATTTTCAGCTACCAATTCTGACTTTGCTTTCAATTCCTGAGTTTTAACATTTGCTTCGTCAAAAAGATTTTTTTCTATCAAGCTTACAATTTCTTCAACATTTTGATTAGCACTGTTTGCTAAATTTTGTTTTTCCTGAGTCTTTTCTTCAAGTTGCTTTGAGACATTAAAAGCAATCACAGCTTCTCTTGCGAGGATAATTGATTCTTCGTTAAGTTCTTTTGCTTTCTGAGTTTTAGTTTCTTTTTCGGCAACTGGAGTCTGCTCATTAATGCTTCCTATAAGTTTACCGGCTTCCTGATATTTTAATTCAGATAATTTTGATTTTTGATTTGTCAGAATTAGTGCATTTTTTGCTTGAACAGAAATTTCATTAGCAACATTTTTAAAAGATTCTGCATATTTTGTAGCATCAGCAATTAGTTTAATTTCTGTCTCGGTTTTTACTTTTTGCTCTGTGTCAATTTCAGTAGTTTGTTCTTTTTGAATATTTTCAGCTATTTCTTGTTCTTTGCTTTGCTCTTGCTGTGTTTGCTTTTCCAAATAATTATCAGTAAAAATCTCATCATTTTTGTAAGCTGTAATTTGTTCTTCTAATCTTGATTTATCAACAGCCGATGATTTTGTTTCCTCTTGTGGAGATAGTTCAGTTTTTTCAAGTTGAGCAAAGGTGGATGAAGTGAAATCTATTTCTTTTTGTAAAGCATTTGCCTGACTTGTCAATTGTTTTGCCTTTGCAAATTCTGCTACGGATTCACTCTTTTTAATATTAGCTTCATTTTCTTTTTGTGTTGCCTGAGTAATTAATTCTTCCTTCTTTTCAGGTTCTATTGTTTTATCAGCTTCAGCTTTAATTTGTTTGGCTTCTTCAAATAAAACTACTGATTCTGCTTCGATTTTTTTTGCATTTTCTAGACTTGAACTCGCTTTTGATTGTTTGTTTTCGGCAATAAGTTTTGTCTCTGCAGTAAACAAATCAACATAACTTTGAGTTTGTTTTTTGTTAGCAATTTGTTGATTAAACTCATCGAGCTTTTGATTTGCTTTTTCAAAATTATCGGAATTAACTAATTTTTCAATCTTCTGAACATCTTGCTTTGCCTCATTA
>Ga0307990_1000764_pt1 | contig 27737 bp, 37 predicted proteins | sample EllFjometagen129_FD_203168 | JGI IMG/M metagenome (GOLD analysis project Ga0307990, IMG submission 203168) | Marine microbial communities from Ellis Fjord, Antarctic Ocean - #129 | ecosystem: Environmental > Aquatic > Marine > Unclassified | place: Southern Ocean | collected 2014-10-08
GAATAATTTCAAGATGGAAATAGGCATTGAGAAACATTTAATTGTATATAACAAAGTCATTAAAGCCAAGAATGAATTTCACAAGATTAAATATTTAAATAAATCTGATGTCAAGGCAATAATAACTGACCTTGATAGAACAATAACAGACAGGCCAGGAAAGCCAGAATTTGACCCTGCTGATTTTGATAAAGAACTCTTAAATGATTTAAAAAATTTAGGAATAGATTTAATCCTCGCAACTGGGCGAAATATTTATTATGCAAAAAAGCTATGCCATAAATTCAATATATGGAGATGTGTTGTTGCAGAAAATGGTGCAGTCATCTATTTTCCTCCCACTAAAAAAACAATTACATTAAACACGCTTTATATGAGAAAAGCAAAGAAAATAATTAAAAACTTTAATCTTCCTAACACAGTAATAGGAAGAGTAATAACAAGCAACAAAATTGAAGATGAAAAAATTATAAGGAAAGAATTAGGAAAGATAGCAGATAAGGTGTGCTTTGTAAAAAATGTGGAGGATATCATGGTCGCACCAATAAATGTTAATAAAGGACTTGGATTAAGACTGGCAATGCAATACTTAAATATTGATATGGAAAAAACAATTGTTATTGGAGACGGGGAGAATGATGTTGATATGTTCCTGAATCCCGGATTTAAAGTAGCATTATCAAATGCTGACAAAAAACTCAAGAGGCTTGCAGACCAGGTAACAAAAGACCCGTCTACAACAGGAGTCAGAGAAATAATCCAACAGCTAAATGAGACAAAATGATTTTCTTGTAAGATAAAACAAAAAGCTTTAAATAAAAATAAGTTTTAAAAAATAAAAAGAGGCAAAATGGACTTAAGTTCAATAATAACAATAATTATTTTTATTGTGGCTGCAATAATAGTATTCAAGATTGTAAAGACTATTCTCAAGACAATCCTTATTATACTTATTCTTAGTTTCTTGTTAACTGCTATTTTTGGCTTTTTTACCTATAAGGATGCTGTTGAACTAAAGGACAATCTGGAAACCGAATCAAAGCTTATGCTTCTGCAAGATAATGAAAAGATTATTGCTGGGTTTATTGTAGCAGAGTTTGAAGAAGAGGCAGAATTTCTGGCAATAAGCAAGATTACAGAATACCAAAATAATTTCAAGAAAGAAGACTACAAAAAAATGCTTGGTGATAACTATAAGATGTTTATAATTGACATAAAGGCATTTGATTTTGATGATGAAGAGATTGACTTTATTGGCAAAAAGGTCTCAAAAAATATTCTTTACTCTGTGCTGAAATCAAATGACCCAATTACATTATATAAAAGCAAAACAAATGTAGATCCTGCCATTTATGGCATTAGGGACCATGTAGAATTTAAGTCTCAGGTTTTTGCCCTTTTGTTCAGTGAGGCAATTGAAAAAAGAGGCCAATTTTTCATATTCAACGAGTATAAGGAAAAAAATATTATTGTATATCCTGAAACATCTGTATTTAAGTTTATAAAACTAATCCCAACATCATTAATTCAAAGTATATTTGAAAAGACAAAAGAAAAGGCAATAAGCAAGATTAACGATTCAATGAGGGGTGATTAAAATCAGCATTTTTGACAGACTTCCATTTGGTAAAAAAAAGGGCTCTGAAGATAATTATTCTAGTGCAGAGGATAATTTAGGGTTGAGTAATGACAGGGCAGGGATGCCAGAAAGCGATATGTTTAATTCTGGGGAGGGTATGCCTAATTTTCAACCAGATAATAACAGCTTAGAGACTGGCAGTGAAAAAAGCGGTTTTGACAGGTCAGGACTGCCAACACATCAAAGCTTTGGTTCTCAGGATACATCTGCGCTTGACCAGACAGGTTTTGATGCAAATAAGCCATCAAGCATAGAATCATTTAAGCAAACTAGACAATTAACTACATCTGATAAGGAATTAGAACTTATATCTGCCAAGCTGGACACTATAAAACTAATTTTGGATGATCTTAACAGAAGAATTGCTAATCTGGAAAAAATTGCAAAAGAGTAGGTTTTTCATGAGAAAAAAAATTCCTAAAAAAAGTGGCCTTATATTCTTTTTAATTTCTCTGTTCATAGTTTTATCAGACCAGACAGTAAAATTTTTCATTAGAAACAGCATGAATATTGGAGATTCTATAGCTGTAATAAAGAACATTTTCCACATAACCTATGTAACTAATTATGGTGCTAGTTTTGGAATAATGAAAGGCCAAACAACTTTGCTGATATGGTTTTCAATAATTATCATCGGCATAATGCTTTTTTATTATGATAGGATTCAAGAAAAAAAATCATTGCAAATATTTTCAGGGCTTATTCTTGCAGGGACATTATCAAACCTAATTGACAGATTATTATTTGGCTTTGTAATAGATTTTTTTGATTTCAGAATTTGGCCGGTCTTCAATATAGGGGATAGTTGTATTTGCATAGGTGCTGTTTGTTTAATAATTTATTTTATCAGAGAAAAATAAGAAATGCTATTTCACGCATTTGCATGGCTTGAATCCTTCTTCCTCAGCCTCTTTTTTACTTTTAAACCATACCTTCCTTTTTGGCAGAATCTTCCTTGCCCACCTGCAGTTTAGTTCATGGTAGTTAACGCCTTTCCTGCTTGCCACATACCTTTTCAATGGTTTTTTTGTTATTTTTTTCTTTTTTAGCTTTTTAACCTTGGTTTTAGCATGCTGTTTTGATGGTTTTACCTCTTCAACAATAATATCCGGTAGTTCTTTCTCTGCTTTAGCAAGTTCCTTAGCTTCACGCAGAACTTCTTTTTCATATTCTGGCCTTGGCCTTATTTTTCCTTTGATGTTCTCTATTGATAAAATAAATCCAATAATAGTAGTCAGCATAAGCAGAACAAATAATGCCTGGTTTTGTGAATAAAAATAGAGAAAAGTTATATTAATGAAATATGCTGCAAAAAAAAGCAATGCCATAATCCATGCTGCTCTTCTCTGATTATAGAGATTATATGTTATTATAACTGCTGATATAAGGAACAATAGTAACACTAACAACTCTGGAACAAAAAGGTCCTTTATATTAAATATTAGGTTTGTTAATCCTATAATGCTTATAAAAAATATAACAACAATAATATAATATATTGATTTAGTTCTCATATAAATTAAATAGTATCACTTATATATAAAGTTTTTTATTCTGGAGTAGTAATTAGAATTCTTCAAAGGAATCAAGTTCTTTTAGATAACCCTTTCTTCTAAGCCAGCTTACCTGCACTGGTCTGTATTTATAGATAATATCTCCTTTTTCATTGCCGCCAAACTCCCATGGTTCAACAATAACCAAGTCACCCTGCCTTACCCAGAGCCTTCTCTTTAATCTGCCCGGAATCCTGCAAATACGGGTCTTGCCATCAAGGCATCTGACTTTTGTCCTGCTTGCACCCAGTCTTTGCTCTAATATCCCAAATGTCTGCTTGCCCCTGGGCAATTTTATTCTTGTAATCTGCTGGTTTATTGCTTCCTGTTTTGCTGCTTCTTCTTTTTTTCTGCTCATAAAACAGGCAAAATCAGTTTTTTATATAAATCTTTTGGTAGATTTTTTTTGAATATTGAGAACTATTATTAAAAAGCCCATAAAAATCAAAAACCGTAAGATTTAAATATGTCTTATATTTTACACCTATTAGTTTGTTCTATAAAAGAAGATTTCTGGAAGGTGTTAATCCTATGGAAAATGAAAATATTATGAAAACAGGAACTACAACAGTTGGAATTATGTGTAAGGAAGGCATTGTTCTTGCAGCAGACAAAAGAGCAACTGCTGGAACTTTAATTAGCGATAAAAAAGCACAGAAAATATACCAAATAAATGATAATATGGCTTTAACAACAGCAGGTGTCGTCTCAGATGTCCAGCTGCTTGTAAAATTAATCAAAGCAGAGCTTAACTTAAAAGAAATCAGAACAGAAAGAAAAGCAAATGTGAAAGAATCTGTTAATCTGCTTGCAGGACTTGTTTATTCTAACATAAGGAAGATGTCCATGATACCAGGGATATCACACTTTTTGTTTGCAGGGAAGGATTATGCAGGATTCCATCTATATGATATTTATGCTGATGGCTCACTGACAAAAAATGATAGTTATGTATCTTCTGGTTCAGGCTCTGTAATGGCATATGGTGTCCTTGAAACATTGTACAAAGAGGGTATAAATATAGATGAAGGAATAAAATTAGCTTTAAAGTGTATCAATGCTGCTCTTCAGAGAGACTCTGCAACAGGCAATGGAATTGATGTTGTGACAATAACAAAAGACGGCGTTAAAAAAGTTCTTGAAAAAGAAATCAAAATAAATTTACAATAATTTTTCTTAAATTATAAAAGGTGTATTTGATGAATAATATAATAATAAAAGAAATTCTAAGTCAGTTGCCAAAGGAAAAGATAAGTGATGCTTGTTTTGAAGGAGCAAATATTGTCCTTTACACAAAGGACAAAGACTTTTTCTTAGATAATAATGGGCTCATAAGAAAGATAGTTAATAATATAAAAAAAAGGATCGAGCTAAGGCCAGACCCTGCAATAACTCTTGATGTAGAAGATTCTGAAAAAATCATAAAAAATGTTATTCCTAAAGAGGCAGGTGTTGACAAAATAATATTTGACCCTCAGCGTTCAAGGGTGATAATAGAGGCAGAAAAGCCAGGGCTTGCAATCGGCAAGCAAGGAGATATTCTAAGAGAAATAAGAAAAAAAACATTGTGGGTTCCGTTAATAAGAAGAAAGCCTGCAATAAGGTCACAGCTTATTGAAAATATAAGGGCTGTTTTATACCAAAATTCTGATTACAGGAGAAAATTTCTTGATAAAATTGGCCACAGAATTTATGATGGCTGGATAAGGGAAAAAAAGAATGAATGGGTGCGAGTAAGTTACCTTGGAGGCGGAAGGCAGGTTGGAAGATCATGCCTTTTTCTGCAGACACCAGAATCAAGAGTATTGCTTGACTGCGGTGTTAATATAGCCACTGATAAAGACGCTTACCCATATCTTGAGGCTCCTGAGTTTAATATAAATGACCTTGACGCAGTTGTATTAACACACTCTCATCTTGACCACTGCGGTTTTATTCCTTATTTATTTAAATATGGTTATAGGGGTCCTGTTTACTGCACAGCACCAACAAGGGATGTTTCTGCTTTGTTATTAATTGATTATGTTAAAATAATGCGCTCTAATGGGAAAGAACCAATATTCACTATTGATGATATAAAGGAAATGGTAAAGCATACTATCTGCCTTGATTATAATGAGGTAAGTGATATAACACCAGACTTTAGGATAACACTCTACAATGCGGGGCATATCTTAGGATCTGCTATGGTGCATTTGCATATAGGCAATGGACTGCATAATATAGTTTATACAGGAGATATGAAGTTTGGAAAAACAAGACTGCTCGATACAGCAGCCACAAAATTTCCAAGAGTTGAAACCCTGATGATAGAAAGCACTTATGGAGGCCGTGAAAATGTATTACAGCCAAGAAAGGACTGTGAGAATGAGTTTGCAGGTATAATTAAAAGGGCTATTGACAGAAAAGGAAAAATTCTTATCCCAGTCCTTGGTTCTGGAAGAGCACAAGAAGTCTTGTTAATAGTTGAAAATATGATAAAAAGTGGGGAGATTGAAAAAGTCCCTGTTTTTATAGACGGAAGCGTCTGGGATATTACTGCTATCCATACAGCATATCCTGAGTTTTTGAATAGTATTGTAAGGAAGCAGATTTTTCATAAAGACCAAAATCCATTTTTATCTGACATATTCAAAAGAGTTGGTTCTCAGAAGGAAAGAACAGAGGTTATAGAAGAAACTAATTCATGCATTATTCTCGCTACGTCAGGTATGCTTGTCGGAGGACCTTCTGTACAATACTTAAAACAGCTTGCTGACAATCCAAAAAATACGCTTCTTTTTGTCTGTTACCAGGGAGAGGGCTCTCTTGGAAGAAGGATTCAAAGGGGAGAAAAAGAGATGTCAATAGATGGAAGCAAGGAAATAACACAAGTAAAGATGGAAGTGAATACCATTGAAGGGTTTACAGGCCACAGCGGAAGAAAGCAGTTGCTTAATTTTGTCTATAGGTGTGATCCAAAACCAAAGAAGGTTATTGTAAATCATGGCGAAAGTTCAAGATGCCTTGACCTTGCAAGTTCTATACATAAGCTTAATAGGATAGAAACAGCTGCACCAAGGAATTTAGAGGTCATCAGGCTTAAATAATCTTTTTAATTACTTCTTAGTAACTAAAATAGAAAGATTTATATAGTTCTTATGCTTTATGGTAGTTATGGAATATAAAAAGCCTGAGTCATTTTATGAAATACTAAAAGAAATTGGAAGATCACTTTACTATAATTTTATTTCTGGAGATCCCCAGCCAGATGGGTCTGTATATAAAAAGAATATGGAATGGGGCCTAAGATTCCCTAATAAAAAAAATAGTGAAAAAGTTAATAAAACAATTGATGATAAAATTTAGTTCTTTAATATTGTTTACTACTTCTAAATAACTAAAAAATAGAAAGATTTATATATGAGTGTTACTATTCAGTAGTTAGATTGGGAGTATTATGTTAAACAAGAAACAAACTATTGTTGTACTGCTTGCATTCATGCTCGGATTAATATTTAATGATGCATACAGCGAGCTGAGTTCTTTAGAAAGGCCTTTATCATTATTTCAGGATGGTGTAGAAAAAGATTCTCCAGGTGACTGGATAAAGGAAGACCAGATAAAAGTCTATGATAATCAGATTATAATTGACTTAAAAGATGCTGAGTGGGCCTCATTCACAGACACAAATTCAATGGATCCTGTGCTTGATGAAAAAGCCAATGCAATAGAAATCATTCCAAAATCAGCTGATGATATACATGTAGGGGATATAATTTCATATAAGTCAGACTATGCTGATGGAACAATAATCCATAGGGTGATAAAGATAGACAGTGATGAAGAAGGATGGTACTGCATTGTTAAAGGTGACAACAACCAGAGCCCTGATCCTGGAAAAATAAGATTCAACCAAATCAAAAGAATTCTTGTAGCTATTATCTATTAAAATGATTAAAAAAATTTCTTACCTAATACTTGCAATTATGATTGTATTAATTACTTTATTTAGTGCATTAATGTAATTTCTTGTTTAAAAAAGAAAATCAAGAAGAAATATCTGCAATCTTAATCTTGAAGATCAGGGTCTTTCCGACTAATGGGTGGTTTAAGTCAAGAGTAACTTCTTTATCACCAACCTCTGTTATCTTTGCAGGAATCTGTGCTCCATTTGGAAGTTTCATAAGCAACATCATGCCTGTTTTTAACTCCTTATCTTTCGGAAGATGCTCTTTTGGAACCTTTTTCACTAATTCAGGATTTTGGTCTCCATAAGCTTCTGATGACTTTAATGTTATTTCTTTTTCCTCTCCCTTTTCCATTCCTAAAACAGCATCTTCAAATCCTTTTATGACCTGCTTGGCACCTACCTCAAACTCCAATGGATTTCCATGCTTTTCTGAGCTGTCAAAAACTGTTCCATCTTCTAGTTTTCCTTCATATTCAACTTTTATTTTATCTCCTTTCTTTATTGCCATAATAAAACCTCCTTATTCGCAAAATAAGATAGAACTCATTTAAGCGACTTAGTTAAGAGTGATAATAAATATTATTTAAGTGTTTTGTTTAATAAATAAAAAATTATTTTTTCTCAGGCAAAGGCCTCTTGACAGTTATAGGCAAAACACCTTTCTCAAGTTCTAGTTTAGCTATCCTAACAGGATTGAAATTAATATTTTTAAGGTCATCTTCGCTAAGCTTTATGAGAAAAGGAGCACCCATTGCAATCTGCAATGCCCTCCCACCAAGCATCCTTGCTGTTTCATACTTTGTGTATTGTATTTCTTCATTGGATTTCTTAGCAGTCATAATTCTCACCTACAAAAATTTTCTTAATTCTTTTGATTTTTCTATTCCAATGCCTACCATTTTGTCAATATCTTCTGCTGTCAGTGGTTTATCTCCGCCTTTCTGTAATGCACATAAAGTGCCGTCTTCCTCAACTTCAATTGTAAGCCTTGCTTCAACTTTTTTCTCTTCTTCAGAAGTTGGATCTACAATAAAATAGTTTCCTATCTTGCTGACTGTGCAGCTTGTAGGCATCTTTTTTAGGTTTAAGGGCAATGTCTCCTTTGTCTTTTTCTTATAATCAACGGTTTTGCCGTTATATGAAGGCATTTTTGTGTCCTGCAATGCAGCTACAACTGCAAGCGCAGATGCATCCAAGAGGTTACCCCCCTCATTGAGTGTGCATATGTCAATCAGAACTGACCAGGCTTTCTCTTCTTTTTTAATGCATAGTTTCTTTGTATCAATAGCTCCTGATTCCCTAATGCCACGGTCAACAACTCTTGCAATCTCTATAGCCTGTATTGCTGGAGGACCTGGCTCAAAATCAGGGCTTGATAAAGGCATAAGTTCTGCATTAATCATCATTGTTCCTTTGTCAGGTGTGTCAGGATATGGCTCCCCAACACTTAATTTAACGCCGGCAAGAACTATTGTATCTCCAATAGTTACTCTTGCAGAACCCTCAGCATTTCCTGAGAATCCCTTCTCAACCTTTATTTTCCTGTATTCATCTAACTTTCTTCCATCAAATCTTATTCCTTTTTCAAAAAAATTTAGAATATGATCTTTTTGTTGATTATTCATTTTTAACCTCATATTTCTTTTTCAAAGCATCTCTTTGTATCTTATCTATTTTGCTGCAGGCTTTTTTTACTATTTCAATAGATTGTTTTAGTTCATCTCTTGAAAGTTCTCCATCCATCTGCAATAGGGATATCTCTTCAGTTCCTGAAACTATAGCAATAGGGATATCTGCTACTGTTCCGTCTTCATAGCTTTCCTCGCTGTAGTCAAGGTCAACAACAAGTTTGTCATCAACTCTCCCCATAGAAACTGCCGCAACCATACCATTCATTGGAATCCCAGCATCTGCCAAAGCCATTGATGCTGCGCATATGCCTGCACATCTTGTTCCAGCATCTGTTTGTGGCAATTCAATAAATACATCAACCACTGAATTTGGAAAATCATTTAAGTTTACAACTGGCAAGAGTGCCTTTTCTGTAACCATTGCTATTTCTTTTGCACGCCTGTTTGCTCCCGGCCTTACTCTGTCCCCCATTGAGGAGAAAGGCATCATATTGTAGTAACATCTCAATTTTCCCTTCTTTGGATTTTGCAAAAATTTTGGGTGTATTTCCCTTGGGCCATAAACAGCAACATATGCTACAGTCTTTCCCATCTTAAAGTAAGCAGAGCCATCAGCCCTTTTTATAACGCCTGCTTTTGCCTCAATAGACCTTGTTTCATCAAATTTTCTTCCATCATTTCTTTTAGTGTAACTCATTTATTCCACCTTTTCAATATTAATTTTTTTATTTGTTTTTTTCTCTAAAAATGTTTTAATTCTGTCAGTCAGACCGCTTATATGTGCCTCTTGCTCTATCTTTTTTATTGTTTCAACAACAATAATCTCATTTTCAGGAGAGCCATTAATCCATACCAGGCCGTTCTGTCCAACAGTTATACTACAGTCAGTTGCCTGTTTTATCATGCTGACCATTGAGCCCCTTTTTCCTATTATCCTGGGAACTTTGTGAGAATTGACCTTTATGATTCTTCCTCCAATAAGCTTTCTCATTCCAGGGTCTTTCATTGATGCATCAACAAGTCTCTGTGACGTAACCATTACTATATTTGTAACAATATAATCCCCAATATTATAATACCTGGTTAAATCTGCATCTCTTCTTATAAAATCCTTTGCTTCTTTAACTGAAAGCACTGCAGAATAAGCAGAATCTATATCAAGGATCCAACCACTCATCAATATGTTTGTAACCTTTGCAATGATTGTATCTCCTTTTTCTGGTATATACCTTCCGGCAACTGGAATTGTTTTTATTACTCTTCCATTGACATTAATTAATCCGAGCCCTGAAGATATTATTTTGTCTTTGTCCCTAAATGTTCCTTCAGCAGGAAGAAAGTCCATTCCTTCTGCAAGTTCTTCACCAGGGGTTACTATTGTTTTGTCTTCTACTAATAATTTTCCCATTTTTTCACCTTGTTATTTATTTTGTCTTTAATATTTTTGTTTCAATCTCACCGTGAGTCATACTATTTAATTTGTCAAAGAAATCCTGTTTTAATCCAGCAGGTATCTCAACAATACATCTCCATGAGCCATCATTAAGCCAATCCTCTTTAAGAATTTTGGCAAAACCCTTAACAACAGAATACATTTTTGCAGCATGAATTGCAGGAATTTTTATTTCAATTTCGTCAATCTCAAATTTTATTGGCAAAATAACTCTTAGTTTTTTTAATATTCCATCTATTTGCTTTTCCTGTGATTCAAATTCATCAATATGTATTTTTGCATCTTCAAATGCATTCTCTATCCGTGTTATTGGATGAGGTAATCCTGTCTTAGGATCAACTCCATTTATATGTATAAAATTGATTATTCTTTTCTTCTTTTCTTCTCTTAATTTTTGTTTGTATTCAGCTGTTAGCTGTATCTCGCCATCTTTTATTATGATTTTTGCAATTTCCTTGACATCTGTTGTTTCAAATAACTGCTGCATTAATTTTTCAGATGAAAGTAATCCTTTTTTTGCATCAGCAAATATTTTCTCATTTATGATAACATCTTCTATGGCTATATCCTTTCCCTTCTTAAATGCTATTGCATTATCTGAATTTATGACAACCTCAAAGTTTTCCCCACCTTTTTTTAATTTTGCAAGATTAATGGAAAATTTTTCCTTGTCATATGTTTGTTGTCCTTGAGCCATTATGAGCACCTTTATTTTTTTAATTTAGATTCATTGAATACTTTTTCTACTTGTGCTTTTGTCATTTTTCTAAACTTCTTTTCATCTGTCTTTATATAAGCAACATCTATTCTACTTGGATTAAAATCCTTGCCTAAAAGCTTACAAAAAGTAGAAACTGTCAGCTTAAATGCTTCATCAATAGTTATTGAGTCTTTGTATTTTTTATGCAATATTTCTTCTATTTCCGGCTCTTTCTCACCAATTGCAGTTGCCTTGTACTGGAAGAATATTCCTGTTGGGTCTGTCTCAAACAGCTTTGGGGTTCCATTATCAATGCCTGCTACAAGTATTGAGACACCAAAAGGCCTTAGCCCTGCCTGCTGTGTGCATACCTGCTTTAGGTTGCATATATCCTTTACAACAGTTAATGTGTCGATTGGACTGTCATATGTAACTCTATGTTGCTGAGCTTTCAGTTGGGCCATCTCAATCAGCACTCTTGCATCAGACAATATGCCTGCAGCTGTTGCAACAATGTGCTCATCAACCTTGAATATTTTTTCTATTGCCTCTGATACAACCAAAGGATCAACTATTCTTTTATCTGTAACTAATAAAACACCATCTTTACATACAATTCCAACAGCAGTTGAGCCCTGTCTAACTGTTTTCTTTGCATATTCAACCTGCAATAGCCTGCCGTCTGGACTAAACATTGCAATTGATCTGTCATAACCCATCATTTGATGCTGCATTTGTTCCATTTTAATACCCCATATTTGTTTATTATTACATAGCAAGATATTTTTTATCTGCTTTATTTATCATTCCTGAAATACCAACACTTTTTATAATTACCTGCTGTCTTTTAAGACTCTTTATTAACGTTAGTGCTGTTTTCAGATTATCAACATATTTATTGTTCACTTTTATTATGCCTCTTTGTTTTTTTTGGTTCCATTTGTCTGGCAAAACCCAAATTCCGGCTTTTGCTGTTTCAATTTCACCTAAAAAGCTAAGTGATGACTGCCAGATAAGGTTTGAAACTTCTGAAAAAGATTTTATGTTATTTTTAGAGATAATCTCAAATACCAAATATCTTTTTTTTTCTCTTAAGCTTGGCATGATAGGCTTAATCTTCTTTGCCAATAAGCATCGCCCCAATAAATTTTTCATAGAAAAAACATCTTTTTTGCATTTGTTTTTCCTTCTCTTCAATAAAAGAGGATAAATCTATTATATATAAAGTTTTGGTTTTTTATAAATTGTTTTAATAGTCAGGTGTAACTCTCTTAAATAATGTCAATTTATAATCTTTTTCTAAAGGAGAAATCAAAACACCATCTATTATTTCATAATACTTAGTCTTGTATTCAATTACTTTATTAAGTTTTGATAATGCCTCTTGCTCTGTTTCATATTTCTTTTTTATCTTAAAAAGCGCAGCATAATTAATACTTGCTGATATAGCTTTTATTGCAATTACATCAATCCCCTTTGGCAAATAATTTTTATTTGCAGTAACAATCGCATAATTTCCCTTGTTCAAAAGATTTTCAATTGTTTCTATAATATCTGTTTTTTTATTCATTTTAAATTATAAAAACTAACCATCTTTATAAACTTTTCTTTTTTGACTACTAATAAGTTAATACAATATTATTTAACAGAATAGATATTATTGTTAACACAAATCTTTAAAAGAAATAACTCCTTATTATTTTATATGAGGGTGAAAATTTTAGAAAGAACTTCTGGAACATTAGAGAGAATGCTATCCGAATTAAAAGGATTGTCTAAGGCTTTCCGTAATCCTAATACTTCTCTTAAGGATTTGTTAAAAATAAATAATTATTACTTTCATTCTGATCCTAAAGTTGAAAAGGCTATTTATTTTGTAAATAAATTTTATGAAAACAAAATAAGGGATGACAAAAAAAGTAAGTTCCTTAACCAGCATCTGGGAGATGTCACGAAAAATACTTTAATAGATACTTTAGATAATTATAAATGGAGTATTGAAAAAAGAATAAATACATTTATTGCTTCACTAAACCATGATTTTGTGGAACATTTTCCAGATAAAGCTTATCTTTTAAAAGAAGAATTTGGCGAAGATGTTTATAACCTTGTTTTGGCAGTTACAATGCCATCCAATGAGGATATTAATAAAAATCAATTCATAGACAAAATTGATAATCTCTCTGACGAAAGACCTAAAATTATCAAGATTGAAGACTACGACAACAATATAAGGTCAAGCACAAATCTTTTGCTTACATTAACTTATAGTTTAATACAAAATAAAGTAAAAAGAGAAAAAAATGCTTACAAAAAAAATATTGAATTTTATGATAAATATAGACCAAAAATTATAAGATACACAAACTATTTGGATAATTATACTAAAATTACAAGAACTTTGCCTGGAAATCTTGATAGAAAAATAAAGAAAGATGTGAATATACTAAAAAGGTATGACAATATATTTTATAAAATACTCAAAGGAGATTACTTGCATCTTAAGTTCTTAAGTGAAGTCAAGATTCCAAACTTATATCCAAGATTAGATAAACTTGTACTAAAAGGCCGATAGTTTATTAAGAACTTATTTTCTGGTATTATTACTAATTAGTAGTTAAAAAACCGAAAGATTTAAATAATATAAAGAATAAATAGGTATTATGAAAATTACGCAAGCATATATTAAAAGAGCGTATCCCAATAAAATTTTAAGGCGTTATGCATATAGAGGAAATGTTGATAATCCTAAGTTAAATGAACTTCCTTTGTATTTAGATGAAATAATAGCGTATGGTGCTGCTCTAAATATCTTTAAGGAAAAAAAAGACTATGAATTTATTAAAAAAATAGCAAATTTAAATGTTTATGATGGTTTAGAAGAACTACAAAAACCGGAAATATCAATAACTATGTGGGGTAGTATAAAAAAATATAGTAATATATTCCATTTTCTAAATAGCGTTAAAAAAAAGTCAAGTAACAATGGATATCTTAAACCTAACGATATAAAAAATGATAGGCTTTTTAATTCTGGATTAAGGAGCAGAAACTTATATGAAAGATTAAAAAATGTAAATCCCTCTTTAATAAAAGATTATAAACATAATTTAATTCTTATTTCTGACGGAAAGGGCACGCCTAATCGTGAATATCCTCTTGATTATGACAGAGGACTTTCAGAAATCCTTTCAGAAAGCAATATTCCTTTAAATTCAAACAAAGAAAAACCCTATAACCTAACCTTATTTTGATTAAGACCTTATCATTCCAAGAACTTTATTTCTCATTTCTTCCATCTTTTGTTTTGTCTTGGCCTCAAGATTAAGCCTTATCAATGGCTCTGTGTTTGATGGCCGAACATTGAAATGCCAGTCATCATACTCAACTGACACACCATCCATATAGGAGATTTGGCCATCGCTGAACTCCTGCTCAAGCTTTTTTATCACAGCCTCTTTATCTTTGACTTTTGAGTTTATCTCACCGCTGATAAAATAATTTTCTGTTGGATTTAGTATTTCTGAGAAAGGCTTGTTTTTTATGGAGATTAGCTCAATCATCTGCAGTGCAGGAATCATTCCATTGTCTGTGTAAAAATCTTTGTATTTGTAGTAATAATGGCCGGTTACCTCGCCTGCAAAAACAGCCTTTTCATCTCTCATGTACTGCTTAAAGAATGAATGGCCCACCCTGCACATTCTTGACCTGCCGTTATTTTTTTCAATCATGTCCTTTACAAACCAGCTTGCCCTTAAGTCATAAAGGATCATGGCATTAGGATGCTTTTTCAGCATGCTTTCAGCGAAAAGACCTGTTATGAAATCACCCTGTAGAAACTTTCCATTATTATCAATAAAGAAACATCTATCAGCATCACCATCCCAAGCTATGCCTAAATCAGCTTTTTCATCAACAACCTTTTTCATAATATCTTTTCTGTTCTCTAAAATCAAGGGGTTTGATTGATGATTTGGGAAAGAGCCGTCAAGTTCAAAATACATTGGGATAATATCTATTCCTATTTTTTCAAATACTTTTGGGGCCATCATCCCAGCCATGCCATTTGATGCATCCATAACAACCTTTAATGACTTTATATTTTTTAAATTAACAAAGCTTAAGACAAAATCAACATAATCATCAATAATATCTTTTTTTATTATTTTTCCTTTTTCATATTTTTCAAAATCATTCTTTTCAACTAGTTTTTCTATTTCTTTTATTCCTGTATCTTCACCAATAGGTATTGCCTTTTCTCTTGTAAACTTAATACCATTATACTCTTTAGGATTATGCGATGCAGTTATCATTAGACCAGAATCAAAACCATAATTTGCAACAGCAAAATAAAGCATGGGTGTTGTTGAGAGCCCAATATCAATAACATCAGCTCCCTGATCTGTTATTCCATCTGATATTGCTTTAAACAATGAATCAGAGCTTAGCCTCATATCCCTTCCAATAACAACATTCTTGCATTTTAAGAATTCAACAAATGCCCTTCCAATTTTGTAAGCTATCCCTTCATTTAGCTGTTCAGGATAAATACCCCTTACATCATATGCTTTAAATATGCTCATACTATCACCTTTTCATATGTAGAATAATTCTATTTTATATCCTTCCATTCTTTTAGAGCTCTTTCATATCTTTCAATATTCCCTGTGTCAAACCATTGGCCACTAAATGGATACCCAAAAAGTCTTCCTTTTTTTGCTAGTTTTGGAAAAACATCTCTTTCAAGCATTGTAAATCCTTTTGGTATCAAATCAATGACCTCTGGCTCCATTATGTAAAAACCAGAATTTATGAGTTTAGATGGTGCTTCCTCCTTTTTTGGCTTTTCAACAAACTCAAGAATTTTTGAGCCAGAAAGCCTTGCAACTCCATACTTGCTTGGATCTTCAACAGTTGTTAGTGCAATTGTTACAAGTGCATTGCTTTCCTTATGTAACTGATACATTTCTTCTATATTAATATCCTTTAATTCATCTCCATTTGAAACAATAAAGGTCTCAGTAAGCATGTTTTTCCCTAGCTTTAATGGACCTGCTGTTCCTAAAGGTTCGTTTTCCTCTATATAACTTAGTTTTATTCCAAATTTAGAGCCATCAGTGAAATGTTCCTCAATCTTTTCCTTCATATGCCCAACAGCCATTATGATATCCTTTATATCATACTTCTTCAACAGGTCAAAGAGATGCTCTGTAAGTGTTTTTCCATGCACGGGTATTAACGCCTTTGGTATTTCGTATGTTATTGGTCTTAGCCTTGTTCCCTTGCCTCCTGCAAGTATAACTGCCTTTTTTGGAACATTTGCACCAAGCGCTTTCATTATAAGAAGCTCTACTGCATGAGACCTGTTTTTAATCTTAAAGCCATTTACTCCAGAATCAACTCTTTTTAGAATGTTAGAGTCAAGTGTTAGTGTTACTCTTTCTTTCATGCCTTTCAAAAAATCTATGTAATATTTAAAGCTTTCGTTTAGTATGATAAAGTATGATAATCAGAATTTAAATTATTTTTCCCCTTAATGTATGATTTGTTGTTTTGATTATTTTTACATTAACTTTTTTTCCTAATAAATCTTTATTTGATTTTATAACAACAGGCTTATAGCAATAATTTCTGCCGATGAATGAGCCTTCCTGGCCGACCTCATCGACTAAAATTTCTCCTTTCCAGTTGAGCCATTTCTTGTTTTTCTCAGTGCATATTTTATTGAACTCTTTTGTTAAGATCTGGCTTCTCTTTTTTGTTATCCTGCCATGCACTTGATTTTTCATCAAGATAGCTTCTGTTCCTGGCCTAGGCCAAAACCTTGAAATATTCAAAACATCTAGCTTTATTTCTTTCATTAGTTTTACAGAATCATTGAACTGCTCTTCTGTTTCAGAGGGAAAGCCGCATATTATGTCTGTGCTTATTGTAACTTCAGGAATTTCTTTTCTTAATTTTTTTATTATTTTTTTGAATTCATTTATTGTGTAAGGCCTCTTCATTTTCTTTAAAATCTCATCATTTCCAGACTGGATAGGAATGTGAAGAAACTTGAATATTTTTTCTGATTTCATTATTTTAATTAAATCATCAAGAATTAAAATTAAATTGTTCGGATCCATCATTCCAATCCTGACTTTGAAATCATCTTTAATTAAGATAATCTTTTTTAGAAGTTCTGCAAGATTTGTGTTTATGTCCTGTCCATAAGCTGAATTATCCTGAGAAGTTAGCCAGATTTCTTTGCATCCTTCTTTAACAGCAGACTTAACTTGTTTTATAATTTCTTCCTCTGGATAAGAAAACAATTTTCCTTTTGCAAGCCTTACAATGCAGTAAGTGCATACACCATTGCATCCCTCTGATATCTGGATTATCTGAATAATTTGATTTTTTCTTAACTCTGGACAATTTAATTTAACTTCATTCCTTTTTCCAGTTGCATCAACTAAAATGTTTTTAACTGTTTTGTCAACAGCGTCTGCAATTTCTTTTGTGTGATGAACTCCAACAAAAGAGGCATCAGGAGCAATAGTTTTTAATAAATCTTTTTGAACCTCGGGCATGCAGCCTGCAATAATTATTTTTTTGTTTAGATTTAAGAAATTTCTTATGCTTCTTTTTACCTTGTTTTCAGTCGGCAATTTTACAGTGCATGTGTTTACTATAATTAATTCTGCATTTTTTGGCTCACTCACAATCTTATGGCCTGCCTTAACCAAAAGCCCGGCAATTATCTCAGAATTGTTGTAGTTTGCAGAGCATCCAAAAGTTTTAATGAATATCTTGGCCATGTTTTAAATGAAAACAATAATATTTAAATAGTTTTGTTAATTCTATTAAAAAGATTAAAATGGTTATAAAACTTTTCTGGAAAGATCCGTATATGAAAGAGTGTTATTCAAAGGCCACAGCAATAGAAGGAAACAAGGTTTGGCTTGACCAGACAATATTTTTTGCTTTTTCCGGTGGCCAGGCATCTGACAAGGGGACAATAAATAACATAAATGTTTTGGAAGCAGTAAAGCAAAGTGAGAATGAGATTTATTATGTTCTTGAGAAAGAACCTGACTTTGCAGTTGGCGACAATGTAAAAGTAGAAATTGACTGGAATCACAGATTTAAATTAATGAGATTACACTCAGCAGCGCATATTGTTTACTATTACTTTTTTGAAAAAGTGGGAGAACAAAAAGTGATTGGCTCAAACATAAGCATAGACAAAGCACGCTTAGATTTTGCTTATAATGAATCTATTTCTTTATTATTGCCAGAGATACAGGAAAAAACAATGGAAATAATTAATCAGGGTATTGACATAAAGACCTTTGAGGATGAGAAAGACCCAACAAGAAGATTATGGGAATGTGGTAAATGGCTTATGCCTTGCGGCGGCACTCATGTTAAAAATACAAAAGAAATTGGCCAGATAAAGCTTAAAAGAAAAAATATAGGAGCTGGCAAGGAAAGAATTGAAGTTTCTTTAGTAAGTTAAATATACTTAATCATCTTATTTCGAAAGTTATTTATACACATAAATTAATATACACATGTGGGGTGATGCAGCCATGGCAGAAACCATTAAACTGGGTGGCAATATTGAACTTACCGGATTTTCAGAGCTGGACGGTGGCTCGATGATAATTCTTAAGAAGATAGTTGGCTCTTATGCCAGAAAGTTCTCTGACAGCTTAAAGGATTTTGAAAAGCTTGTTCTTGAACTGAATGAGCAGGGCAATGAACTTGAAATTAATGCAAAACTCATTGTTGGTGGAAAAGAGACACCAGCTAATGCAAAAGACAAAAACCTTTTTGTTACACTTGATGGGGTATTGAAAGAACTTGAAAAAAATATATAATTTTTAAAGAAAAGAAAAATCTTAATTTAATATTTTAACCTTATTTCCTATAATCTCCATCTTTCCATTAAATTCATCTATCTCGCCAGTTATTTCTACCTTTGTTCCAGTGCTTATATTAAAATCACTATCTTTAAACAAAACTATGGTTATTGTTTCTGGCTGGATTATATCTAACAAAATAATCTTGCCTTTGTCAGATGATTTGCTTACAATGCCTTTAATCCTTACATCTTCTCCAATATTATCTTTGTTTATTTCATTAATGTTCTTTTCCTTAATCTCCATTCTTTCAGAGATAAAGAACAAAGCAAGAATTCCAGCTAATGAACATATTAATGCCAGCCTAAGCAAATTCTTTTCTTCCATGAATTAAAATAAAAAGAAATGATTAATAAAATAAACTAAAAAAATTCCGCAAGAATTTCAGGTTTTTATGAATTTCTCATTCATATCATGTAATGCAACAATGAACAAGGACTCTGACCAACCCAATGGATTATTCTGATTATGTATCTTAGAATTAGAGAAGTAAAGCTCTGGAATGCCTGCATCTGTTGCTGTATCGAGCATCATTTTCACAAATTTCCTGGCTTTTTCCATTTTTCCCATCTGTTCGTATATTATTGCAAGCCAGCTAAGGCCAAAAGTCCATTCAGCTTCCTCGCTATACCCATCTGGGTTTCTATTGTAGTAATGGTCATTCTTATATCTTATAACTCCTCTTTTTCTGAGAAGAAGATACTCAACATTCTTTAATATTTCATCTCTCTGCCTTGCGGTTACAATGTTATATGGAAAAATTAAGGACAATAGAGCTAGGTCAACAAATTTATTTTTAGATTCCCTTGGAAGAATATCCTTTAGAGATTGTATACCCTTATCAATCATCTCAGAAGGAACATTTATCTGAGGAAGATTGTTTATTTCCCTTAGGCCTGCAACACAAGCTCCAATAGATGATGCATGAACTTCTTCATCTTCTTCCCACATGCCATTGTCTTTATCGCACCAGTACTGAATACTTTCAAGATATTTCACAAGCTTGTTCACAATCCTTACATTTGCCTTGTTTTTTAGTATATTTCTCTTATGATGATGCTCAAGTCTGCCTATGTTAAAAAGTATTGCTCCTATGCTGTCATTCTGCTTATTGCCCCACTGCTCCCAGAACTCATCAAATGTTTTTGGGTGATACCTTGCATGAATGTATTCATGCTTGTATCCCGGCTTTTGTCTTATTGCACAATCAATCTTATGCTCATGCTTTAAAAAAACCTTTAAAAGTGAACTATATGTTTTTTCAACAGTGTCCCAATCACCAATAACTTCAAAAGCAAGGCATTCATAGAAATTATCCCTGAGCCACGACTTTTCATATCCTGTATCAACATCTTTCTTTGATGCTGCAAATAACCCAGACTTATACTGAAGGTTCTTCAGGATTTTAAGATGCTGCTTTATTAATTGGCCATAAGTCAGTCTTGGCTTTTTCATACAACTATCACAAATCTAAAATAAATATACTTGTATAAAAACATTTTGGAAATATCTGATTTGATTTATAAGATATTATAAAAGAAATAAATTTATGATTAATTTTTGTTTATAAAAAATACTCCTTGTAAGTGGTAATAAACGAAAGCTTTAAATAGTATACCTTATATTTATGTAATATGAGTCTCAATAATAAGTTAACTAAAATAGGTTTATACCTTTTATCAAAGGAAGCCTCAGAATCAGACCTTTCTTATCTACTTGTTGGTGGGTTAGCTGTTCAGGCATACTCTCATTCCCAGTTCAGTAAATATCATAGGCCAACTTTTGATGCAGATATCTCAACACCTAATCTGACATACAAAAAATTCAAGAAGCAATATGGAGATGATATAGCTAAATTTGCTAAAAATAAGTTTGGTCTTGGTTCTCATGTTGAGGATAGTCATAATGCAAATACTGTAAGATTAATTCAGCATAGTCCTCTTAATCAAAAAAGTTTTTTTTGGCTGCATTTCAATAGATACCAGAAAGAATTATATGAAAAGATAAAAGACAAAATCTTTTATGACATTGAAAATAATGGTCTTGATTTTTCTCTCCCTGATTTAGGTATTACTAATAAATCAATAAAAACAAAAGCAGGGATTAAAGATGCTGATAATTTAAGTCTCAGGGTACTTAAACCAGAAGAAGTATTAAGACATAAACTTGCAAAAGTTTCAAACAAATCCAATAAATTAATAACAAAAATCAGCCCTGATTTTGAAAATCTTAGAGAAAAGATAATTGAAACAGGAGTATCATTTAAATCAAAAAAACCCTTGAACGCATTATATGAGCAAATTCTAATAAGTTATACAAGAGATGATCAAAAATACTATGTTGAGAAAGATATTTATGATTTTTATCTCTTGACTAAAATCTTATTTTAATATAAGAATTCTAAACAAAGCGTAAGATTTTCGGTTTTCAACTACTGAAATTAATAAACAAGAATAATCTTTTTTTGTATATGTTCATTGAAATCCTAATTGCAGTAGCTCTTGGCATAACAGCTGGAATATTTACAGGCTTAATCCCGGGAATACATATCAACTTAGTTTCTGTTTTATTGCTTAGTTTTTCTCCAATATTGTTGCAATACACTAATATTATTTCTTTGTGCTGTTTTATAATAGCAATGTCAGTAACCCATAGTTTTCTTGATTCAATTCCTTCTATATTTTTAGGAGCTCCTGATTCAGATATGGCCCTTGGTGTTCTTCCAGGGCATAGGTATTTGCTCAAAGGTTTAGGATTAACAGCTGTAAAACTGACTGTTATTGGCTCTTTTGGAGCCTTGTTATTAAGTATTTTATTCTTCCCTTTGCTTATTCCTCTTGTAAAATTTGGCTACCCTTTAATAGAAAATTATATTGGTTTTATTCTCATTGCAGTTGTTGTTTTTATGATAATGAGGGACAGGAAAAGAATATGGGCATTTTTTGTTTTTCTGACAGCAGGTGTTTTGGGCTTAATTGTTTTGAATATGCCTAACTTTGAAAATCCTTTATTCCCTTTGTTTTCAGGACTTTTTGGAATATCCACCTTAATTATAAGCCTTCAGCATAATGAGAAGATTCCAAAGCAGATGAAAAAACAGTATGTAAGGGTTCCAAACTCAAGGACTTTCAAAGCTTTGTTTTCAGGAGGATTTTCAGGATTTATAACAGCGGTTATGCCTGGATTGGGAGCATCAACAGCAGCTGTTATCTCAATGCAGATAACAAAAAATCTTAAGGAAGATGGCTTTATGATTTTAATGGGTTCAATAAATACATTTAATTTCATACTTTCTATGGTCACACTTTATGTTTTGAATAAGGCAAGAAATGGCTCAATAATAGTTATCCAGGAATTAGTTGATGCAATAACCATAAATAATATTATAATATTTCTTTGTGCTGTTTTAATTGCTGGTTCAATCTCTGTTTTTCTTGCATTAATCTTATCCAAGGCTTTTTCAAAAATTGTCAGTATTGTGAGCTATAGAAAAATGGTTTTTTCTGTTATATTTTTAATATCTTCTCTTGTTTTAATTTTAACAGGCCCATTAGGATTACTAATACTGGCAATAAGCACTACAGTTGGCATAATTCCTCCAACAGTAAATGTTTCAAGAACCCATGCAATGGGTTGCCTGCTGCTTCCTGTTATTCTTTACTTTGTGCTTTAGATTCCAAAAGGTTTTTAAATAATCTTGGTTTCCTCATTTCTGAAATATCATGGAAGGCATAATAAGTAATTTTAGGGGAGGAAGACACACCCAGTATGATAACCAAATGATAATACTAGTTGATGGGGTTGATTCAAAGGAAAAAGCCAATGCTTTAATAGGCAAAAAGGTTATATGGTCAAGCCCTGCAAAAAAGGAAATTAAAGGTGCTGTAAGAAGTGCTCATGGATGCAAAGGAGCCTTAAGAGTTCTCTTTGAAACAGGAATGCCCGGCCAAAGCATCAGCCAGAAAGTTAAAATAGAATAATTCTACAAATATTTTTTTGCACCATAAAATACTGCTAAAATTCCTATTAGGATAATCAATCCAGAATATAATGGGCCAGAGCTTGGTATTAAACTTGGAATTAGTTTCATGCTACTCAGGAAAGGAATTATTCCGCCAAATATTATCAGGATTCCCAAGCAGGAAGCAATAAATCTGTGTGATGCCTTGGACCACATTTTACTCTTTATTCCGTATAATACACCTATAATCCCAATCAGGATTATTACTCCAGAGTAAAACGGCCCGCTTGAGGGCACACCTGCTGGCAATATTCCAAAACTATCAAGAAACGGAAGAATTCCTGCAAATATTGTTAATATTCCTATTATTACAATCATTATTTTCATGTTTTATCACCTCAAAAATCATTATCTTTTCTTTTTCTAGAGCTTTCCTATTTAGTTATCTTCCTCTCTCTAATTTTTGTCTAGCTCGATTAATGTACTCTTCTGGGGGATCCCAATTACGGTTACCTATCCCCCCATTCTTTACTGATTTAAGAAATCTCATTCTACCATACCCAAGTTGGTCTACCTGATTTAATAGATAGAATAATAATCTCTCTGCCGCATTTATAATTCTTTCATACTTTTCTGGATTTTTGATCATACGATTCTTTTTTTGAATAGGCAAAATTTTTTTCTGAAAATTACTCATAGTACTGTCATACTGGTGTTTTAAATCTCTTATATTTTTTTGCCTTCCTTCTTGTTTTCCAGTTTCTTGAGTTTCCTCTTTTATTTGTTTTTCTAGGTTTATCATAGTATTATATATATTATTTAATTCTATTTTAATATATTTTTCAAGGGATTTATCTACTCTTGGATTATTTTCAAATTTTATTATTTTTTGAATAATATTTGTTAAGCGTTGTTCTATATATTTCAGATTCTTCTCGTAATTATATAACTTATTATGTATTTCTCTATTGTTTGGAAAATTATTTTGTATATGTTTACGAAAGTCATTCAGTTGCTGATTCATAACATATACACTAGATTTTAGCTTGTTTGTTATATCATTCCAATTGTTTACATCATTGATTATTCTCTTGGAATCCCTATCATCCTTATTTCCTTTTGGAATTTTACCTTTATTTTCACTAGGTTTATATTTAGTAGGTATTTTTTTCGCATACTTACTTCTGCCAGAGAAAGCTTTGTATAAGCAAGCTAAGCCCAGGACAATAGATATATATTTACCCCATGGGCTTGCAATGGGAAGTAATTCATCTATTTGGGATATTCCAGTAGATATATTAGTAAGCTGGTGAAAAACCCATGCAATAAAGAAATAAAACAATGCCCACACAACTCCAAAAGCCTTATGCTCTTTGATAGGAAAATAACTATTAAGTATCAATAATGTGCCGCCAATTATTGCTAATATGAGCAATATAATTCCAAAAACACCATAGGCAGAGGCAATATAATAAATATATTCATCAGGTATGAACCTTATGGAAATCAATGAAACAACAATGGAAAATAGTGTGGCAATTCCCTTGCTACCAGAAAACATTTTCTTTGCTGACCAGAAGATTATTGCAAACAGTATAATCCACACACCAGCTTTTAAAAACACAAATGCTCCCTCTCCAGTTCCAAAAAGGAAACTAAACATGCTGTAAACTCCCTCATACTGTGCACTAACTAAAGGAGTTAATAAAGCTAAGAAGAGAGAAAACAAAACTAACAAACCTCTTTTTTTGTTTAAAAACATTTTATATGATTTTTAACTTCAGATTATTTAAATCTTTCTATGCTCTTCTGTGTTTAACCGAAAAATCTTAAATCAAAAGCTTTTTATAATAGTGGAATTTTCTTTTTATGTTTTAAAATGGTACAAAGAATAGGCGGCTTCAGAAGAAAAACAAGGCAGAAACTCTCAAAGCCAAGAAGAAGAAAGGGAAAAATAAGCGTCAAAAAGTTCTTCCAAACATTTGAAGAGGGAGATAAAGCAGTCATGAACGCAGAACCAGCTGTGCAAAAGGGAATGTATTTTCCAAGATTTCATGGCAAAGTGGGAACAATAAAGAAAAAAGTTGGAAGATGTTACAATGTACTGATTAAAGACGGTAAAAAAGAAAAAATTCTTATAGTCCATCCAGTTCATCTAAAAAAGATTAAGGCATAAAAATGGTAAAACCTGAAATAATATCTGAAAAACCAATTACATTAACTGAGCTTAAGCAGGAAATTGACAAGATAAAAAAGCGTGATAAAGAGCTAAATTTCAGGGTTGGCAAAGTTGAAGAATACCTTAACCATTTTGTAAGTCTAAGCAAAGCAAAAGAAGATGAACTAAGCAAAAAACTAGTAAAACTTAATATTCCAAGACTTAGAGAAATTCATATAACAAAAATAGTTGACATACTGCCAAAAACAGTTGATGAACTAAAGATAATTCTACAAGGGTATACAATAACAGTTAACAATGACAACATAAAGAAAATTATTGATGTTGTTAAAGATTTTGCTGAAAAAAGCAAGTAATCTTTTTTATTTTTCTTAATTGAAATGATAAATAATTTAAAAAACAAAAGTTTATAAATAAAAAAATAATTTATAGTTAAAATGGAAAGGCATGAAAAGGAAGAATATGTGACAGTGCTTGACTTTTTGCCAAATGGCTATCCGTTTGACACAAGGCCAATTCACCAAAAAACCGCAATAGTCCAAGCTATAGGCAAAAAACAGTTTGTTCTATTAGAACTTGTCCCAAAAAAAGATGTGTTTTTGCAGCCATATGAAGAGGTTTACATAGGACAGGAAAAAAGAGATAAAGTGCACCATATCAATGGAAAACTTCCTTTTTCTAGATTAACAGTAACTGCAAAATCAGAGTTAAACTTTGTAGTAAAAGAGATTGTTGAAAAAAATGAGCAGAAGTTTGTTGATTTTTTCAACAACGCACAGCCATTAAGCACAAGGATGCATTCCATAGAATTATTGCCAGGAATGGGCAAGAAGCGAATGTGGGAGATTCTTGATGAAAGAAAAATTAAACCCTTCAAAAGTTTTGAAGATATGAAAAAAAGAGTCCATTTAATGCCAGATCCTAATAAGGCAATTATAAAAAGAATTATGCAGGAGTTAGAGGGAAAAGAGAAACATTTATTGTTTGTTAATGGTTAAATTAATAAATAATAACTTTATAAGACACTACTTCTTTTTCACAGATTTAAAGTTGCTGACTAGCCCACCACATACCAAATAAATAAGCCAATGAAAGACTTATTATAAAAGGTATTAGTACAGATGGAAAATCATATGGTTGAAATATAAAGTAAAGTATTGCAAAAAATATTATAAACAATAAAGAAATATTCCTTATAAGGCTCGGCTTAGAACTTTTTGTTTTTGTCATTTTTTAATAAGATTATATAATTAATATTTAAATCCATCGAAAAACAAAAATTTTAAATACTTGTAATATCATTACATGTTTACTAATTTTCGGGGTGGAAAAATGAAAGAGAAAACAAAAGATTTACTAAAAAAATATTTTAAAGTGCTATTGGGTTTAGTACTGATAATAGCAGGAGTATATGGCTGTATTTATTGGTGGGCAGAACTAAAAGATTTAATAAAGGGATTTATAGGACCATTTATTGCATTAATAGGTTTTCTATTTGTCTTTATAGGATTCTCTGATTAAATTTTTATTTTATTCTTTTATAATTCCATAACCTATTAGGCGCCATCTTGTGCCTATTCTTCTTGAGATAGATACTCTTGATTCAGGTTCTGCACATACTGGAATTTTCAGGCTGCAATTGATAAAATCTTTCTTTATTTCCTTGACAAAACCAACTGTTGCTGCAGAATTTACGTTCAACATAAGAATTTCATTTAGTTTTATCTGTTCTACAGCAATATTATCTTTAAGCCCTACAACCCTTTCAAGAATATATGTCTCTAATTTAAAGTCATACCATACTTTTGGCAATTTTCCTTTTTTCCCAACAATTGATCCACTTAAGCTGTCTGATTTTACAATAGTTGGATCCAATAAAGTCATAATTGCAACTGACCCTCCAGGAAAAATTTCTTTTACATTACATCCCCCAGTCACTAAACCAACGATTTTTGTAGTGAGTGGTTCCCATAATATTTTTCCGCTTTTTTCAACACTTCTCCCAGGTTTTATTTCTATTTCATCATTAATCATAAGCTTTCCCTGCTTTAATGCACCACCCAAAATTCCACCTTTTATCTTCATAGGATCTGAGCCTGGTGGGTTAATATCAAAAGATCTTGCAACAAACATGATTGGTTCTTTTGATGTATTTTTTTCAAGTGTTGGAAAATATTCTTCAATAGTTTGAATCAAAACATCTATGTTTGTACCGTGTTGTGCAGATATTGGTATGATCGGAGAATCCTTATATGGTGTTTCTTTAATAAATTCTTTTATTTGATTATAGTTTTCCATTACCTGATCGTCTGAAATAACATCTATTTTATTTTGTAAAATTATTATTTTTTTTATTCCCAATATTTCCAAAGCCATTAAATGTTCCTTTGTTTGTGGCTGAGGACATTTTTCATTTGCAGCTATAAGAAGCAAGGCATAATCTATTATAGTAGTTCCGGAAAGCATTGTTGCCATAAGACTTTCATGTCCTGGAGCATCAACAAAAGACACCTTTCTTAATGGCTTTGTTTTTGTTTTGCATCTTGGACATTTTTCATTAACACAAAAACATTCTGGCTCCTTGCATTTAGAACATTTTCTAAAAACTGTATCTGCATAACCTAATCTTATTGTAATGCCTCTTTTAAGTTCTTCAGAATGAGTGTCAGTCCACTTGCCTGATAATGCTTTAACTAAAGTTGTTTTTCCATGGTCAACATGGCCAACCAATCCAATGTTTATCTCTGGCTGAACAGGTTCCTCAA
>Ga0307990_1000765_pt1 | contig 27733 bp, 21 predicted proteins | sample EllFjometagen129_FD_203168 | JGI IMG/M metagenome (GOLD analysis project Ga0307990, IMG submission 203168) | Marine microbial communities from Ellis Fjord, Antarctic Ocean - #129 | ecosystem: Environmental > Aquatic > Marine > Unclassified | place: Southern Ocean | collected 2014-10-08
ACAATGAAAACGGTTTCGTACTGATTCATGTTTTTAATTGTTTGTTAATTAATTATTTAATTATTAGTAAAGTCCATCTTTTAAAATGGAGTGCAAAAGTAGGAAAAAATATTTAAAACAAAAATATATTTTTAATTATTTTTAATTACAATTCCTGTTTCTTTATTAAAAAAATGCATATTACTTTTTTTCAGAAAAAGTTTTATCTGTTTACCAATTGAAATTTCGATATCAGGTTTTAGTCGTGATACAATTTCATTATTGTTTAATTTTGTAAATACAAATTTTTCATGTCCAAGTTCTTCCACAAATTGAATTTTACAATTAATGGCTGCATATTCATTTTCAGAAACATTTTCTTCTGTTTTCCAATAAATATTTTCTGAGCGAATACCCATTATAATGGTCTGATTTAAATAATCTTTCAGATGATGTTCCTGTGACAAATTAAATTGAAATGAATTTGAAGTATCCTTAAATATCAAATCGTCATTGTTTCTTACAACATTACCTTCAATAAAATTCATTGTCGGGGTACCAATAAAACCGGCAACAAATATGTTTTGAGGATTGTTATATAGCTCATTTGGAGTATCTACTTGCTGAATTTTACCTTTATCCATCAAAACAATTCGCTCACCGAGAGTCATAGCTTCAACTTGATCGTGTGTAACATAAACAACGGTTGTTTGCAAGGTTTTGTGCAATTTGGCAATCTCAACTCTCATCTGCCCTCTAAGTTTTGCATCAAGATTACTCAGAGGCTCATCAAATAAAAAAACTTGTGGGTTTCGAGCAATTGCTCTGCCAATAGCAACTCTTTGATTTTGGCCTCCGGATAATGATTTTGGCTTTCGGTCTAATAGGTTTTCAATTTTCAGAATTTTAGCGACAGCCATTACACGAGAATCAATAATTTTTTTATTTATTTTTTTTATTTTTAAACCAAATGCAAGATTTTGATAAGCTGTCATGTGGGGGTACAAAGCATAGTTTTGAAAAACAATTGAAATATTTCTGTCTTTCGGTGGCAGGTCATTAACTAGTTTGTCGTCAATAAAAAGTTTGCCTTCGGTTATTTCCTCTAAACCGGCAATCATTCTCAAAGTGGTAGATTTTCCACATCCCGAAGGACCAACAAGAACCAGAAATTCTTTATCTTTCACCTCAAGGTTAATACGGTCAACGACTCTTACTTTTTCCTTGCTTTTATATATTTTTGAAACATTTTCAAATTTAATTCCTGCCATAATTATTTTGATTTAAATATTGAATTTTGATTTTGATATATGCGTTATTCTTGTACAAAGGTCTAATTCGCCCGAAGCCAAAATTAAATTATTGCCATTATCAACTACCCCTGTAGTAAAAACCACATTTTTAATGTAAATGTCATCTGATAAGTGTTCTGTTAATATTGGTTTTGAGGTCAGAACCGGGTTTTTTGTATCAAGAAATAGTATTTTCCATGGTTTATTTTTATCCAACAAAGCCCAATAAGTGCGATAAATTCCTATTTCTCCATTTTTTTCAACACCATGAAATAGAACAAACCATCCTTTTGGAGTTAAAATTGGTTGTGCACCACCACCAAGTTTCAAGGAGAAAGATTTACCTTTCCCCGACCGGATTAAAGGTTTGTCTAAAGGCTTCCAATGCAGTGCATCCGGCGATTCAGCAAGATTTATTGAAGGTCCCGGATTAAAATTGCTTTCCGGAGGAGTAGATAAATATGAAATGCCCAATGGTCGTGTTAAAGCATAAAACTTATTATTTATCAGTCCCTCAAATAAAATCATATCCTTGTTTTGATGGTCGAGAATAATACCTTCTAAAAAGTAATCCAGTCCATTTTCGGACGAATACAGAGTAGTACTTTGCCTTTCAGAGCTTACTGAACATGTTGTCATTAAATATTTCCCATTAATTAATGATATTCTTGCATCTTCAATTCCATATTCTTGATAGCTTTTGCTTGGTGATATTATTTTATCGTAATGAATTTTAATTATTTCCTTTCCGTCAAAAGTAAGTTCAATAGGGAGTAACCACGAAATTGAAGTCAAGGCATCAACCACTATTGGAAAATATTTTTTAAGAGAAAAACTTCTTGGGTCAGACATTTCAACATCATCAATATTGTATCCATCCAGTACATAAGCGTTTGAAGGATCCCATCTGATGCTGTGAATTTTATTATCATAAATAGGAGTTTTTAATGCTTCGGCAATTCTGACCATAATTAAAATGTTGTTATTCGACAGCCTTGTCATACCCGGATTAAAAGCTCCTAAAACATAAGTATCTGATTTTAAATTTCTTCTTAGTGGCGAATATTTTAAATCAATATCACTGGGTTTTACAATTATTTTGTCAAATGGAAAATTATTTTGCATTTCAATTAGTTTAAATTTTATATAAAGCTTCGCCTGTTAAAGGGTTTTGTGGGTATTTATTACACAACTCAGCTAAAATATCTTCGTGCGAAACCGCAAGATTCATAACTGTATCATTTCCTCCATAATAGATAAAAATTGTTCCGTCATTTTTTCGAAAAGCACCACAAGAAAATACGACATTTGGTACATGTACATAATCATCATCATTGACAATACAATCAGCTTTTGACGGAAATAAAATTGGAATATTGGCAACCTTAACAATCTTAGGATTATTAATATTATGAAGAGCTACGCCCAGCACATAAGGGTTTCCATCCATTGTTTTTCTCACACCGTGAAATATATTTATCCATCCGTGTTTTGTTTTTATTGGTGGAGCACCCGGTCCTATTTTATCAGAAAATGAGCTCGGAATTCCGGATTGTTTCATAATTGGATTTGTATCAATTTTCCAATTATGATTTTCAATTTTATTACAGAATCCAATTTTTATTTCCGAAAAGATGCCTCCTGTACTATCTTTAGAAACATCGTTTGGTCTAAAAAGAGCGACGTAACTATCGTTAATTTTTTCTGGAAATATAACAACATTTCGCATATCAAAATCTGCAATAATCCCGTATCTTATAATTTTTTCAAAATCTTTTGTAACAGCGAGTGAAATCCTAACTTTGTCTTTAATTTTAGCATTATATGCACTATATGTAATGAAATAAGAATCATTGATTTTCGTAATTCTTGGGTCTTCAACACCTCCTGCTTCATTTTCCATTAAGTGCTCAATTTGGGATTTTTTTGAATGAGAATCATTTTCGGAACAAGGTTTAATATAAGGTTCAGATGAAATCTTCCAATTATCGATTCCATTACTACTTATTGCTTTGCCTATTACTGAAATTCCATTGCGTAAATGCGAACGAAAAAGCATTAATATATTTCCTGAAAATTTTGTAATTGCACTATTATGCACTGTTATTGTTTTGAGATTAGGTTCTTTCCAAACTTTGTTGACATCACGACAAGTAAGAATAGGATTGTTCTTATATCGAACAACAGGATTGTTCAAGTTTAGGGAATATTCATCATTATTAATATGTACAGTTCGAATCATTTTCTATATATATGATTTTAGAGTTTTTACTGCAATTACTGAAGTTTCGATAGCCTGTATGCTAAGCAAGGCTTCGATTGTTGATTCTGCACCTGAGTTGAAATTTACTTCATTTGTAGAATTTATTCCATCAAAAACATGACCTGAATTAACATTATACATTATCGTATTCGCAACATTATTACCAAAAAACCAACTTCCAAGTTGACCTGCCAAAATTGCATACTTTTCTGATTTAGAAATATTGTAAGCTTCGATAGAAGCCAAAATCATAGGAGAAAAATTATACGCAATTTGAGGGAATTTTTTTTGATTATATGATTTGATTGAATCATTCTCCATCTTAATATAAAACTCATGAAAGAAACCCTGTTCAATACAATAGGAGTAAAAATTATCTATTTCTTTAAAACCATGATTTACAAATCTTTCGATTTTTAATTCGTTGCCTGCTTTTAATAGAGAGTAGGCTTGTGAATTTCCCCATGCATGCCAAACATTTCGCCAGCTTAAAAAAGCATTGTATGGAAACCTATCACCATCACCGATTTGTGCGGAAATCAATACATCTCCCAATTTGTGAATCATATTTTCGATTTTACTATCAGGAAAAATTTTATAATAATTTGTAAGCCCCAACAATATTACACTTATTTGGTCAGCACCATAATCTTTTACCCAATTTGGAATTTCTAATCCTTCAATTTCTATTAATTCATAAGAATTTTTAAACAAAATTTCGATTTTTTGCTCAAGTGAATTAAGTTGAATTTTTGCTTTTTCCTGAATTATATTAAGTTCAACATCATCAATCAAACATAATTCTGATAAAGCCCAAAATGCCCTCCACGACCAAAAATTTGCTACAGCTTCACTATTTTTGTGCGTGGTATTTATTGTATTATCAGTAAGCAGAAAATTATTATAGTATCCATTTGGAGCTTGCATATATAAAACAAATTCAGATAGAGTCTTAATTTTTTTTAGAGTTTTTTTTAAAGGATTTGATTTGTATTGTACACAATAAAAAATCAATGCGCGCGCTACATCATCCACACAGGTATAACCTTCATCCTCATCAGAAACCAATTTATAATCCGGTGCATCACAATAAATCCAAATTATTCCTAAAGTATTATTGTCAATTTCAATTTCTTGATAAAGATGTTCAAGATGCTTGGTGCAGATAATAGACTGGCAAGTATTATCAGGACTTTTTGAATTATTACAAGAAAATAATATCAAAATCAAAAATAACGAATAGAATTTATACATAACTTACTTAATGTTTTTTTGTAATTCTTTTAATAATAAATTCAAATCAACTGTTACAAAAGATGTCGCACTATCTGACATAGCATAAGGAATAAAAAGTTTATCACCATAATAAATTAATCCGCAAGTATAAACCACATTAGGGACATAACCTTCACGTTCGCTACTATTGGGACTAATTAAGGGTTTGCTTAATGATGCCAAAACTTTTTCAGGATTATTAATATCAAGTAGAGTGGCACTAAGTACATATTTTCGTAAAGGACCTACTGCATGAGTAAGTAACAACCAACCAAGAGGAGTTTTAATTGGGCTTCCAGCATTACCCAATTGTAACATTTCCCATTCACGTTCAGGCTTTTGAATGACTTTATAATCTTCCCAAAAATAAATATCATCCGAATACATTATTGAAATACAATTGCCTCCTTGCCTACTTAGCATTGCAAATTTTCCGTTAATTTTTTCAGGAAAAAGAGCCATACCTTTATCCATAGTTGCTTTTCCATACAAAGAGCGAATACTAAATGTATTGAAATCATTTGTATTAATTAAATGAACATGGATATCTTTGCCATTGTAAGCAGTATAAGTTCCAAAATATGATACTTTATTATCTTCAGAAAATTTTACGAATCTCACATCCTCCATACCTTGTGATTCGGCTTTAGAAACAGGGAAAATTACCTTAGAATTTAAAGGAATATTTTTGTTAAAAGTGACTTCATAATTATTGTCAAAAATATCGCTTATTGCCTTTTCTGTTTCATATAATTTTAAAAGTTTCTTTTGTTCAATTTCTGCAATTATACGCTGAACTTCTTTCATAGAAAACGCATCTGGCAAAAATTCAAAAACTTTTGTGTTAATTCGATTGTCATATTTGGCTCTTTTGCTGAGGAATGACTTATTGTAAATAATATCTTCAACTTTTTTTGCTGCCACGACTTTATCAAGCGCCTTATCCAAAAATATTTCTCCATTCTTAGAAATCAACCCTGTTCTAAATGTAATTGAAGAAATGTGACCTTCGCCTGTAGCTCTGAGACTCATAATAAATCGTATCATCTCATCATTAATAGCATTTTGATTGGGATGAATAACAATTGATGGATTAAATAATGCGGCTGATTCTATTGAATATTCTTTTGTAAAATATGAACCAATTAAAAGTTTTTGTGATAATGTAAGCTCTCTTGACAACTTTAGATTTTTTGATATTTTTTGATAATGGTCTAAAATAATATTCTTAAAATCATAATGCCTTTTTTCAAAATCCTTAAAGATATTGTTTAATATTTCTTCAATAGCGTTATTATTCAAAGAAGAAATCTTTGAAATAATATCATAAATTCTATCATTATAATTAAAATCCAAAAATAAAGAAAGAACTCTTTTTGGATTTGATTTTATCTTTATTTTTTTTCTTGTTATTTTAACCATATTTTCATAAGTATTTCATTTATCCTTTAATACCTGATGAAGCCATGCTTCTGATAAAATGTTTTTGAAAAATTGCATAAGTAATAATTATTGGTAAAGCCAATAAAACTGCTGAAGCTAGTTTAACACCTAATTGGGCTTCTGCCCTTCCACCAACCGCAAATAATGTAACCAATTGTGGCATTGTCATAAGGTTTTCATCGCGAATTACTATCAACGGCCATAAAACATCGTTCCATGAATTCATAAACGATATTATTCCAACTGTAATAATTGTAGGAATAATATTTGGCCACAATACCTGAAAAATAATCCTAAGCTCGCTACAACCATCAACACGTGCTGCGTCAATCAAATCGCGTGGAATGCTTTTAAAAGCTTGGCGAAACATAATAATAGCAAAAGCACTATTAAGTGCAGGAATTATTAAGGCTGCAAATGTGTTTACCCATCTGAATTTAACCATTAAAATATAATTGGGGATTAAAGTTATTTGAAAGGGTAAAGTCATGGTAAATATTATGATGAAAAAAAGTAAATCACGACCCTTAAATTCCAATCTACTAAGAGAATAACCAATCATGGAACCAAATACTAAAACTCCGGATGTTGAACAAAGTGCAACAAATAAACTATTAAATAATGATTTCCATATTGGAATTTTCTGAAACATCATCAGATAATTATTAAAGTTAATTTCGCGAGGCACAAAAGAAAATTCGCCAATCAGAGATTCGGGGGTTAAAGACGCAACAATCATCCAATAAAATGGGTAAATAAATGATATCGTTGCGCAAATAAGCAAAATATATAATATGACTTTACTAAGTTTCATTTAATTATTTTTCATTTTCAATTGTATATTTTTGAATTACTACAACAAGCATTATTATCATAGCAAAAAATACTCCCAATGTTGCAGAATATCCCATGTGATAATATTCAAATGCTTGTTTATAAATATATAGCATAGCTGATAATGTGCTGTTTAAAGGACCGCCACCGGTCATTACGTATGGTTCAATAAATAAACTAAATCCACCAATAGTTGATAAGATAGTTACCATAAAAATAGTTGGATTTATAGAAGGCAGGGTTATGTGCCAAAATTTTTGCCAAGAGCTTGCACCTTCAACATCAGCCGCTTCATAGTACATTTGAGGAACTGTTTGCAATCCTATTAAAAATAAAATTACATAAAGACCCACATTTTTCCATGTAGCCATTAATGCTATTGAGGTCATTGCCATGTTTTTGTTCGTCAACCAACCTACTTTTCCAGCACCCATGTCCATAAGGATTTTATTTAAAAGACCTGAATCATAAGCAAATAATTGTTGCCATAATATTGTAACAACAACCCCAGATATTACTACCGGCAGAAAAAATGCAGCTCTAAAAAATCCCCGCATCATTATTTTTTTATTAAGTAAATATGCCAAGACTAGTGCTACAACTATTTGTAAAGGAATATGAACTAATAAAAATATTATTGTGTTGATAATTGCTTTTAGAAATAACCGATCTTGAAAAAGTCTTATAAAATTATCAAAGCCAACATATTCCATTGATGAAATAATATTCCATTTATGAAATGTAAGGACTAATGAAAAAATCACAGGAAATACAATAAACAGAAATAAATGTATTAAGTATGGCGAAACCATTAAATAAGGAAATATTCTTTTTTTGAAACCTTTTTTTTTCATGCTGTATTTTTTATTTCCAATTTTTAGAAAATCACATTATTTAGAGTTTATCACAAATTAATGTTTTAAAAATCATGGTTTTACTCTAAGTAAAACGTTTACTGCCTTTTCAGCATCATCAATAGCTTTTTCAGGACTTTTTAAATTGTACAAAACGCAGGCTTCGTACTCTTGCGAAATAATATCTAAAACCTCTGTGATTACCTCACAATTGTCAATTCCTTTTATGTACTTAGCTTGTTGTGCAAAAACTTTGAGTTTAGGATTATTTTTAAAAAATTCCTGATACATAACAATTGTGTCAATTCCTTTCCGTCTTGGCAGTTGCTGTGATAGTGCAAGAAATAGTGAATCACCATGATTATCGACCATAGTTTTAATAAATTCAAAAGCCAATTGTGGATTTTTGCATGTATTAAAAATTACAATGGATTTTGGATCGCAATAAGTGTAAATCGGACCTTTATGATTTTCGGGAACAGGAATATTTGTAAAATTATAATTCAAATTATCCGGTTTAAATTTATCTAGATATTTTATTTCCCATGGACCTGTGAACTTTGAAAATACTTTTTGGCTAATAAACTTGTCCTGTCCAGCTGCTTGCTGATCCTTAGTAAAATAGTCATTTTTATATATTGTTTGCAAAAACCTAAATGCCTGAATGGCATATTCGTTATTAAAGGCAGCTTTATTGTCTGCTAAAAGTGGCATACCATCTGAGGCTGCTACATACAAGGGATAAAAGTTAAACAAACGTTGATACCATACAGTTTTTGTAGAAGTAATTCCCATCCATTGATCAATATAACCATCACCGTTATTATCTTTTTTTATTTGTTTTGCTACCTCATAAAACTTATTATATGAAAGAGGTTCTTCGTCAATTCCCAACCCATCCTTAATCGAATTATTATACAAAGTCATTATAGGATTTATTTTCCATGGTATCTGATAAATATGCCCATCGTTTGATGTAACTTCCAGAATAGTTTCTTCATTGCATCGCAAACGTAAAAATTCAATAAAACCATCAAGTGTATCTAAGGGTATAAGAATATTTGCCTTAGCGTAAAATTCGACCGAACCTTGCCACATATTAGAATAAATATCAGAAGTGGTTTTTCCGACCACAGCTGCGAGAACAATTTCTTCACTTGATTGACCTTCAGGAACAGGTTGATAACTAATTTTTTCATTAGGATGTGAAAGATTCCAATTTTTGACTAATATTTTTGAAAATTCAATTTCACTATTATTACTTGATGACCAATAGCTTAAACTATTTCCTCTATTTGAATTGTTTTGAGTACAACTACCCAAAATAACCAACATAAAAATCATTAAGAAATTAAACTTTGAATTCATCTGTTCTTATTTAATAACAACTAATTTTTTATTTACAAAATTCTTCTCGCTAATTATCCGAATGAAATAAATTCCAGATTTAATTTCACTCAAATTTAAAATAAAATTTTCCCCGGCATAATTTTTCCAGTTCCCTGTCAGAACATTTCTACCTGAGCAGTTAAATAACTGGTAGGAACAATTTTTTCCAAAATTGTTATCAGCTTCAATAATTACAACATTAAAAGCAGGGTTGGGGAAAAGATTAATTAAATATTCTGCTTCATTTTCATTAATACGGTCAACCCCTAAATTGTACATTTCAAGCACATCGGAAGGAGCAATAGCATGGTCAAAAAGATAAACATCATCAAGCCGTCCTTTAAAATAATAATTCTGGTCGGGGCGAGATTTTCCTAAAACTAAATCGTATGTTGTAGAATTGATAGATCCCGAAGTAGGAATAAAAGAATCCAATTGTCCGTTGATATATAATTCCATATCAGTACCGGTGTAAATCATTGTAAAATAGTACCATTTGTCTTGTGAAAGAAGGGTTTTCGAATCTAAATCATAAACACCTTCATTCGTATTTATTGTAAATCTCAATATATCGCTATTAATAGAAACTTTCCATTGTCCTGTCCAATTTCCATGTGATATTGGATAAGCTTCTCCTCCTGCATCGTGTTGAGAATAAATCCAAGCTGATAAAGTTAAAGAATTATTAAAATTGAGCCAATCGGCATTTTCAATATATACTGATGAGCTTTGACCATTAAAATTTGCTGCAAATAGAGGATTGCCTTTAGAATCGGTTTCATAGCTCAAACTATTGGAAGTAACAATATTATTAAATTGACTATAATCGGTAATATTATGATTAAAAGGTAAATATAAAACCGGTTCTTCCTTAATTAATACGCTTAAATCGCGAACCATTATTTTAATGCTATCTGTGCATTCACCATCAATATCAGAAACGGTACAAACAATTGTATAATTACCATAATTTGATGGTGATGTCCAATTTATTGAATCTCCACTGCCTTCAATTGTACCAAAATCTGATGACCATGAGTATGAAATCTCATCGCCATTTAGTTCATTAACAATGCAAAATATTTCAGAAGTTTGATTGATATCAATTTTACCGGGATGTGCTTGCAAAGATTTTATTTCCGGGATGTATGGAATTCTTTCAACAACAGATAAAATAATACTAGTTGAATCTTCCAAACCACTACCAGAAATAATTTTACATTTTATCGGATAATCTCCGATTTCATAAGGGGCTTTCGCCGAAAGTTTTTCGTTTGATATAATCCAGTTATTATCAAATTCCCAATGATATTCTATAACATCATTATCAATATCTTCGGCACTGCAAAATACAAATATTGAATCTCCGGTCAAAACCGGATTTTGAATTGCCTGTAATGCTTTTATACGTGGAGGTGTGTCAACAACTAATTCACCATTATCAAAATCAATTACAATATTATCGGCTAAAGTTTTTTTACCAACAATTTGAATTACAGCATTATTAGGAACAAGAGTAATAACAACTGAATTGGAAGCGGGAATGGAAATTTGGACTAATCCGCTTACATAATTTTGAATAAAATTATTATTGATAGAATTGTAAATATCACAAATTTGCGAACCAATATTAATAGAAACTACTGTATCTAAATCGTAAGGATTCCACATCAAGTAAGATGGAAATTTTTCCGCATAAAAATCGGTTTTTGAAAGGTTAAGTTTCAGAATTGCACTTACATTAGTTGTGTCAACAATTCCGCCAAGGTAACCTACATGCGATGAACCATAAAGTGCCAGATTGGTTGGTGCCCAACCATTTGCCAGAGCATCACCGGTAGAAAATGGACTCTTTCCATTAAGTACTTCTTTCATAGCTTCGTGACCTATGCAACTAAATGGATCATTTTCGTAAGACCATTCCTCACTATCTTGATGGTCATCAGGCAGAAATCCGGGGTAAAAAAGCCGAGAAGAATTTGCCAGATTCAATATCCATTTTCCAATTGAATTTGCATAATATTCATTGTAATTAACTAAGGGAAGTAATGCAGCTGCTTGTTGAAAGCCATTCATTAAAAAAGCATAATCATTTCCCAAATCGTTGGCTTCGCCAACCAAACCGGAACAATCGTAATCTCCCCATTGACCAACAATAGTTCCCCAACCGCGCAAGTCACCACGATTAAAGACCCAGTTAATTAATTTTTCAACATCGTAGTTAGTTCCGATTTCGGCATTCATACATGCAGCTGTAAATACACCATAAGGTAATTGTATCTCATAAGAAGGGTTTTGGTCAATACTATTAAGAAATTCCATTGCCCATTCTGCACCTATTAAATATTTTCTTTCATTCGTTTCGCGATATGCATTATAAAGTATCCAAGCTATTGCACCAGCAGCTTCCGGCTCATTAACGCCTGATGCAAGAGGTTTCATTTGTTTTAGATTCCATGCCCGATAATTCATATTTGGTATTTGCCAAGGAGTAAGACTCCCCCCCATTGCGTTAACAGCTTGAAGCCATCGGTCAGCAACTTTTGTAAATTGATAATTATAATCTCCTGTATTAGGATACAAAGCATTTAATTGATAAAAAAAGACATTTGGCATAGTTTCGTACCACCAATCATGTCCGCTGCTTGTTACCGGGAAGTTTAAATAAACATTTTCATCTTCTCTTCTATTAAAGAAATCTTCGGCCATTAGAACCCAGTTTTTTCCGTATTGATTGCTTTTGTTGATACCTGAAATTGTAGCGCCTACAATTGCCGGTATATAGTTTATTCCTTCTGCTGAGGCTCCCAAGTTTTGACCAACATAGGAAACCATGGCAACACCAGGGTGTTCCGGATAATTAATTGCTTGCTGATTTATCCCAACTAGTGGTAAATATTCCCCTGATAAATTTACATTAAAAACCAAAGAATCATATTCATGGGCAAGCTGATTCCAATTACGCATCAAATAGGGCTGGGGAATGTCTGGCATTTGCTCAATTCTATCAATAATAATTTGTTGTGCAAATAAAATATTTATGCAACACATCAATATAAATATTGAAATTAAGCTTTTAATGTTCATTTTAATTTGTTTATATAACAAACGCCAGATTGTGTCGCAAATAATTATACGTTACTACTATTTCAATTGACTCAATATTAAAAAGGATATCTGAAACAATAATCAATTTGAGAAAATTTTTTTTACCAAAATGTTTCAAACACCCTTTTTACTATTGATAGCGGAATAATTAAATCATTAATTACATGTTATAATTCACAAAATAATAAGTTTATTACAAAAAGTAATTAGCAGTTAAATAATTCCCTGTTCTATGCATTAAGTATTATAATGGTTTTTCAAGATTGTAAATAGATGTAACTTCTTGACCAGTTAATACTCTGTTATATAATCTAACATCATCAAGTTTTCCTTTGAAATAACCTCCCCATGCAACATAGTAAGGGCTAGTGTCATCAGTAGAATAAATATCTGTTGGTAAATCCTGTCCCATAGTTAAATTCACTGGTTTACTACTAATGTTTACTATACTTGCATCAAGAACATTATCCCAATCTTTGACCATAGCTCCATCAATATAAAAAATCATGTGTCCACCGCCAAAAGTAACAGCTAAATGATACCACTGGTTTTCAACTAATCCATCTCCATCATGGTCTCTGTCGTTATATATATATGAACCAGGATTTTCAGGGTCATCAACTTTTGTTGTGAAGAATACTCTGTTAAGGTCTTGAAGGTTTACTTTGTAACAATTCCAACGATTCATAGAAATCATGTAATCATTATTATCCAGTTCTTCCATATAAATCCACCATGAAAAAGACAATGCAGTAGGATTTAAAGCTGTTGAATAAGGAACTTCAATATTTGCTCCCTCGTTAAAATAATAAGCATTGTCTTCATTACCAAATCTATCTGTAGTAAGAGCAGGTATTCCGCCACCCCAGAATTCGTGACCTGTTTGAGCAGTTCCATCGTAACCATTTCCTGTAAAGTCAGTAGCATCACCATTAAATAACCATTGTCCAACAAGTCCTTCTGTTGAAACATTTTGAATGTACTTCCCTTCAAAAACTACTTTGGCAGCGTTTAAATTTGCTTTTGCAGCATCAATAACAGTTTGAGTTGCGCCATCAGTATCAGCTACTGCTTGAGCAGCATCAATTGCTGTTTGGAACTCAGCTTTAGAGCCGACTTCGTAAAAACTTACTGATGTTCCTTCAACAGCAGCATCGTGTAGAGTTTCACATTCAGTAATCAACGTATTTAAAACTACTTTGCTACCAGCGGGTACAACAGGTTCATCATCATCTTTACATCCGCTTACATAAACACTTAGTGCTGCAATAAATGTAAAGAGCACTAAAAAATTAATTGTTTTTTTCATAATAATTGGTTTTAGTTAATAAATATTTAATTAGTTTAAATTTAATAAATATATGTTTATTTATTATTCTTTTTTATTTAGTTAATATCCAAAGTTTTGCTTAATATTTTTATTAGTTTCAATTTCAGATTGTGGAATTGGAAATACCTTGTGAACATCGTAATCAAAATTATCTTTGTCAGAAAATGCACTTTCGGCATATTCTCTTCCATAACGGATAATATCATAATATCGCATACTTTCAAATCCTAACTCTACTCGTCTTTCATGGCGAATAGCTGCTAATAGTACTACTTGATCGGTAGTTGTTACATCGGGTAGTAATCCTTCGGGAATTGTACCATAGCCTAGCAAGTTTTCATCATACAAATAACATTCTCTTGCTCTTTGTCTCACTTTATTAAGATAAATAATTGCTTCTGAAGTATTATTCATTTCGCATAATGCTTCGGCTTGAATTAATAAAACTTCGGCATAACGAATTACTGAGAAATTTAAATCGGCATCACCTTTAGTGCTGGCAGGTATTTCTGATAATGGTTGAAGCGATTTTTTCTGATTATATCCTGTTGAAGACCATGAAGTATCATATTCGATATCATCAAACCAAATATGACCGGCTCTTCCAACAGTATAGTCAAGGCGGGGATCATAAACACTATCTTCAGTCATTTCAAATTCATTAACAAAATTTTGAGTAGGTTCATCAAATCCATAACCATTTTGTTCGCGAGGTGCAAGCCATTGGTTAAGCCTACTTCCTTGAACAGGGCTTTCTTCTGACATATGTTGAACCTGAAATATTTGTTCATTGTTGTTATCAAATATCACATTAAAATTATGTTGATAAACTGGCATTAACAAATATCCATAAGCAGTAACTTCTTCAGCAGTGGAAGCAGCATCAGACCATTTTTCTTCAAATAAATATGTTTTTGCTAGCAAAGCTTTAGCAGCCCCTGGTGTTGCTCTACCAATTTCTCCGGAAGGATACACATTCGGATTTGCTTGCAATGCATCTTCCATATAATTAAAGGCGGAGATAAAATCAGATTCAATATGTAAATATACATCTTCTTGAAGTGAATTTGGAACTTGCATATCTATAGGAAGCAGAGGCTCAAGAACAAGTGGAATATTACCGAATATATTACATAATTGAAAATAGAAATAGCCTCTCAGAAAGTAAGCTTCGCCTAATATTCGATTTTGAAGCGCCTTGTCCATATCAATGTCGGGGACAAATTTTAATACCATATTGCAACGTGAAACACCTTCATAATAAATACTCCATATTGTTTCAATATTTCCATTGTCTTCATAGATAAGAAAATTGTCGATTAGTTCAATTTCAGCCTGATCGCCAGGAAAACCACCCTTAACGGCATCGTTTGATACAACGTCTGTTACAACCCATAATCTATTATTTGAATTTGCAAATGAAAGTGGTTCATAGCAAGCGTTAACTGCCAATTTAGCATGACTTTCTGTTTGAAAAAATGCTGCTGTAGGATATGGTCCTTGTGGTTGTTCATCAAGAAACTTTTTACAAGAGCTTATTAAAAACAAGATAGCTATAATAATTACTAAGTGCTTTTTCATATCAATTTATTTTTTAAAAACTTATATTAAATCCTAAAGTAAAAACTCTTGCCATAGGATATGTTCCCCAATCAATACCTTTAGCTAAATCACCTTCGCTGCTGGAGTTATCGCTTGTTTGCATTTCAGGATCAAGCCCGGGATATTTTGTAAATGTCAGGAGGTTTTGAATACTTAGATAAACTCTGAGTGATTGAATAATTGTTTTTTGTTTACCAATATCACTAAATGTATAACCTAAATTTACATTTTTTATTCGCAAATAGGAGCCATCAAATAAAAATCTAGTTGATGGTTTTTTATTATTTGTTGATCCTGTCCATGAAACGCGTGGCTGATCATCACTGGTACCTGGTCCTGTCCATCTACTGTCATATACTCTTTGTGTAACATTAAAAGCTCTATAAAATCCTTCAATATCGTGAGCGACCTGCCAATAAATTTCATTTCCATAAACACCTTCTACGAAAAGAGTAAAATCCCATTTCTTATAATTCAACCCAACATTTAATCCGAGAGTAAAATCAGGAATTGGGCTACCAACATGTGTTCGGTCGTAAGAGTCAATTATTCCATCAGGTACACCATCAGGTCCGCTAAGGTCAGCAAATTTTACATCACCAGGTTTAATATCATTACCTTGAAAAGCGTGAGTAAAAATATCTGTTTCGTCCTGAAAAATGCCTTCCATTTCATACAAGTAATATGAGCCTATGGGGAAACCTTCTTCAGTAAGAGTTGCATATATTCCGTTGTCAATTCTACCGGCAGGAATTGGACTATCTCTATAAAGTTCAAGCACTTCGTTTTTTGAATGTGAGAAAACAAGCCCGATGTTATAATTTAATTTATTAATTTGATTTTTATATGTTACTTCTATTTCAATTCCGCTGTTTTTAATTTTTCCGGCATTAATAAATGGAGGGGTAGCATTACCACTACTAGGTGGAAGAGGAGCACGTACAAGTACATCATCGGTAAGTTTATTATAGTAATCGAAAACAAAAAATAATTTATTGTCAAATAATCCTAAATCAAGACCTGCATTAAATTGCGTTTGGCTTTCCCATCGAAGATTTGCGTTGCCGTGTCTTGAAAGATAATATCCTGATAAAGAATTATTACCGAAAGGATAATAAGAGCCGGGAGTAATTAGGGATGCAAAACCGTAATTGCCGATTTGCTGGTTTCCCAATATTCCTGCACTTGTGCGTAGTTTTAAGTAAGAGAGAAATTTTACATCACATAAGAATGGTTCTTTATCAATTCTCCAGCCCAAAGCGGCAGCTGGGAAAAATGCCCAAGGGTAATTACTACCAAATCGAGATGAGCCGTCTTCACGTACTACGATTTCTGCGTAATATTTTCCTTTATAATCATAAGAAACCCGACCAAAGAAAGATAATAATGCCCAACGAGATTGCCAACCATCAACGCGTTGATTTTTAGTTCCGTTTGATAAATATCTAAGGCTTGGTATTTGATCGGGAAAGTTTTGCGCTGATCCCGATTGACCTTCTAAATTATTTTTAATTGTTTCTAAACCGGCTAAAACATTCAGATTATGTTTTTCATTAAATGTTTTATTAAATGTAAGTGTACTTTTCCATGTACTTTGCGAGCTGGTTACTGAGGATTGTTGCAACGAATTCGGGTTATTTATTCTCCCATTATAACCCCAGTTTTCGTTAAATCTTTTTTCGTTAGTAGAGTAAAAATCAAGTCCATAATCAGTTCGAAAAGTCAAATTATCTGTAATTTTCCAGTTTATAAAGATGTTACCCAATAAACGATTTTCTTTGTTTTTCCAATCATATTTTTCAGCAAAAGCAACAGGATTATATCCATCTCCGAATACTTCCGCATACTCAGGATAATAGTCAATATATTCACCATTATTATCGCAAACGGGGTATATTGGTGTTCTGAAATATGCATAACGAACAACGCTTCCGCCGTTTCCTCCATAACCGTCGCCGGAGCTACCTACTCTATTTGTAGTTGCATTAGATAAATTTAGGTTTGTACCAATATCAATTTTATCAGATAATTTACTGTTAATGCTTGTTCTGAAGGAATACTTGTCATATCCTGAATTAAGAATAATACCATCTTGATTAAAGTAATTTGCTGAAACAAGATAGTTAGTGTTTTTTGTACCTCCACTTACATTAATGCTGGTAGAAGTTATCACTGCAGGTTTAAATATTTCGTTCCACCAGTTTGTATTTGGCAAAGAATCTGCCATTTCAGGTGAAATAATTGATCTTCCATCATTTTTTGCGACTTCGTTATATAGCTCAATATATTGGTCTTTGTCGCACATTTTTGTCAAATTGCTAACAACTTGCAATCCGGTATATGTATTTAAGTTTACCTTAATACTACCTTCTTTACCTTTTTTTGTTGTTATAAGTACAACACCATTTGATGCTCTTGAACCATAAATTGAAGAAGCTGCTGCATCTTTCAAAATAGAAATTGATTCGATATTATCAGGAGGCAAATTATTTGCATCTTGTGTAGGAATTCCATCAATAATAAAAAGTGGCGAATTGTTATTAATAGTACCTGTTCCCCTGATTCGGATTGCTGTTCCGGCACCGGGGGCTCCTGTGTTCTGCGTAACACTTACTCCGGTTGCTTTTCCTTGAATTGCTGTTGCAATATTTGAAACAGGCAAAGAGGCTATTTCTTTAGTGTTAATTACTGAAACTGCGCCAATTATATCAGTTTGCTTTTTAATTCCGTAGCCAATGGCAACTACTTCATCGAGAGCAAAAGTAGCCATTTGCATAACAACATTTATCTCGGTACGACCATTAATAGCTTGTTCAATTTTTACAAAACCAATATAAGAAAAAACGAGTGTGTCGCTAAGATTATTGACCTCAAGTTCATATTCACCGTCTAAACCTGTAACGGTTCCTATTGTCGTTCCTTTAACTATGATAGTTACACCAATTAGTGTTTCACCCGTATTATCAGTAATTTTACCCCGTACAATGGGTCCATCATTTTGTTTATTAATATTTCGTTTTGCTGTAATTACGATATGGTCATCTATTAACTTAAAATTTAATCCCGTACCTTCCAGTGCTTGAGATAAAAGTTTATTCATATCGGTTTGATTTTTATCAATCCTAACTTTTCTTTTAAGGTCAACCTGGCTATTTTGATAAAACATTGTATATTTACCTTGGTTTTCGATATGCTGAAAAAGCTCTTGGAGTGTTTGAGTATATTTAATTTCAGAACCTTGGGCAACCGAGCTACCTGATAAAAAAATAAAATAAAAAGTTATGCAAAAAAGCATTAAGAATCGAAAAAATAAGTTTTTGAAAGAATAAATACTCTTCATAATTAATTATTTAAATTACTATTTACTTTATAATTACTGTATCTTTAACGATTTCATATTCAAAGAGTGTTGTATATTTAATAACATCCAGTATAGTGTTAATTTCGTCATCAGTTGTAAAGGTACCTGTGTATTTGCAATTTTCAACTTTTTTATTCTGCAGATTAAAAATTACATTATGTGAACGCTCCAGTTTTCGCAGTATGTCAGTAAACCGTTGATTTCTAAAAACAATTTTTCCTTCTTTCCATGATGAGTACGATTGGACATTTTTAGTTTCAAATATTTTTGCTTGGTTACTATTCCTTAATAATTGGTAGTTTTGGTTTACTTTTAGTTCTATTGCTTTTTCACTGTTATGTGAAACTGAAATTTTGCCTCGTTCAAGTGATGCTCTGTAAATATTCTCGTTAGGGTAAGCAAAAACATCGAAAGCGGTTCCTAAAACGGTAATATCGTTTTCAAAAGTATGTACAATAAAAGGTGTTTCAGGATCATATTCAACATCAAAGCATGCTTCCCCTTCAAGTATTACTTCCCGTTTTTCTTCACCAAAGTGTTTATTATATTTTAATTTTGAATCGGAGTTAATAAATACTGTAGTTTTATCTGGAAGAATGATTTTTTGTATTTCTCCTTTAGGGACAATAATCTCTTGATATTCCACAACTTTCTCAGATTTTGGAATTACTGAAAGATAAAATATTGCACACATAAAAAACAAAATTACACATGCTACGGCGGCATACTGCCAAATAGATTGTTTAAAAATAATTCGATTTTTAACCGGAGCTTTAAAATCGTTCAGCTTTAAAGTATTTTCTAATTTCAACCATTCATTTTTTACAAAACCATCAGGGAGTTCACACTTTTTGAATCGTAATTGGAGAATAAGCATTTTTGCTTCTAAAGCTGTTTCCTTGTTTTTATGCCCTTTAGAAAACCATTTTTCCCACTTAACTACGTCAGTTTGATTTTTATTTGTAGCATAATTGATGAAAGATTCGTTTAACACAAAGTCATCAAATTTATAATTTTTATATTTCATAATAAATTATTGGTCAAACTAATTATATATGAGTATTAACTTCTTGTTTTATACTCATATTTTAGAAAATAATTTTGAAAAAAGTTTTTTGTTATTGATTTTCTGCTAATTAAAAAATATTCAAACTACTTTGTTTTTGCAACTTTCGCAATATTTTCAATGTTCTTGTCAATAAGTTTGCAACTGATTGTTGATTGATGGATAATACATGACCGATTTCGATATTAGAATGATTGCAATAGAATTTTAAATAAATAATGTCTTTTTGCTTTGGAGTTAAATTTGATAGCAAATATTTAATAATTTTCATTGCTTCCTTGTGTGATTCATTATTAAGGAATATTTCTTCGGGTGAAATTTCAAAGCAATAATCCTTTTCTGGATAATTATTAGTATCAGCTCTTTTCAAAATGTCGCAGTTATTAATTTTAATTAGGTTATTTCGAAAAGAGGCGAAAAGGTATGCTTTTACGAATTTTACTTCGGATATTCTATCTCTTGATTCCCAAATTTTTACAAACATATCTTGAATGGTATCAACGACAACATCGTGGCTTGGTGTAATCTTTAAACCATAGAAATATAAATTTTCATAATATTTAGTAAATAACTTGTTTAGTGCTACCGGATCACTATGTTTAAGTGCACGCCAAAGATTCTGATCCTCCTCAAGTTGAAAGTTGTGGTTATTTTGGAGTTTACTTTCCATGGTCTATTATCACTTCATTATATTTGGCAAAGTAAAGTTTCACAAGGTTTTTTTAAGAAAAGCCTGAACTTTAAGTTTTGTTCAAATTTAGTAATTTATTTTTATGATGGGTTCTTTTGCACTATTTTCTGTGAAAATTGTATTTTATTATTCAGCAATTTTGGTTATTTAGCAGTTTTAATTATTTCTTCACAAATAAACTCAGCTGTTTTCCCGTCACCAAATATTTTTGGATATGTTAATTCTTTGTTATTGTCGAAAAAATTAAAGGAATCAATAATTTTTTGTTCATCTGCATCAGCAACAATTGCAGTTTTATTATCAACAATTTCTACCCACTCGGTTTCTGTTCTCATAATAATACATGGTTTTTCAAAGAAATATGCTTCTTTTTGAACTCCACCGGAATCAGTCATAATAATTTTTGCGTTTTTTTCTAAGGCAATCATATCGAAGAAAGATACAGGCTTAATAATTTTAATAAAATGATTATTGAAAATTTCCTGATAAAGTTCTTTCGAGAGGTTTTTTTTCAAAAGTTTAGAAGTTCTTGGATGTAATGGTAAAACAGTTGTGATTTTATTTTTAGTAGAAATTTTATTTAATGCAGAAAAAATTGCATTAAGTCGATTTGATTTATCAGTGTTATTATCCCTATGAATAGTTCCAAGAATAAATTGATTTTTTCTAAGGTTTAGTTTATTGATGATGTTGGATTTCTTTTCAGCAATTTCTGAAAAATGCAAACTGTTGTCGAACATAACATCACCACAATGATAAATTTGCGGGTTATCAATTGTAAAAAATGGTTTGTTGTCAGTATTAAAACCTTCTTTTACTAGATTATTAAAACCTGTTTTTGTAGGCGAGAAGAGTAGGGTGGAAGCATGATCACAAGTAATCCTGTTAATTTCCTCGGGCATATTTTTGTTGAATGACCGCAGACCTGCTTCTATATGAACAATAGGAATATGAATTTTTGCAGCAGCTACAGCACCTGCAAGTGTTGAATTTGTATCACCATAAAGAATAATGAAATTAGGTTTTTCGATTAGTAGAATTTCTTCAATTCCAACAATCATCTGGGCTGTTTGATTGCCATGACCGGCAGAGCCAACATTTAGATTGTAATCAGGTTTGGGGATTTGCATCTCACCAAAAAAGACATTCGACATGTTTTCGTCATAATGCTGACCTGTGTGCACAATAATCTCAGTAATTTTATTACTAAATTTATTTCTAATCGCACGGTTTAATGCTGCCGCTTTAATTATTTGCGGTCTAGCACCGATTATAGTCAAAATCTTAATCATTTTATTTAATCATTTAATCATTCATTCATTCAATCTTAAAGCATATTTTCATCAGCAAAGCTATAATATTTTTCATCACCAATTATAACGTGATCAAGGATTTTTATTTCAAGAAGCTCACCTGCATTTTTAATTTTTTTAGTGAGTGAAATGTCAGAGTCGCTGGGTTTAATATTTCCGGAGGGATGATTATGACAAAGAACCATTGAAGATGCATTGTTTTCGAGAGCAAGTTTAAATATCTTTTTAGGGTCTGCAATTGTTCCTGAAATGCCTCCATTGCTGATATTAAATTGCCGAATAATTTTATTGGCTCTGTTTAACAATAAAATATGAAACTCTTCATAATTTGAATCTGCCAGAATTCCTTGGAAAAACTCAAAAACATCATTGCTGCTTGTAATAGTTTTTTTATCGATGATTTCTGAAGCACGTCTTCTTTTGCCAAGTTCCAGTGCAGCAATTATGCTGATTGCTTTTGCTTCGCCAATGCCTTTAAATTTCATCAGATCTTTTACACTTAATTTTGACAATTCCGCAATATTATCCTTTGTGCTTGTTAAAATGTTTTTCGATAATTCAACAGCAGATTCATTTTTGTTTCCCGAGCCAATAAGTATTGCAATAAGTTCTGCATTGGAAAGCGAATTTTTACCTTTCAGAAGTAATTTTTCTCTAGGGCGATCATCTTCAGCCCAGTTTTTTATTGAAGTGTTTTCTTTGTATTTATTCATTTAAAGGAGATTTTGAAAATATTACTGCATGATTTCAGAAACTTGCAGGTAGATAGATTATGCTTACAACAAAAGTAATAATAAAAATATAAAGAAATAATAAAAACCCATCAATCCATGCTGATTGATTTTTATCGTACGGACTTATTTTACTTTTTTCAGACTCCTTTGGGTAGCTGAATATTGTTAGTTGATTGTTTTAAAAACAGAAAAAGAAATATATGTTTTTATTTAATTTCCATATTTATTATTAACAAAAAGAGCCTCTCCGATAAACGAAAAGGCTCTTAAAATATAGTATTTAAAAAAAATCTTATAAAGAATTTGTTTGTTTTGCTAATTTAGATTTTAGATTACCGGCTTTGTTTTGATGAATGACCGAAACTTTTGCCAGTTTATCAATAAAAGTAAATAATTCAGGAAGTTTTTCTGATGCTTCTTTTTTATCTGTAATAGATCGAAATTTCTTAAGTGCATTACGCATAGTTTTAGCCTGATACCTATTACGTATTCTTCTTGTTTCGTTCGAACGAATTCTTTTTAATGCAGATTTATGATTAGCCATTTTATTTTTTTATTTATTCTAAACTCTGTTTTTATTTGGCGTGCAAAATTATAATAATTTTTTTATTAAAAAAAATATTTGTAGAAAAAATAGAGAAAATTTATTGATTTTGAAAAAATCTTTCATAAAACATTATGGTTATGCATTTTAAAGATAATATGAAATTTGTTTTGCACTAAAAATTTATGAAACAAAATTTGTCAGGTATGATGTCAGATTGTAAAGGCATTTAAGTATGACTGGGGATTGATTTTTTTATGTAATATTTGTTTTCCAGTATGCATTTTCATCGTCATCATCGTCGTCATCGTCATCATCTTCAATATCCCATGAGTATAGTTTCCTTTGAGGTCCTTCTTTTCTGTAAAATATTGCTAAGACCACTCCTGAGATCAATCCCATAAGATGACCTTCCCACGAAATATTTTTAAATGGAAAAAAATCAGGAAAGATTCCCCAGATCAAACTTCCATAAAAAAATGCAACGAAAAAAGTAATTGCCAACAAATGTGGGTTTTTTCTTATCATGCCGCTAACAAATAAAAATGAGGCAAGTCCGTAAACTATTCCGCTAGCTCCGATATGCCAAGCACCGCGGGCACCAAACCAAACCCATATTCCTGTTAGTATGTAAATCAGAAAAAAAACTTTGTATGATATCTTTTTATAAAAATAAAACAAGCAAGCACCCAGAATCAATAAAGGAAATGAATTTGAAATTAAATGAGAAAAGCTTCCGTGAATAAATGGTGAAGTTATTATACCTGCCAAACCTTCAGCTTTTAATGGAAATATTCCTAAAAATACTAAATCAACATTAAAAATGATTTCTATGATTTTGACAAGCCACATTAAAAAAAGAAAAAATGCCGGAAATACCAAGCTGTGTATGAGTTTTCTTTTTTCAGTGTTCATTTATTTCAATTTTTAGATTGCTAATATATCAAATCTTATTCCAAATATTTGAGTTTTGGAAAAATAATAGTGGTAAATGAGAGAATTCTTAAATGAATAAAACATCTCCAACCAATTACAAATTTAAAAATCGTAGCACGATATGGATTCTTATTACGACTATATATCTCTAAGCTATACACAGGTCACCAAAACACATTTCATTAAAAAACTGTATGCAAAAAAATAAATTTTGTTGCACAATGTATTTTCTTTTATAATTTTGATGATTATTGTTACAATGCAATTAAAGAATTTAATTATGAAAATGTCCCCACTTAATGCAATTTCACCTGTTGATGGAAGATACCGTAAAATTACTGAGTCGCTTGCAAATTATTTCTCTGAAACAGCCTTAATAAAGTACCGTGTTTTTGTTGAGATTGAGTATTTTATTGCTTTGTGTGAGTTACCTCTTACACAATTAAAGAATTTTAAAAAAGATAAATTTGATGATATTAGAGCCATCTCAAAGGCATTTTCTTTTGAGGATGCAGAGAGAGTCAAGAAGATTGAAAAGACTACAAACCATGATGTAAAATCTGTTGAGTATTTTTTGAAGGAAAAATTTGATGAACTTGGTCTATCTGAATTTAGAGAGTTTATTCATTTTGGATTAACATCTCAAGACATTAATAATACTGCTGTTCCTTATTCAATGAATCTTGCTTACCATGATATTATTATTCCTGAATTTAATAATTTGATTGACGTTTTAACAAAAATTTCTAAAAAATGGGAAAATATTCCTATGTTGGCACGAACACATGGTCAACCAGCTTCTCCAACTCGCCTTGGCAAAGAAATTTATGTATTTGTTGATCGTTTAAAAGATCAAATAAAACTTCTTGAAACTATTCCTTTTTCAGCAAAGTTTGGTGGTGCCACCGGAAACTTTAATGCACACAAGGTTGCGTATCCTAAAATCGACTGGATAAAATTTGCAAATAACTTTCTTGATAATAGTCTGGGTTTATCAAGACAAAAAGTTACAACACAAATCGAACATTACGATGATGCAGCTGCTTTTTTTGATAATCTGAAAAGAATAAACACAATTCTTATAGACTTGAATCGTGATATTTGGGCTTATGTCTCAATGGATTATTTTAAACAGAAAATTAAAGAAGGTGAAGTTGGTTCATCAGCCATGCCTCATAAAGTTAATCCTATTGATTTTGAAAATTCGGAAGGAAATCTTGGAATTGCAAATGCAATTTTCGAACACCTTTCAGCAAAACTGCCGATATCGAGATTACAGCGCGATTTAACAGATTCTACTGTTACCAGAAATATTGGAGTGCCTATAGCTCATACTCTTATTGCGATAAAATCTATTTTAAAAGGTTTAGGAAAGCTTGTAATTAATAAAAATAAAATTAAAGCTGATCTTGAAAATAATTGGGCTGTTGTTGCTGAAGCTATTCAGACTATTCTAAGAAGGGAAAAATTTCCAAACCCTTATGAAGCATTGAAAGACCTGACAAGGAAAAACGAAAAAATTACAAAAGATTCTATTCATAATTTTATTGATGGTTTGGATGTATCTGCTAAAATAAAAACTGAATTGAAGAATATTACTCCTGAGAATTATATTGGAGTTGATTCTTTTTAATATTTTAGATTTTTTTGTAAAAAGTAATATTTACACATTATTTTATTTAAGCATTTAATCATTTTTCTATAAAAGAATTAAAAATAATAAAGTAAACTATGAAAGTAAGTGGATTCTCATTTATCAGAAATGCAATCAAATATGATTATCCAATTGTAGAGTCAATAAAATCAATTCTGCCAATTTGTGATGAATTTGTAATTGCTGTTGGAGAATCTGATGACAAAACCAAAGAATTGATTCAATCAATAAATTCGCCAAAAATAAAAATTATTGATACCGTTTGGGACGATTCATTGAGGAAAGGAGGGGAGGTGCTGGCAAAAGAAACTGATAAAGCTTTTGTTGAAGTTGCTGAAGATTCTGATTGGGCATTTTATATTCAGGGCGATGAGGTAATTCATGAAAAGTATCTTGATGAGATAAAAAATAAAATGCAAAAATTTAAGGATGATAAAAAAGTTGAAGGGCTTTTATTCAATTATATTCATTTTTATGGTTCTTACGATTTTATTGGAGATTCAAGAAAATGGTATCGACGCGAGGTAAGGATTGTTAGAAATGATAAATCAATTCACTCATTTCGTGATGCCCAGGGTTTCAGGAAAAATAATAAACTGCTTGAAGTAAAACAAATAGATGCAAAAGTTTACCATTACGGCTGGGTTAAACATCCTGAAATTCAACAGGCAAAGCAAAAAAATTTTCATCTTCTTTGGCATGATAAAAGCTGGGTAGAGAAAAATATTGACAATAATACTGAATTTGATTATTTAAATATTGATTCTCTTAGACAATTTGAAGGTGAGCATCCAGAGGTTATTAAAAAGCGAGTATTAGATAAAAATTGGACATTTTCTTTCGACCCGTTACAAAAATGTTTTAGCCATAAATTAAAATTTCTAAATTTTGTTGAAAAAAAAACCGGCTGGCGTCCTGGCGAATATAAAAATTATCGGTTGATTTAGGATATATTTTTCTATTTTTGCCAAAAAATATTTAAGCATTGTAGCATTTTATCATTATAAATAAATTTTTTAGTAGTAATAGTAAGATAATAATTTAAAAATTAATTTACAGTAAAACCAAATTAATAACGAAATGGATTTAAGCGAAATATTGTCAATAACAGGTAAGCCGGGTTTATATAAAATGATAGCCAAATCAAAAAATGGTTTGATTGTTGAATCATTGATTGACGGAAAAAGAATATCTGCTTTTTCACACGAAAAAATTTCATCTCTTGAAGAAATAAGTATTTTCACCGAAACAGAAGATATTCCAATAAAAGATGTTCTTAAAAAGATTTTTGAGAAAACGGAGGGTAAAGAAACTATTGATTCAAAATCTCCAAATAGCAAACTCAAAGATTTTTTTGAAGACATTGTTCCTGATTATGACAAAGATAGGGTTTATGTCTCGGATATTAAGAAAGTTTTGAAATGGTATAATTTGCTTTTGCAAAAAGAACTTCTTGATTTTACGGAAGTAGATGAAAAGACCGATGTTAAAGATGATGTGACAAAGGATGTGCCTGAAAAGGAAAAAGAAGTTGATAAAGAAAAAAACGAAGAAAGTAAATAATTAATATTAAGTCCGTCAATTGGCGGACTTTTTTTTTAATTTTAGCATCAAAAAAGGAATGGTGGAAATAAAGGATTATTGGAGTACTGGAACATCCACATTAAACTTTTACACCTCTATTCTACATATACCAATATTTAAATTGGCTAATATTTTGTATAAAGAGAATAATTATTTATAAGTAAAATTGTGAAGAAAATTATAGACTTTAAAGTTTCTGATATCAAATGGCTGAGTAATGATACTTATTTACTTGATTTGTTTTCAGAAGAAAATTTACCTGAAATACTTCCAGGAAGCTTTGCAGAGATTAAAATTAACAAAGCTGGTGGAGTATTTTTACGTCGTCCTTTTTCGATTCATGACGTTGATTATGAAAAAAATATTATCAGCTTTTTTATTAAAATTGCAGGAAAAGGTACAAGTCATTTGGCAAAATGTAAAGAGGGGGACAAGGTGAATGTTATTCTTCCTCTAGGCAATTCTTTTTCCTTTCCGGAAG
>Ga0307990_1000766_pt1 | contig 27656 bp, 19 predicted proteins | sample EllFjometagen129_FD_203168 | JGI IMG/M metagenome (GOLD analysis project Ga0307990, IMG submission 203168) | Marine microbial communities from Ellis Fjord, Antarctic Ocean - #129 | ecosystem: Environmental > Aquatic > Marine > Unclassified | place: Southern Ocean | collected 2014-10-08
ATGGCAGCAATCTTGGTAATATTACCTTTAAAATCAACATAAGGATAAGCATCAACTTGAATATTTACATCCATCCCAATATCAATTTTAGAAATATCAACTTCATTGATCTTAGTATCAACTATCATCCTGCTAAGGTCGGCTAGTGTAAGTACTACAGTACCGGCAGAATAAGATCCTGAACTTGAAACGATCATTTCTCCTTCTTCTACTGGTTTCAAAATTATAGTACCCGAAGCTGTTGAATACAGTTTGGATATGTTATTTTCGGTCTCTATTTCTTTAATAAGTTCATATTGTTGCAACGCAGAATTGAAATTTATCTGTGCTGTTGTAAAAGCATCCTTATAATTATCCAGTTCTGTTTCTGAGATATAATTTTCTGAATATAGTTCTTTCTTTTTATCATACTTATCTTGTGCATTTTCTAATTCTATCTCTGCTAGTGCTAAATTGTTTTTTATATGCAGAATAGTTTCAGCCTGGTTATAATCTGGTTCAATCTCTGCAATAATATCTCCTTTGTTTACAAAATCCCCTTCTTCAACAAAGAATTTTACCAGCTTACCACTAACTTGTGATTTTTGTTCTATCTCTCTTATCGGTTGAATTTCTCCAGTCTCTTCAAGTTTGATCACAATTGTACCTAATTCTACTTCATGATTTTTCATCTTAACATTTTTAGAATTGGCTTTTCCTTTTTTATTCATAGATACATTACAGCTAATTACAAATAACATTATCAACAAAAATATAATTTTAATATATTTTTTCATCCATACTCCTAAAATTTATTTAATTATCTATTTTCTACAGCGTTTAATACAATTTCCAGAGGTTTACCATCACGTAATATACCAATTCTAATTTTATCTCCTACTGAGATATCAGAGACAGCCAGTTCAGCATCTCGAGTGTCTTTGATGGTATTACCATTTATCTCTACAACGATGTCTCCTTCTTTTAGTCCGGTAAGTGCAGCGGGACTCTTTCTTTGAATATAATTTACCAAAACTCCGTCAAGACTTTTAAGTTTTAAATGCGATGCAATGAGCTGATTCAGCTCTTGAACTTTAAAGCCAAACCATATCTGTCGTATTTTTCCATATTCAATTAATTCGCGTGCAGATTTTTTTACTGTATTAATTGGAATGGCAAAACCAATACCTATATTACCACCGGATTCTGAGAAAATGAATGTATTAATTCCTATTATTTCACCATAAATATTTACGAGTGGCCCCCCGCTATTTCCCGAATTGATAGCTGCATCTGTTTGTACCATATGACGATATATCTTGCCATCATTATTTTCAGCAAAGTCCCTGTTTAAGGCAGAAATCACACCAACCGAAACACTTGGTTTACTGTCTTTAATTAAAAATCCATATGGATTACCAAGTGCAATTGCCCATTCACCAATTATCAGATCATCTGAATCCCCAAATTTGGCATAAGGAAGATTGTTTCCGTTAATTTTTAAAACTGAAATGTCATGGCTTTTATCTATTCCAATCACTTTTGCGTCAAATTGTCTGGTATCAGTTAGAATGACTTTTATTTCCGTAGCACCTTCTACAACATGCGCATTGGTAATAATAAATCCATCTTTAGAAAAAATTACACCTGAACCAATTCCCTGAATATTATAGGGAACTTCATCATAAAAACCAAAGAAAAAACCACGTCTGCGTTTAACCATTTTTGTTTTGATCACGTTAACACTAACAACTGCAGGTTCAATGATCTCCGCTGCATTTGTAATGGCATTTCTTCTGGATGATCTAATCTTATCTGTTCTAAGTTCTTTATCATTTGGCCTTTCTTGTAATGTATCTACAGATAAACCTTTAGAGTCTAAATTTCTTGCAGTTTCTCTATTTTTGAAAATTACCGGATAAAAGAGTAAAGCTATAACAATTAAAACTAATATTAATACTACAAAATTTCTATTCACTTTAGATTCCTATTTTACACATAAATATATCAGCATATTGCCAATTCCAATGAGAAAATGAATTGCTAATACGAACAATAAAACATATTTGTATACATATTTATTAAAATATTCTTTTAAAATTTCAACATCAAGTTTTTTATCAAGCAATTCAATATATTTATTAACCTCATATTTTCCCATTAAATAAGGAACAAAAGTCCGCAAGAATTGTTTTGAAATTTCATATACTATTGTTGTAAGAAAATGTCGAATGTTCATTTTTATAGAATTTGGGATAAACTTGAGATCTTCCATAAATGTGATTTTATCCCAGGTATTATGAAAAACCTTATGCTCCCATTCAGTTATACGCGATCCATCAGAGTCATCTTTTGTATCACGAATATAATCATTAACATATTTCTTTATCTTTCTTATCAACCAGATCTTTTTCCTGTAGGCATAAGCTGGTGTTAACGGGATTCTTCTGTTAAATAATTTTTTCTCTTTTGAAGGAATGAAGAGGAAGCACTTGATTGCAAAAATATACAGAAATCCAACCAGCATATTCACAACTATGAAAATAAGTGGTTTTATAACTATCATCATATTCTTCCCTGATCGTACAGTTCAACAAAATACTCTATTGAACGATTATAGGTTTTTTCAGCATCTACGGGGAAATAATAGGCTGGAAGCTCATTCATGGAACGGTGAAATTTTATACAATCACAACAGATACCTTTATTACTGCAGGGATAAGTACAATTGCAGTCCCCCTGATTTCTGTTTTGATTTTTGCATTCCATCAGCACTCCTCACATTACTTTCTATAGTTTAATCAAAATTTACAACTATTTTTGTCAATATTTAAGGTTTTATCATATAATAATTATTTACATGACACTTTGAAATTTGCCATTTCTTTTAACTTATAGATGAGTATGATTATTTATTCAGTTACAAAATATTTATCAAGCCAGTCCAAAGTGTATTGAATATCTTCCGGAATGGGTGCTTCTACCTTGATAATTTCTTTTGTTATTGGATGTTCAAATTCTAATTTGTAAGCGTGCAGAGCTTGTCTCTTTAGGTGATTTGCCAATAAGTACTTCACTTTTTTCTGATAATGAAATGGAACAATACTGAGAGTTCTTTTCAAAGTCGAATACGTATTATCTCCCAATATCGGGCAATTAATATGAGAGAAATGAACCCTGATTTGATGTGTTCTTCCTGTTTCCAAAATAATTTCAGACACTGAAAAAAAATCATAGTATTTAATAATTTTGTAATGTGTAATAGCATCTCGCCCATCATCAGTTACTGTCATCTTTATTCTATCTCTTTTACTTCTTCCAATCATGGTATTAATTGTATCTTCTGTTTTGGGTGGAATTCCAACTGTTACAGCAAGATATGTCTTTTTGATTATTCTATCCTGAAACATGCGAGATAAAAGGGAATGTACCTTATCATTCTTAGCAACTATCAAAAGTCCGCTAGTTTCTTTATCCAGGCGATGAACAATCCCGGGTCTGAGTGGATCATGCCGCGTAGAAAGTACTTCCTTAAAATGATACATCAGTGCATTTACCAGAGTACCATCGGATATTCCGGCACCCGGATGTACAACAAGTCCAGCAGGTTTATTGACAATTACTATATCATCATCTTCCCAAATAATATCAAAAGGGATATTCTGTGGCTTTATTTCTACTTCATCCTTTGGTGGAATTGTGATTTCGATAATATCCGAACTTGTTAGTTTATGATTTTTTTTAACAACCTTACCATTTACCAGAATTGCTTCATTTTTTAGAAGTTTATCTATAAATGAACGTGAATATAACTTTTCCAGATTAAGACTCACTAGATATTTATCAATTCTCTGTTTTTCATTTTCTTTATATTCAATTTTCATATTATTTTATTTATAATTCTTCCTCTTTAGTCTGTTTCCTTTTTTCAAGATTTTTTATAGCAATTATTGCACCAGTCGGCTGTCCGCTTGCATCACGTATCAAAGCACTATTTAGTATTACATGACGTTTCAGAGAAGGAACAAAAAATTGTTGTGGTTCCTGTTTTGTCCGTGATTTTAGAATATTTAATGTATATTTTTTAATGTTATTTTCTATTTCAGGCGGGAAATTAGTTTCAATTATATTAGATTTATCATGTAAAGCTGGAAATGTCTCAGTAACTTTTTCATTCATATACACGAAATTACCCTTAATATCAACAATTGCAAATCCGTCATCAGTAAGATTCAAAATTGAGACTATGCGATTATGATGTTCCACTATTTTCTCTTTTTTTAAAGTATCGAAGTTAAGAATTGATTTCAGCATATCTTTTAGAAGTGATATCACAATAAGGAATTCTTTTCCGATAGTAGTTTTGTTATTGTCAGGATCAATATCTATGGTGTAAATACCTTGAGTTATATCCTTGATTATATTGTGGATCTCTGTAAAAGCTTTATGAAGAAATACAGGAGTATAGAAAATTATTGTAAGTGCTAAAATAAATTGTATGAACAAACTAATAAATATTGTATTCTGAAGATCTAATTTCATCTGCATATAACTGTTTGCATTATTGATCAAATGAAGAATTATACCAGCTTGAAGAATTGTAACGATGAAAATTAAGATGATCAAAAGCCTGATTTTACCTATAAATGATAATTTCATAATTCTATCCTTTTTTACTTGTTTCTTCTATAAGTTCATCAATTTTACTTTTAGGTCCGATAAGCACTAGAACGTCGTCATCATTGATCACGTCATTAGCACCGGGCATATCGTTAATTTCATTACTAATGACATTTTCTCCTTCTTCCGTTACGCTCTGTACTGTATATTTAATTGCAATTATATTAACACTTTTTTCAGTTGGAAGAGCAAGCTGCTGTAAAGTTTTTCCAACCCATTCATCAGGTACAAGCAGTTCCACAACACTATGGCCGCTGGAAAGATCTACATACTCCATAACACTACTTGAGATAAGAGAATTTGCAAGCTGCTTACCGATTTGTTCTTCCGGGAAAATAATATTATGAACTCCCAGAAGTTCCAAGATCCTGGCATGAACTTTGCTATCTACTTTTGCATGTATATTGCTGACTCCTATTTTTTTTAGGAGAACAGTTGTTAAGACACTTACTTCAATGTTATTCCCTATCGCCAGAATAACTGCATCAACATCCTGTATCCGATTCATCTTTAATGCTTTTTCATCTGTACTATTTAAATGAATAGCAACACTCACACGTCCGGTAATTTCATCAATTGCCGCTTTATCATTATCAATTGCAATTACTTCAGCACCTCTATCAAAGAGAGTAGTAGCAACATTCATCCCAAATTTACCAAGCCCGATTACTGCAAATTTTGCCATAAATACTCCTTATGCAACACAGATACGTTCATCTGTGCAAACACTAATTATATAATACACATTCATGTGTGAACCAGAAATTTAGCCAATATTAATTTTTTCTTGAGTATATGTAAAGTAAGATTTATCTTTAGTTTGTGAAATTGCAAACATTAAAGTTAGCGGACCTACTCTACCTAAATACATCAACAAAATTATTATAGTCTTTCCTGCATTAGACAAGCTTGAGGTAATTCCCATGGAAAGCCCTACAGTTCCAAATGCAGAAATTGCTTCAAATAAGATTTTTTCAAAGGAAAAAGGTTCAAGCAGAAAAAGTAAAAAGACCATAAATATAAGAAATACAATTGAGGCAGTTATTAACGCCATCACCTTCTTAATAATGTCTTCTGATACTTTTCTTTTGAATATATTCACATCCTTATGTCCCTGGAACATGGCAATAACAGCAACAAATACAACAACAAGAGCTGTAGTTTTAATTCCACCGCCTGTAGAACCAGGTGAAGCACCAATAAACATCAGTACATCTGAGATCAAGGAAGATCCCCTGCTCAAATTTGCTGTGTCAATCGTATTGAATCCTGCCGTTCTTGTAGTAACAGATTGAAAGTATGAGGCATAAATCCTGTTAAAAAAGCTGAAACCTTTCATCTCATTATTGTATTCTGATATAAAAAAAGATAAAGTTCCTACTAACAATAATATAAAAGTTGCAGTTAATACGATCTTTGAATGCAGTGTTAATCTTTTAAAACGAAATTTTTCTTTTATTATTCTTTGGATATCCTTAAGTACCGGGAATCCAATTCCTCCCAGAATTATCAATGCAGTTATTACAAAATTAATTGTAAAATTGTCATAATAGCGCATCAGGCTATCAGTATACAGACAGAAACCAGCATTACAAAAGGCAGAAATAGAATGGAAGAGCGAATGATATATCGCCTGATTAACCGAAAATGACTTAGCAATATATGTAAAATATAATACCAGTGTACCGAGTAATTCTAAAGTAACGGTAACAATTACAACATTCTTAATCAAACTTACCATATCCAGTTGACTTGATTCACCTACAACATTCTGCATAATTGATTCTCGTTTCAAGCTTAATCTCTGTCCTAATATTATTGCAAATGCACTTGAAATTGTCATAATTCCCAATCCGCCAATTTGGATTAGAGTAAGGATTATTACCTGTCCGAAAAGTGTAAAATGCAATCCAGTATCATATACTATTAATCCTGTTACACAAGTAGCAGAAGTGGAAGTAAATAGAGCTCCCAGAAGCGAAGTTTCCTCACCAGCAGTAGTTGCGTCAGGAAGCATAAGTAATAATGTACCTATAAATATTGTAAGTAAAAATGTCAGCATTACAAGCACTGGTGGATTATCGGAGATATTTTCAATAAAAGTACTTTTTGAATTAGCTACAGTTTTTAAATTAAACAGAGAAAAAGTTTGTCGTCCAATAAGATAAAACTGAAAAACCCTGTCTGAATCTTCGATGATCAATCCGATAAGAATGAATATAATATCAGGGAGAAGATTTAGTAATCGTTGTATTGTAATTCCGTTTCTCAATAGCCTGTAACATATATACATAGATAAGAATATAATAGATATCTGCGTATATAAATGAAGAACAGATTTATTAAGATTTGTTAATCTTAATAAAAGAAATTCAATATTAGCAATTGCAAAAAGTGTGAGAATTACAATTGCAATTTTCTGAATTTTGTCCCTTTTTAATTCAATCATGTTCTCTTTTAACGATTTTTTTTAAACATCAAGTGCTTTGATAATATTTGCTTGAATAGTATCAATAGGATCATCTGCATTAACTCGGATCAGTTTTCCCTCTTCATTAAAATAAGTTATTACTTCAGATGTTTCTTTATAAAATTTTTCAATCCTTTTTTTAATCGCATCTTCATAATCATCATCTCTTTGAACTATTTTTCCACCACAAACATCACAGATCCCTTCAACCTTTGGTTTATGATAAAGAAGGTTATAATCTTTTTTACAATCAATGCAATTTCTTCGAGATGAAACTCGCTCTATAGCTTTTTCATCAGATAGGTCTAAAAGTATAACTTTATCAATAGTAAAGTTTTTTTCCAGGAACCTGAGTTGTTCCATATTTCTTGGGAATCCATCTAGTATTGATCCCTCATCCACTTTTGCTAAGGCATCCTCGACTATTTGAAAAACATACTTATCAGGAACTAGTTCACCTGCATCCATAAATTTTTTTGCGATAATTCCTAATTCTGTTTTATTCTCAAAGTTCTCGCGTAAAAGATTACCTGTAGTAATATGTTTCCAGCCAAATCTTTCTTCAAGAAGTTTTGCCTGTGTTCCTTTCCCACATCCCTGTATACCTATTAATAAAATATTCATAATATCTCCTAAATTCATAATAATATGGAAAATTATTTTACTATAATCAATCGTCAAGTTTTACATTTTTGTAATATCTAATCTTATTTGCGAATTATATAAAATAATTGACCAATTTAAGTTCATTCCTTGAATAACATTTATGAAAAGAATAGTTATTACGGGAGCTAACGGATTCGTTGGCAGTTCATTAGCAAATAAACTTTTAAAGTCAGGCAATGAAGTTACCTGTCTAGTTAGATCAGGTTCTAATACTAAATTACTAGAAAACAAAAAAAATATCTTATATATTAATTACAAAAATGTTAATGAAATTAAAGAAATAATAAAAGATAAAGATGTGCTAATACATACTGCAGCTCTAACCCGTGCCCGTAATTGGAGCAAATTTCAAAAAATAAATATTGATCTTACTGAATCTCTTCTTGAGATCTGCAATACTTCTAATGTTAAACAGTTCATCTTTCTAAGCAGTCAAGCTGTATCAGGACCGGCGGAAAATGAGAATTCGGGCAGAATAGAAAAGGAAACTCCATCTCCCATAACAATGTATGGCAAAAGCAAATTAAAGGCAGAACAAATAATTCAAAAAAGTGCAAAGATGCCATGGACGATTATCAGACCTGTCTCTGTTTATGGTACTGGTGATAAAGATTTTCTCATTTTATTCAAAATGGTAAAAAATCACATTGTATTCTTAAATAGTTTTAAATCAAAATATTTAAATCTTATCTATATCGATGAGCTTACAGAACTGATCGAACGAACAATAAATAATAAAGATGCCTATAATGAAATATTCTTTGCGGCAAATCCAAGAAAATTAGAAAATACAGAATTGCATAAGTTAATTGGTGAAGCTCTGAATAAAAAAACCATTACTATAAAAATCCCAGAATTTATCCTCTACCCTATTGCTATAATATTAGAACTTGTCAGTTCGATATTTAAGACTAGGTTCCCAATTCTCAATAAGGACAAAGTAAAAGTATTCAAGCAAGATTATTGGATAGTTGACACAAACAAAGTAAAAAAGAAATTGAAAATTGAATTTAAAGATGAATATTTATTGAATTTTAAGAAAACCTATAAATGGTATAAGGATAAAGGATGGATATAAGAAGGATCCTCTTAATTTTGGCAACCGTTGTTTCATTAACATCCGCATGGGCGCAAACTGAACTTACAGAAAACAATCCTCTTGATACTTTAAAAGCTGAAATTGTAATTGTAGACACTTTAGAAGAGAGAGTAGATCCAAAAATACTTCTTGTTGAAATGAATGACTTCCTTGCTGAAAAAAGAAAAAGTGAAGATGATCTTTTCATACCGCATCTAATTTATAAAGAAAACTTCCATCTCAGTTCACCCTTTAATCTGAATATGCAAATTACAAAAAATGGATTTTCTGAAATTCCTTTTGCAACAAGCAATATACAAACTGTTCAGAATAACAGAAGCATATACAAAACAAATTACAAAAGAGGAAATATATTTTACAATTCCTGGGAATATTCTCTCCCTGCTGCAATCACAGAAACCTATATGGGACTTGGTGATAACGACATGAACAATATTGCAGTTTCCCTGATGAAAGGTGGTATTTTTGGGATACCAAAATTTGCAATGCAACTTGATTTTCTTGGTGAAAAAGGTATCTGGCAGGGAAACAATAACGAATCATCAAATAATTTTCATCTGCACTTGAGCTATGATCTCAACTTTGCTAAAATTCATTTTGATAATAGTATAATTGACCAAACACTTCCAAGTGGAAAAGATATCAATGGATTCTTAGGCTACGAAATGCCTAAATATTCTTCTTCAAATAAAGAAGATGAATATACTTTTACAATTGAAAATAAAATTATTGATCTTGGTTTTAAAGTTATGAGAAATGATTACAAGTTGGATGATTATTTTGTTAAAACACGTGATTTCATGCAGGTTCTGGCACAAAAAAGATTTCATTCCAAAAATTTTGAAATTAATTTGTCTTATGAATTTATTTCAGAAGATATTTTACCCAAAAGTGATGAAATTTATGCAACAATTGACAGAAGCGGTTCATATCACATGTTCTCATTAGATCAGGATGCAAATATCTTAGGTTTCAATATAGGAAATACCGGCTATTGTAGGGATAAGAACAATTTCCAAATAGATACTGAGCTCATTAAAGAACTTTTTCATGGATTTAGTTTGTGTGTTGAATATAATAATTTATCTACTGAATATTATCGAGAACTCTTCTCAACTAATTTATTAAATCAAACGAGATCAAGTATTGATGGTGGAATTATGATAAGCTATCCTATCATAGACACTAAATTTACTTATGGAAAACATTACGTAAACAACTTACAAAGTAAATTTTACGATATCCATAATTCACTGCATATAAACATAATAAAAAATATTCACCTTAATTATGAGTTATGGTTGAGAAATGAACAACTTGACTATTTATTTGATAATAATCCGGAAATTTTAACATACCCGGAATGGCAGATATCTGATCTACTGGAATTGAATTTTTTATTGAAATACAATAATGCAATCAAACTTGGGCTAAAACACATTTATCATTCTGATTTTTCCTATTATTATGATGCTAGTGAAACGCCTATAACAACTGACACAAATAACTATGACGCTTATTTGAAGATTCAATTAACAGATAGATTTGAGATCAGTGTTGATGCTGTTAATATAACTAATAACAAAACGATGTTCACGAATTATCCTCATCCAGGAACACATTTTAATTTTAATGTAAATTGGATCTTCGCAAATTAGGAGAATTAAAATGAATTTTCAGAAAATTATCTTTCTTATATTATTATTAGTTGTAACTATATCATTAAGTTTTATAATCGGTTCACTCTTTAATGTAAATATTTTTGATATTAATGATTTTGGATTTCAGTTTTTGATATTCTCGCTACTGGGGAGTTTTGTATTTTTTAGTACAAAATATTTAAGATCAGTAGATACGATAATTATTGTACTTATTATCTCAAGCCTGTTTGTTTTTCTCATGAAGAAAACAAATTTAATTGTGCAGATGGGCGGGTTAATTCAACTTTTTATTTATGCAGTAATGCTTTTCACTGTTTATACCCTAGTTTTTAGATTAACTTGGTTCAGATTCAAATATATCAGGAATATCACTTTTAGTATATTAGAAGCTATCTGCTATGTATTAGTGCATTTTATTTTGCATTTTATTATTAAAAGAGAATTTAAAAGTCAGTATATTTTAATTTATTTGTTAAATGGATTAAAGATAATGATAACTCTTGGAGTTAGTTTCAGCATTGTGGAATTTGTTAATTCCAAGCTGGAAAGAGTATTTTTCAGCCCTCCGGAAAGAATAGTACACGAAGATGATCCTGAAAACTGAGCTTTGTTAGATCAATATTTAAAAATACTACCACCGATAAATTCTCTCAAAATAGAATTAGAAGGTACAAGATCATCTTGAATATTATAGATATGCTCAACTATTTTCAACAATCTTTTTGCTTCAGTATAATATGGTGAATACTCGGTGATCGTAAACAGGATAGGTTTAATATACTTTTTAAGAACTCCAAGTTCATAAGTTAAAATACTGTTAAACATAAAATCTGCATTTTCCTGATAAGGAAAAATATTTTTATCTTCACCTTCTCTTACAGCATCCCACATTTCTAAAGTTTGTTCACCAGTATGTCCTCTATATTTATTATCCCGAATTAATCTTCTTATCTTTCTTGAATCAGTTGTTGGTATACGATTATGAGAATCAATATTAAGATTATTCAAGGCACTTACATAAATTCGTAATTTCTGATTGAATGGAACAGATGATGAGAGCATATCATTTAGTCCATGAATTCCTTCCATTAATAGTATCTCATTGTCTTTTAACTGTAGTCTTTTGTGATTTATTTCTCTAATCCCTTTGATAAAGTTGTATTTGGGTAATTCTAATTCTTTTCCATTTAGTAATTGTTGTAGATGATCATTTAAAAGTTCGAGATCTAGTGAGTGGATATTTTCAAAATCAAAATCTCCGTTTTCTTTTTTTGGAGTTTGACACCTTGGTAAGAAGTAATCATCCATCCCAAGTATATGCGGTTTGATCCCATTCACCATCAAATGTATGGAGAGCCGTTTTGCAAAAGAAGTTTTCCCTGATGAAGACGGTCCTGCGATAAGTACAAGTTTAGTATCATCTTTTCGGGTAATATGTTTTGCTATATCCATTATCTTTTTTTCGTGAAGTGCTTCTTCAATTTGGATAAGATCTGTTATTTTATAATTTTTTACAGCTTCATTGATGCTGTTTACATTATGAGCACCTAAAATACTAAGCCATTTATCATGTTCCTGATGAGTTGCAAAAAGTTTTCGAGAAAGTATGAATTCTCCATTCATCCTATGAGATAATTTATCTGGAAATCTCAATATCAGACCAGGAGAGTGATAGATTATTTCAAAGCTTTGGATGTAATTTGTATTATCTGCAGTCTGGCCGATAAGATAGTCATAGAAGTCGCCGCATTTAATAAGTGTTATAGAATTATGTGTTATATGTTTGATCACATCTTCACGATCATTTTGCAGGAAGATTTCCCTTGCTTCAGAAGGCGTTTTATCAACTTTGATTATTGGTGTACCATTATCAATAATGTTCTGCATTTCTTTTATAAGCAGATTAATCTCTTTTTCGGAGAATGAATAATCAATAACTTCTGCATATACCCCATCACCAATTGAATGTTCAATAACAAGCTTTTTCTCATTGTTGAAAATTGAATTGAAAGCTTTACATAAAATAAAAATTGATGTGTTTTTATAAATTGCATCTCCTGCTGTACTTGTTCTAGTAGAACATTCCAAAATCGTGTCAGTATTTATGTCAGTTTCATTATTCACATATTTGTTATCTATTTTGTAAGCTATTATCTGATTATCTTCTTTGATCTTTTCATCCAGAACTGATCTAATCTTCACTGATTCTGCAAATGCGATCTTTTCTCTGTACTCACCATCTATTCTAATTTCAACTGTAAACAAAATCTCCTCCTCTGTTGTGAATATTTATATTTTTCATTAAGGATTCTTAGTCAAGCAAATATTCTTTTAAGTATCTCTATTTTCAATGTAAGTAACATGTTATATTTTATAATATTATTTTTATTTATTGTATATCATTAAAATATTGACTTTTAAACTATGAAAATAAATTGCGCCATTCGGAGGTTAGTTATGAATTATAAATTAAAGAGAAATATAATCCAACATTTAGGAATTATTGCGGGTTCAGTTCTATTCGCTATCGCCTATTCCTGGTTCCTTGTTCCATACAAAATCGCACCAGGTGGAATTGGTGGTTTAGGCCAGATCCTTTTCCATTTTTTTAATATCCCCATAGGTGTATCTATGATAATGTTCAACATACCATTATTTGTATTAAGTTTCATATTTCTTGGTAAACGTTTTGGATTAAGATCTCTCTTTGGCATGTTCTCTACATCAATTCTAGCTGACTTACTTAGCTTTCAAAATCTTCACAGATTTGGAATTATTAAAGATCTTTCAGCATATGCATATTCTGATCATGGTAAAATGATATATGCCATGCTGGGACCAAAAGATATTTATCTATCTGCTATAGCAGGTTCTGTATTATTGGGTTTAGGATTGGGAATTATCTTCAGATTCCGTGGTTCTACCGGAGGTACAGATATTCCAGTTGCCTTTTTAAAACAAAAAACAGGGATTTCCATTGGAATGGGATATTGGGTGGTAGAATCAATCATAATTTTGACGATTGGAATTGTATTCAGTGATCTTAAACTTGTAATTTGGGGATATGTAAATCTATTTATTACTACTAAATTAACTGACTTAGCTAGTGAAGGTCTTCCTTATGTTAAAGGTGTTTACATCATATCGGAGAAGAATAATGAGATTAAGAACAAAATATATGATAAAATCAGGAGAGGTGTAACATTTTTTAAAGCACAAGGCGGATATACAGGGAATGAATTCAATATTTTATTCTGTGCAATGAACCGGAGACAAGTGGCAATGATTCGTGATATAGTTAAAGATATTGATCCAAAAGCTTTTGTGTTACTAACTGACGTAAATGATGTTATGGGTTACGGATTCCGAAGCAGAAATATTGATCTGACAGATAAAGAGATCCAATAATATTAAATAGTTCAGTTAATTAGGACTATTATTTAAACCATTATTTTTAATTAATTATAAAATGCAAACCGTGAGAAAGGTTATATATCTTTTTTACGGTTTTATTATTAATAAATATAATTTAATAATAATATTGACAATTTTGTCACTATTTTTCAGTTTCCTTTTTAAATATCCGGAGGAAACTAATGAGTTCAATATTAATTGTTGAAGATAATTGGGATACACAACTTCTTATTTCAAGCATACTAAAAGAAAATGGATATCAAACTTTTCTCATTTCTGATGGTAGTAAAGTAATCGATAAATTTAATGAATGCAATCCTGATATTGTACTTTTGGATATACAATTACCAGGTGAAAATGGAATTAATATTTTAAAAAATTTAAAAAAAATTGATAAAGATGTTATCGTAATAATGATCTCAGGAACCAGAGGTATTAAGAGCATCGTGGAGACAATTAAGTTAGGTGCTTATGATTACATTAGAAAACCATTTAGTGAAGAAGTTTTGCTTCTAACAATTAAAAGAGGTCTAAAAACAAAAGAGCTCAATCAACAAGTACATGATCTTAAACGAAAACTCTATTTTAAAAAGCAAGATGTAATCATTGGCAACAGTCCTCAAGTAAAACGGATATTAAATCAAATCGAGCTGATCGCTCCCACTAATATGAGTGTTATCATTCAAGGAGATAGCGGTAGCGGAAAAGAGGTATTTGCCAATGTAATACATAAGAAAAGCCTTCATGAAAAAAGTCCTTTTGTTGCTGTAGATTGTGGTGCGATCCCTGATACTCTTGTGGAAAGTGAACTATTTGGTCATGAAAAAGGTTCTTTTACAGGAGCTTTATCTTCGAAAGCAGGAAAATTTGAAGAAGCAAACGGTGGAACGCTTCTTTTAGATGAGATAACTAATATGCCAATTCAAGGACAGGCAAAATTATTACGTGTATTAGAAGAAAAACAAACAACAAGAATTGGCGGGTTAAAACCAAAAAACGTTAATGTAAGGGTTATCGCTACTTCTAATAAAGATTTTCATACTGAAATCAACTTAGGAAATTTTCGAGAAGACCTTTATCATCGCTTAAACGAATTCCAGATAATTCTCCCATCCTTATCAGAAAGAAAAGAAGATATTCCGCTTTTCGTACAAGAATTTCTCCAAAATGCTAATTCAAAATTTAAGAAAAAAATATCTGGATTTAGTTCTGATGCAATGAGATTATTACTGGAATATCACTGGCCGGGTAATGTTAGAGAGTTGAAAAATGTGATCAACAAAGCTGTATTAATAACTAACGATAAAATAATACAAGCAAACCAATTATCAATTAAATTACTTAAAGACCTTCCAGTTAATATGAAACTGCCAAACGATACTGAAATATTGTCTTTAAAAACTATGATGAAACAATATGAATTTGAAATTATTCAAAGAGCAATTGAAATGCATAATGGGAATAAATCAAAGGTTGCTAAATTGCTGGATATTAATATTAGATCCTTACACAGAAAGATCAGTCAACAGAATACTTCATAAATTATAAAATTCAGCCAATGTCTTATTTGTCATTGTGAGACATTCTTGTCACTATGTTTCTAATATTTATCTAACTCAATAACTCAACTTTTATGTGTTCTATCTCATTATGCTGTGTATAGTTAAATTGTCATTAAATAATAAATTGTGTTAATTTTCGTAATGGCACAATTGTTGCAGTTGTATTAAAAGAAGTAGCTGGGAGGCACAAATGAAAAAATTGTTTTGGATTTTAATATTGATCTTTCTATCCACCGCGTTATTCTCACAAAAAGTTGAATATGCTTATCCAAGAAAAAGTTACCTTAAAGAGTTGTCTGAACCAAGTAGAACATCACGAGATGTTGCTCCTGAAATAATTGCTACAGGTAACGTTAATTACATTATTGGTGGTTCACCTGAAATTGTAGCGCCAAATATTACATTATCTAATTTCAGTACTGATGTTGAAGGTATGAAAATTTATTTTACGAAAAATTTTCATTCTAATCAAGACATCCTGGAGCTTACGCAAAATTTTGGTGGAGTCTCTGAAAATTATGATCAGTCAACCGGCATTTTGATTTTAGAAGGATCTCATGATGCAGCTTTCTGGCAAAATGTATGTCGTCAGGTTCAATATAGAAATACGAGTGGATCACCTATTCAAGAAATACGTGATGTTACTTTTACTTTGATCTCAGCCATTTTTATACCTTCTACAGGACATTATTATGAATTTGTTGATAACTATGGTATTTCATGGACAGAGTCAAAAGATAATGCAGCTATTGCTACATATTATGGCTTACAAGGCTATCTCGCCACTGTTACATCTGCCGAAGAGAATTTCTTTATAACAACTGAACTTGGTGGTGTCGGCTGGATCGGTGGTAGTGACCACGAGGAACATGACCATTGGAAATGGATTTCCGGTCCAGATGCTGGGACAGAATACTGGGAAGGACGCTATCCTTCACATCCTACATTACCTGGTTCTCCTGTTAATGGTATGTATAGTAATTGGAATAATGGTGAACCTAATCATTATTTTGGGGATAATGATCCTGAAATGTGGGAAGATTATTGTCATATGATTTATAATTCGTCAGTGGGTCCTATTGGAAGCTGGAATGACCTGCCGGATGCTGGAACCTCAGGGAATTTTACCCCTTACGGGTATGTAGTTGAATATGGAGGAATGCCAGGTGATCCAGAGCTTAATCTTTTCTCTACTGTTACGGTAACAGTTACCGATCTGCAAGTCACAGATATTCAGCCATCTGCTGGAGGAGATATTACAATTGATGAACTTGAATCCATTGCCTTCTCTATTGATGCATACGATCCCGGAGGAAGCCCTCTTTCCTACTCATGGAAACTTGATGATACAGAAGTATCAACCTCAAATAATTACAATTTTACAACTGACTATTCTTCTGCCGGATCACATGATGTTCTGCTCTATGTTCATGATAATGATGGAAGTGAATTAAGTTATAACTGGAATGTCACGGTAAATGATATTGACCAAAATCTTATAGTAAATGAAATTCTGCCATCTGCTGGCGGTAGTATATCTATCAATGAGCTTGAATCAATCGCCTTCTCCATCGATGCGTATGATCCCGATGGAAATCCTCTTATATATAACTGGGAAATGGATGGCACACAAGTTTCCACAACTGATTCTTACAGTTTTGCTACGGATTACTCCTCTGCAGGTTCTTATGTTGTAACTCTTGATGTAACAGATAATTACTCTGATAATTCCTTAAATTACACCTGGAATATTACAGTAATTGATGTAGATCAGAATATCGTTGTAAATGAGATTCTACCGTCTGCTGGTGGAAGTATAACTATCAATGAACTTGAATCAATCGCCTTCTCCATCGATGCGTATGATCCCGATGGCAATACTCTTGTTTATAACTGGCAATTAGATGGCACACAAGTTTCCACAACTGATTCTTACAATTTCACAACTGATTATTCATCTGTTGGTTCTTATGTTGTAACTCTTGGCGTTAATGATAATTTCTCAGATAACGCAATTAATTATACATGGAATATTACAGTTAATGATGTAGATCAGAATATCATCGTAAATGAAATTCTACCGTCTGCTGGTGGCAGTATAACTATCAATGAACTTGAATCAATTGCTTTATCCATCGATGCGTATGATCCCGATGGGAATACTCTTGTTTATAACTGGCAATTAGATGGCACACAAGTTTCCACAACTGATTCTTACAATTTCACAACTGATTATTCATCTGTTGGTTCTTATGTTGTAACTCTTGGCGTTAATGATAATTTCTCAGATAACGCAATTAATTATACATGGAATATTACAGTTAATGATGTAGATCAGAATATCGTCGTAAATGAAATTCTACCGTCTGCTGGTGGCAGTATAACTATCAATGAACTTGAATCAATTGCTTTATCCATCGATGCGTATGATCCCGATGGGAATACTCTTGTATATAACTGGCAATTAGATGGAACACAGGTTTCTACAACTAATTCTTACAATTTCACTACTGATTATACATCAGCTGGTTCTTATATTGTGACTCTTGGTGTTACAGATAACTACTCTGATAACGCAATAAATTATACATGGAATATTACGGTTAATGATGTTGATCAGAATATTGTTGTAAATGAGATTCTACCGTCTGCTGGTAGTAATATAACAATCAATGAGCTTGAAACCATTGCTTTCTCCATCGATGCGTATGATCCCGATGGCAATACTCTTGTTTATAACTGGCAATTAGATGGCACACAAGTTTCCACAACTGATTCTTACAATTTCACAACTGATTATTCATCTGTTGGTTCTTATGTTGTAACTCTTGGCGTTAATGATAATTTCTCAGATAACGCAATTAATTATACATGGAATATTACAGTTAATGATGTAGATCAGAATATCGTCGTAAATGAAATTCTACCGTCTGCTGGTGGCAGTATAACTATCAATGAACTTGAATCAATTGCTTTATCCATCGATGCGTATGATCCCGATGGGAATCCTCTTGTATACAACTGGCAATTAGATGGCACACAAGTTTCCACAACTGATTCTTACAATTTCACAACTGATTATTCATCAGCTGGTTCTTATATTGTAACTCTTGGCGTTACAGATAACTACTCGGACAACTCAATTAATTACACTTGGAATATCACAGTTAATGAAACTGATCAAAACATTATAATTACAGAGATATTACCGTCTACCGGCGGCAGTTTAACAATCAATGAACTTGAATCCATCGCTTTCTCTATTGATGCATACGATCCCGATGGTAATCCCCTGGAGTACAACTGGGAATTAGATGGAACACAGGTTTCTACAACTGACTCTTACAATTTCACAACTGACTATACATCAGCTGGTTCATATATTGTATCACTTGATATTACTGATAATTTCACTGAAAACACAATAAACTACACTTGGAATATTACAGTTAATGATGTAGATCAAAATATTGTCGTAAATGAAATTCTACCGTCTGCCGGCGGCAGTATAACTATCGATGAGCTTGAATCCATCGCTTTCTCTATTGATGCTTATGATCCTGATGGGAATCCTCTGGAATACAACTGGGAGCTGGATGGAACACAGGTTTCCATAAATGCTTCATACACATATATTTCAGATTACACATCAGCAGGATCTCACTTAATAACACTGTTAGTAACTGATAGCTTCTCCGATAACTCTTTAAATTATTCTTGGGATATCACTGTAAATGATGTTGATCAGTATATTGTTGTTGATGATATTCAACCTGCACCGGGAGAAATTGCAATTGATGAAATGGAAACAATTAATTTCTTCATAGATGCTTATGACCCTGATGGTAATACTTTAGAATACAGCTGGAATTTAGATGGGACTCAAGTATCTACAACTGATTCATACGATTTTACTACTGACTATACATCTGCTGGTATATATAGTGTAACCCTTGCCGTTGCTGATAACTTCTCTGATAACTCATTAAATTACATCTGGGATATTACAGTTAATGATGTAGACCAGAATATAGTTATTAATGAGATCCTACCTTCAGCCGGTGGAAATATTACAATTGAAGAACTTGAATCAATCGCTTTCTCTATTGATGCCCACGACCCTGATGGTAATCCTCTGGAGTACAATTGGGAACTGGATGGAACACAAGTTTCCACAACTGATTCTTACAATTTTACAACTGACTATTCATCTGCAGGTTCTTATATTGTAACACTCGAAGTTACAGATAATTACTCAGATAATACAATAAATTACACTTGGGATATTATAGTTAATGATGTTGACCAATATATAATAATTAATGAAATCCTACCTTCAGCCGGTGGTAGTATAACTATCAATGAGCTTGAATCGATTTCATTCTCTATCGATGCTTATGATCCCGATGGTAATCCCCTGGAATACAACTGGGAATTAGATGGAGCTATTGTTTCAAATCAAGATTATTATCAATATATTTCCAATTATAATTCTGCAGGGTTACATACTATTTCTTTGGAAATAACCGATAACTTTGCATCAGATAATACTCTTATCTATACGTGGAATATAACTGTAACTGATGTTGATAGACCTATTATTGTTAACGAACTAATTCCAGAACCGGGATCAATAACAATGAATGAGGGTGAAACAATTGATTTTTCAATTGATGCCTTAGATCCCGATGGGAATCCTCTGGAATACAGCTGGCAATTAGATGGAACTGAAGTCTCTAATACAATAGGTTATTCATTCATTACGGATTTCAACTCTGCGGGATCATATAACGTAACTCTTAATGTAACAGATAACTTCTTAACTGATAATACAATAAATTATTCATGGGAAATTGTGGTTGAAGATGTTGATCAAGAGATCGTTGTAGATGAAATATTACCAGAACCGGGTAATTTATTCATTCAGGAAAGTGAAAGTATTAATTTCTCCATTGATGCTTACGACCCGGACGGAAATGTGCTTGAGTACAATTGGGAATTAGATGGAACAACTGTTTCTACTACAGATGCATACGAATTTACTACTGACATGAACTCTGCAGGTATATATTTTATGGAACTGTTCGTTACAGACAACTATTCTGATAATGCTTTACAATTTGATTGGAATATTACTGTTCTGGATGGAGGTTCAAATATAATTATAACTAATATTGATCCTGCTCCCGGCGCACTTGAAATATTTGAAAATGATAATATCAATTTTCTGATTGAAGCTTATGCATTTAATGGTGATGATCTAACCTATGACTGGCAACTTGATGGAAGCACAGTATCATCAACCAATACATATCTTTTCACCTCTGATTTTACTTCGGCTGGAGAATATCAACTGTCGCTGGAAGTTGAAGATGAACAATCTGCAGATACTATCCTTAACTTTATTTGGAATATAATAGTGTTTGATTCTGACCAGCAAATTGTGGTCAATGATATTCAGCCAGTACCGGGAAGTGTAACAATAAGCGAAACTGAAACTATAGACTTCTTTATCGATGCATATGATCCTGATGGTAATCCGCTTGAATATTCCTGGAAATTAGATGGTGAAGAAATGTCTACGGTCAATACTTATGAATTCATCACTGATCTAAATTCAGCTGGTCTATATCTTGTTACTTTGGATGTAACCGATAACTTTGGTGAAAATACCTTGTATTACGAATGGAACGTGACTGTCCTGGAAACTGACCAGAGCATAGTGATCAATTCCATACAACCCGAACCTGGTGATGTTACAACTCTTGAAGGAGAAGTGCTTGAATTTTATATCGATGCGTATGATCCTGATGGCAATGAATTAGAATATAATTGGGAATTAGATGGAGCACAAGTCTCCACATCTGCTGCCTATAATTTCCTGCCAGATTACAATGCCGCAGGAATGTATGCAGTTACTCTTAATGTTACAGATAACTTCTTAGCTGATAACAGTGTTGATTTTAGTTGGAACGTTACAGTTATAGATGTTGATCAGGAGATCGTAGTTATTGAATTGATCCCTGCACAGACAACAGTAGCAATTAATGAAGGTGAATCTATAGATTTCTCTATTAGTGCCATTGATCCGGATGGAAATGATCTTACCTATTCTTGGGATCTTGACGGTACACAGGTTAGTACAACTGATTCATATGAATTCGTTGCGGCTACTGGTTCGGCCGGATCATATGTCCTCACACTAATAGTTGATGACAACTATTCAGACAGTTCACTGGAATTCGTTTGGGATATTACAGTCTTAGATCCATCTATCAACATAATAATTAATGAGATCTCCCCTGCTCCTGGAAATCTGACAATATCTGAAACAGAAATAATAGAATTCTTTATAGATGCATATAGCCAAAATGGCGATGATCTTAGTTACAGTTGGATGCTGGATGGTACAGCAGTTTCCACGGAAAACACATATGAATTCACTACAGACTTTAGTTCAACTGGTGAATATGTCATAACAGTACAAATTACAGATACTCTTCCACCGGAAACAACTTTGGAATTTACATGGAATATTACTGTTACAGATACAGATCAACTGATAGTTGTTAATTCGATAGAACCGGAACCAGGACTTGTAACAATGCTGGAAATGGAAACTCTATATTTATCAATAGATGCAGTAGATCCCGATGGAAATGAACTTGAATATCTTTGGGAATTGGATGGCGAGGGAGTTTCCACAACTAATACCTATAATTTCTCACCCGATTGCAATGCTTCAGGTGAATATTTAATTACACTATCCCTTACCGATAATTATTCAGATAATTCATTGGAATTTGAATGGAATGTTATTGTTGAAGATATTAATCCAAATATTAATATTGATTCTATCCAGCCCCCTCCTGGAGAATTTTGTATAACTATAGGGGATAGTGTGAATTTCTTTATAACTGCTGATAATCCTTATGGAGATATTTATTACAGTTGGGTGTTGGATGGCGAAGAAGTCGCTACAGTTTATGAGTATCTATTTAATACTGATGAGCATCCTGTAGGAGATTATTACTTACAGCTGATAATTTCAACAGATGCCATAACCAGAGAGACATTGCATTTTGATTGGGGTGTAAGTGTAATTTATATTGATCAATCACCAATCGCTGATGCAGGTGATGATCAGTATGTAGACTCAGGAGTACAGGTTCAGTTAGATGGTTCGGGTTCTTACGATCCTGAAGGCGAAGATTTAACCTACCATTGGATCGTTCCTGAAGATATCATACTTTCTGATTCTACAGTTGTTAATCCGACCTTCATTGCTCCAGATGTTACTGGTGAAGTTGATTACTTCATCCAGCTTATCGTAAACGATGGAGAAAATAGTTCTGAACCTGACGAAGTGATTATCACAGTTAATGGTGATTCTAATACTGATCCTGGTGTTCTTCCACAAGTTACAGAATTACGTTCAAATTATCCTAACCCGTTTAATCCCATAACTACAATAAAATTTGATGTTCAGGATAATGAAACGGCCAGATTAACTATCTTTAATCTTAAAGGACAGGTTGTTCGAACTGAAACATTTACGTCTGGAACTCATAACTATGTCTGGAATGCACAAAATGTAAGCTCCGGAGTATACTTCTATCAACTTAAGAGTAGTACATATACAAATACCAAAAAAATGATCCTCCTGAAATAGATAGATAGGTTCACTGCAAACAACAACAGCCCCAATTTATTGGGGCTGTTGTTGTAATATCATTTATTAAATTTACTTTAACAATAAACATTTCCTCACGATTGCTGTTGTACTATTAAAAATTAATTTATATAAATAAATTCCTGAACTTACCTGTTTATTATTTGAATCACTTCCATCCCAAACAACATTATGCTCCCCGGTTGATAATTGTTCATTAAGAAGAGTTTTCACTTTCTGTCCTTTAATATTAAAGATTTCAAGTTAAACTTTCTCAACTTCTGAGAGATTAAAAAATATTGTTGTTGTTGGATTGAAAGGATTGGGAAAATTATATAAATAATTTATAGTGAACGTTAGATCATCAAAAGTACCAACTTGTGGTTCTCCCAATATATTTTCATAAGCTCCCATATCCGGCATTGAACCTTCAGGACTGGGACGTAGATTTCCTTCAATATCAAAATCAGGAGAGTAATACCAGATTTCGTTAATCTCGATCTCATTAATTCCAGCACCTATGCAAAGGCTTGTATCTTGTAGATGATAATCTCCAATGATTGTATTAATAAATAACGGATATACATCAATATTGCCTTCAAGCCAGTTAACCGTACCATTATTATTTGTGTTAATTGCTTCAATACCACCTTCAATATCAGAATTTGCTATTGTAATTGTATTGGGTTGATAAAGATCAAAAAATTTAATCTCTACAGTTCGTTCATTCCACATAATACAATTTATTAAAATCGGATTGGAATTATCCCAACAGCATATTCCACAACTAGAGCCAAAATTATCAGCATTACCTTCTAAAGTAACATTTATCAAAATAGGATTAGAATTTCTACAGTAAATCCCACTAGCGTCCCAACCTGAATTATTTGTTATTGCAACATTCGCTAAAATAGGATTAGAACCATAACAGGTTATACCACCACCTTCAATACCAAAATTATCTGCTATTGTAACATTCTCCAAAATTGGGCTGGAATAATACCCAATGCTAATACCACCACCATGATTAAATGCTGTATTATCTGATATTGTAACATTCTCCAAGATTGGGTTGGAATAATGCACAATGCTAATACCACCACCATAATTAGCTGAATTTCCTGATATTCTAATATTTCCCAAAATAGGATTTGAATAACCATAACAGTGAATTCCACCACCGTGGAAGTTACTGCCATTTGTTATTGAAAAACCTGTTAAAACTGCAGTAGAGTCTTCTCCACTCTCGAATGTAACAACACTGTCAATGCTATCACCATCAATAATTGTCTGTGAAATATACGATGTATCTTGTGTTGTATGAAATAATGAAGCAACTGTAATATTTTTCCCACTGTAGTTAATGTTTTCTACGTATGTTCCTGGAGCAACTAATACTGTATCACCTTGAACACTTAATGTAATACCTTCTTGAATTGTAGAGTAATCTTCAGGAATGTTAATAATTGTTGCTGATAAACTTGCAAAATAAATTAGAAATAATAAAAGAATTGCTGTAACTTTCATTTCTCCTCCCCAAAAAAAATGAATTAGCATACTCAAGTTAATAATAAATTATACTTTTTTGTCAAATCTTACATTATTGCTCCTATGTGATACTATAATAATATGCAATTGCAATTCCAATCTAAATATATCTACTATTCTCATTATTAATTTGCAAATCGAATCCTTTATTAATAGTGCTTGTTTTACTTATATTTTTTATTTTTAAACAGTTATTAGTTGAGGTTAAATAATTATTTTTGCGGAATTGAATAAGCAATTAGTGTTTTCTATTCAGCATTAAGTAGATAATTCTACTCTCAATTATTGCTTTTATAACTAATTCAATTGATTTAAATTCTCAATGGAAGATAATTACCCTTGCTGTAAGTTAATTTTCGAATCTCAATATTCTTCTCATTTGAAATTTGTAATAATAAAGAGTGATAAACTTCAGGGAATTTATCTCCCACGATAATACCTTTTAAGCACATAGCTATATCAATAAAAAAATAATCTTCATTCTCAGAAAGAATTACTATTCTAAATTCAGATTCATCTTTGTAATCTTCATCCTTTGTAAAAAAAAATGTCTTCTGCTCATTTTGAATCTTCTCTTCACAATATTTTTCAACACCCTTTCTATTTAATTTATTGATCTCAATGATTGGGAAATCACTTAAATTAATTATTCTATAATCCATTATATCTTTAAAACTTTTTATCTTTTCTGCAGTTATTGTATCTAATATTTTTTCAAGTTCTTCTTTTGAGAAAACTAAACAGATACCACTATGTTCCTCTCCATATTGTGACCACATTCTTGATTTTTCATAACCACAAATCTTTCTTTTAGCTTCTTCTATTATGTTAAACTCATCATAATAATCAATATTTGAACAAAAACATGCAACTTTGGATTTCTGCAATCTTAAATCATTTAATTTTGTTTGTGCTTCAAATTTCTTTTTTGAATTAAAAGATGCATTACCTCCGATTGCGACTTCATTATAATACCATTCTTTATATTCTTTTGGATCATTAGTTTTATTGATTGGAGATAATCTCAATTTCATTGATGGTATTATATATTCAAAGAGGATACTCTTTTTTGTATAATGAAAAAGAGCATCCTCACTTCTAACATAATCTTCAAATTTCATAAAGATAAACTTTTATATTAAGGATTTATCCTGTTTATCATTCTAGGAAATGGGATAACTTCACGAATATAACGAATACCACTCATCCATTGGATCAATCTTTCCAGTCCGATTCCAAACCCACTGTGCGGAACCGAACCGTATTTTCTAAGGTCAAGGAACCACTGGTAATCTTTCACATCGTATCCTTCTTTCTTAATTCTACCCAGCAGTATATCGTGATCATCTTCACGCTGTGAGCCGCCAATGATCTCTCCAAAACCTTCCGGGGCTATAAGGTCAGCTCCCAACACCAGATCTGGATTATCTTTATCTCGTTTCATATAGAATGACTTTATCTCTTTTGGCCATCTTTCCACAAATACCGGCACATCACTTCCTTCTGTAATCATCTCTTCTTCCGGAGCTCCAAAGTCATCGAGATAGTCGATCTCCACTCCCTTATTTTTAAGCATATCAATAACTTCTCTATGAGTCATTCGCTTAAAGGGAGCATCAGCTTTTTTCAATTGCTCAATATCTCGTTCAAGAATTTCCAACTCCCTTAAATTTCTCTCAATTACAGTACGAATTACATAACGAACGAGTTCTTCCTGAATATTCATATTCTCATCATGTTCCACGAATGCAGCTTCTGCATCCATCATCCAGAACTCAGTAAGGTGTTTTCGAGTTTTCGATTTTTCTGCTCTAAACACAGGACCAAAATCATAAACTTTCCCCAGACTCATTATGCCAGCTTCCAAATAAAGCTGACCGGATTGAGAAAGGAAAGCAGAGCCAAGATCAAAATAGGGAACTTCAAAGAGAGTTGTTGTTCCTTCACTTGCATTGGGAGTAAGAATCGGTGAATCGAATCGATAAAAATCATTTTTATTCAAATACTCACAAATAGCGAAATATACTGTATGACGTATTTTAAGAGCTGCATTCTGTTTTTTTGATCTGAGCCAAAGATGCCTGTGAGAAAGTAGGAAGTCAGCACCATGTTCCTTCTTCCCGATTGGATATTCCACAGAACTACCAATTATTTTGATATCCTTGAGTTGGAATTCATAAACTCCTTCACGTTTAGGATGTTCCTGAGGAATGCCGATCATTTCTACTGATGACTCAAGTGAGATCTGTTTGACTTTTTCAAATTTTTCTTCACCCATATCTGGTTTTGACGCCACTGCCTGAATATCAGAGTAAGCATCACGGAAAATTACGAATCGTAATTTACTACTACTTTTACGGTAATTTCTCACCCAACCGCGCAATATTACTTCTTCACCTATATAATCTTTTATATTTTTTAATGTTACTATTTTCATCTATTTCTCCATGAATTTAATTCTTTTTATTGATTTTTTTTACAATCTCTAGTGCAACTTTTAAGGCACGTGTTCCAGCTTTTCCATCAACTACCGGGTTTATATCTGCTTCAACCGCATGTATGAAAGACTCCAATTCTGTTGTTAAAGCATCTTTCCTGCGATCGGAAGCATTCACCTCCACAATGTCAACTACATCTTCTGTTGCAATGTTGTCGTATTTACCCAACATTATCTTAGGTAAAACTTTATACAAATTTTTAGATTTCTTTACATGTTTCACGCTTTTATCTTGAAAATCAATTGAGAAATAAGCATCTTTCTGGAAAATCCTTAATTGTCTTGATCTTTTTAGTGAAATACGGCTGGCAGTAATATTAGCTACTGCTCCATCCTCAAAATCAAGTCTGGCATTAGCAATATCAATACTTTTAGTCATTACTCCTGCCCCACTTGCACTAATATGTT